>Ga0334722_10003047_pt1 | contig 18341 bp, 15 predicted proteins | sample C3_bottom_MG_FD_207210 | JGI IMG/M metagenome (GOLD analysis project Ga0334722, IMG submission 207210) | Sediment microbial communities from Yellowstone Lake, YNP, Wyoming, USA - C3_bottom | ecosystem: Environmental > Aquatic > Freshwater > Lake > Sediment | place: USA: Wyoming | collected...
ATCTGGATGAATTTTGCTATCGCTTTAACCGGAGATTCTGGGAACCAGAGCTTCCGCTAAGATTACTCAACGCCTGTCTTTCTCATGTTCCGGTAAGACTGGCTGAGTTTCATTAGGAGCCATATAAACTTATTACTACAACCTGGACTGGCGAAGCCTCAGACAGCGAGCTCATTGTTGCACTATCGGAATACTATCAAGAAATTAAAGGCAAACAAGAATATTATTTATACAACGAACTTGTTGATCTCAGCGCAGTTACTGGTTTTCATTTGAGTCCTGACGGCATCAAAAACCTTGCTGATAAAGCAGCTGAATTGGACATCCAGAAGGCTAACACTAAACTCGCAATTATCGCAAACCGGCCTATAGTCTACGGTTTGGGACGGATGTATGAAATATATCGCACCCTTGGGCCGAGTAGTTCTAAGGAAGTGGTGGTATTTAACAATTACGCTGATGCAATCAAGTGGGTAACGATTTCAATTTCTACTGCCTGAACTCGTAAGACGCAATCCGCTTCAATCCCCACGCGGGGTGAAATGAGCGCAGCGCATTGGGCCGGATGATTCTTTTATTGCGAGCTCATTCGGCGCACCACGGCTTCGCCCAATGCGCCCACTCCGACTACTTATTACGCAATCAATGCGGATCGCAGGCTCACCACATCCTCCAAGAATATAAACCCAACCGCCCCCACAACCATCCACCAAATGCGGCCAAACCTCTTTACATACCTGGGTGCCCCATCCCCACCAATCCGCGATTGCCCTGTCTTTCTGCCGGGCTGGGGGTTTGACGGCCGGGTCACCGGACTGGCCGCGCCATCACGCCCCTGGCTGACCACCAACTATCCAGCTCCCCCGGGCGAAATCCTGGCCGGGCTCGACGAAGCCCTGGCCCAATTGACCATCGAGTCAATAGTCCTGGTCGGCTGGTCGCTGGGCGCCTACCTAGCCCTGGACTTTGCCGCAGCCCACCCCGAAAAGGTTGGCGCCCTGTACCTGCTGGCAGCCCGTGACCACTGGCCCCCAGCTGAGATCACCGCCATCCGGCAAGGGCTCAGCGCCGACCGGGGCGGTTTTCTGCGTTCCTTTTATCGCAAGTGCTTCCTTGGCTATCGCCAGGTCGGCCTGGCCTTCCGGGAAAATTTGGAGGAATGCTACCTCCGCGACCTCTCACCCCCAACCCTGAACGCCGGGTTGGACTACCTCGACGATATCCGCCTGGTCGAACGGCTGGCGCATTGCGAGTCCCACGATTTCCCGATCTATCGCCTGGAAGGGGCCAAGGATATCATTGCCCCACCCAACGCCGCAACCAACGATGGCACCACCTTTGACCAACTCTTCCGGCACGGCGGACACCCGCTTTTCCTGGAACCGGATTTCGATCCGGAGCAGCACCGGCGCAAGGCCACCATCCGCCGCAAGTTCTCCCGGGCCGCCGCAACCTACGACGAGCACGCCAACGTCCAGAAGGAGGCTGCCGCCAGACTCGCCGCCCTTTTACCTGAGGCCGCCCCGGCCACCATCCTCGAACTGGGCTGCGGCACCGGCAACTACACCCGGCGGCTGGCCGAGCGCTACCCGAGCGCCCGCCTGACCGCCCTGGATTTCGCCGCCGCCATGCTGGCAGTGGCCCGGGACAAGGCCGTGGGAAAGCAGGTGACCTTCCATTGTCAGGATGCCGAACTCTTTCTGAGCACCGCCAGCGAAAGCTACGACCTGATCACCGCCAACGCCACCCTGCAATGGTTCGACGATCTGGAGCGCACCGCCGCTCTGATCGCCGAGCGACTCAACCCCGGGGGCGCCTTCCTGGCCACCATCTTTGGTCCGGATGGTTTACAGGAATTGCACGATGGCCTGGCGGCAGTCAACCATGCCGACGTGACCCTGCCGATTGATGCCTTCCCGGATCAGGGGCAACTCCAGGCGCTTTTCTCCCCCCATTTTGCCCGGGTGGACATCACCGAGTGGCGCCTGCAGCGCCGCTATCCCAATCTGACCGGCCTGCTCCGCCACATCCGCCGCACCGGCACTGGTGGCCCTCGCCAGGGTGCGGCCCTCTTGGATCGGCCACGTTTCGCCGCCCTGGAGCAGTGGTTTATCAAAGAATTCGGCGAGTGCCGCGTTTCCTACCAGATCTTTACGGTTAAAGGCATAAAGGAGAGGGGCGACAATCGGTAAAAAAGATGGACAGGGGGCCCAGTAAGTTCGCACGGGCTGGATACTGTATTTACCAGAGAGGAACGATCAATCATGGCGACCATCACAGAAAAATTTCACGCGTTAATCGGAGAATTCGCCTGGCATTCTTTGACGACAGACACAACAATTATCAGTGAAAGCCGCCGCCATTACTTACAGATTTCAGCAGCCATTGACAAATTTTCTCGGAAACCTCTGCGCCGGATCTTGGAGGTAGGTGCCTATTCACACATTACTGGGTATATGCTGCAGCAAAAATATCAGGCTTCAGTGACGCTTTTTGATCTTTCTGTGTCTACCTTGAAACTGGGCAGACAGGTCGCCCTGAGTCAACATCTTGACGAAAATGTCCATTTGTTTGCTGGCGACTTCCATGAGCTCCCATTCGCTGATGATTTCTTTGATGTTGTGTACATTTATTCAGCCCTGCACCATACTTTGGAGTTCAACAAAGTCGCCAGGGAACTACAGCGCGTGCTTTCGTCTGGCGGACTGCTGATGGTAATGAATGAACCGTATCAGCGAGGAGCCTGTTTCTACGGATTCCGGACAAACAGGCCGGGGGCCTTTACCGCATTCGAGCAAAGCCTGCAAAAGCAGGGCATTATCCGATTGATCGCCGAACCGCACTTGGGAAGCCGCGACGAAACGCTGTTCGGGATGGTGGAAAATCAGAGAATTCCTCTTCAGGAGATGACAGATGTGTTTACCGAGAGTTGCGATATTATAGAGACATCAACAGATTACGAAACTCAGATAGGAGAGGTTGAGCAGTCTTGGCTGGAATGGGTCGCAAATTATCCCGGGGATTCCGTTTCTCTGGCAGAAAAGATCTCGGATGACTTGCATGCAAGGATTTCAGAATCCAGCAATTATTATGACGAAACGGCAAAAGGACTCGGCTTTGTGTTGCCCAGTCGAGAGGAGATCGAAGATTTTGGGGGATACGTGGCCAAGAGGCTTCAGGAACTAATGCTCTTACCGGTTGGGAGCCCGCAATTCAGCCAAAGCAGGTCTGAGTTGTTCGGAGGGTCCGCCTCCTTCATTTGCCATAAGACCAAACCGTGGACACACTCCAAGAGTGTTGCCGGAACGACGATAAACGATACGATTTTCCCCGAAATTGACGGCGTGAGGCTGTCGTTTCCCGATGAAATAAACCAACTCTTGTCACCAACCCGATCCATTATTCCTTTTATTGCCAAAGAGCACATCGAGAAACTGTACGAATATTTCCCTGATTCCTGTTGGCAGATTAACCTGCAGGAAAACGGCTTTTATTCCATAGCGTTAACTGCAACCAGCGGCGAGGTAAGATTCCCCCCCCTTTCGTCTCCCTGCTTGTTGCTGCTTCGGATAAACTTTGTTTGTTCTGGGTTGCCCACGCCGGTCGTTTTGCAGATTAACGGCTGTATGGATTATTCTTATTCTCACTCTGCCTATCAAGAAGAAGCCATTTTAGTCCGGACCGTATTAGAAAAAAATAGTGGCCGGGGCAGATTGAATATCACAGCCACCACACAAAACCAGGAAGCGCCAGCGAAACCAGTAATTCATATTTATTATGCGGGGCTCTTGCCCATAACAGAACAAAATGATTGCCCTCGTGTTTCAGCTTATTTGTGAGCGACCAGGGTGCAGATCAGTAAAAAGTGAAAGGCAATTTTCAAAGTCTTGTCCTGGCAGCCGACCTCCTTTGCGGTCTATTTCCAGAAGAAGCGGTCCCTTTGGAATACTCAGGGACTCGCAAGTGCCGTAGATATTCCTGGCACATGGGCCAGGAAAGCCTTAAGCTAGCGGTTTAAAACCGTCATGAATTGAATTCAGCGATCCAACATATTCACGACCAACACCTCACCCCCTGGCTAGAGAGTTACGGCTACCGTGTCAAGCAACCGTCAGCTTTTCATAACCGCCACCGATACCGGCGTGGGCAAGACCCTGATCAGTGGGCTACTGCTCGGCTATCTGCGGGGACAAGGAGACCGGGCCGAGTACCAGAAATGGGTCGCAACCGGTTGCGCCGAGACAGTGGCAGACTTGGAGCGGGTAAAGGAATTGTCCGGGCAGAATGCCGAACCAGTTTCCCTCGACCTCCAGGTACCCTATCGCTTCCCTTTCCCCGCCTCCCCCCACCTGGCAGCGGAACAGTCCAACCGGGAGATCGATCCCGAACTTCTGGTCGCGGCCTACGAAATCATGCGTAAACGCTACGAGATCCTGCTTCTGGAAGGGGTGGGTGGATTATTGGTGCCCCTGCGCCGCGAACTTCTTCTGGTCGATCTGATAGCTCGTTTAAAGATCCCGGCCCTGCTGGTGGCCCGGAGCGGCCTGGGCTCCATCAACCACACCCTCCTTTCCCTGGAGGCCATGCGCAAACGGAATATTCCAGTGCTGGGGGTGCTCTTCACCGATGGCCCCGACGAGGAGCATACCATCGTGGCCGACAACCTGCAGACTGTAGGCACACTGGGCCGAGTGCGGGTCTTTGGACGCTTACGCTGGTCCGAGAGCGATACCGAGTTGATCGCCGCCTTCCAGCCCCTGGGCGCAGCCATCCGTGCGGCCCTAAACGTTTAAGCAACAACCAGCACCGTTCCATCCCCTCGCCAACCCCAAGCCAAACCCCAAGCCAAAGCGCACCACTCCAGTTTTTTGCTTTTGTCGGCCCCCCGGCCGTGCTAAAAGAAGAAGACCATTGCACACTGCCCCGGACTCCTGGCATCACCCACACCAAGACGGATTAATGCCCATGATCAACCCGCAACTTCTGAGCATCGTCGCGGTTCTTGCCGGCGCCTTATTCCTCACCGCCTCGCTCTACTTCCATCTGCGGGCCGCCCGCCATATCCCCCAGGAGATCCGCCCTAAGTGGCTCCTCATGGCCGGACTGATGACCTTCTTTCTGACCGGCTACCTCTTCTTTCTGCTCATCCATTTGTTGCGGATCAACTTCCCCCTGGAGATCCTCACGGCGGTGGTTTTCTTCGGCGGCGGCCTCTTCGTCTTTCTAGTCACCCGCATCACTCTGCGGGCCCTGGCAGAAATCGCCGACCATGAGCAGCAGCTACAAGACATCAATGCCCAATTACTGACCAAGAACCGCGACCTGGAAGAAGAAATTAGCCGCCGTCAGGGCGCAGAGAAACAGGCCCAGCTACGGCTGCAACACCTTACTGCCCTGCACTCCATCGACACCATCATCTCCGCCAGCCTCGACCTGGGGGTGACCCTCAACATCTTTCTTGACCAGATTGTCCCCCTGCTCGACATTGACGCCGCCGCCGTATTGCTCTTCAATCGCCATACCCAGACTGTTGAATTCGCCGCCGGCCAGGGTTTTCACGGCACTGCAGTGAACCGCATCAAGGAACGCCTCGGCCAGGGCTACGCCGGACAGGTGGCCTTAGCCAGGAATATCAGGCAGGTTACCGACCTGACCGCAGACCGCGCCGAATTCCGCCGCCCCGAACTGCTCCAAGAAGAAAAGGCCGTCTCCTACTGCGCCCTGCCCCTGATCGCCAAGGGCGAGATCCAGGGGGTTTTGGAGGTTTACCACCGACGCACGTTCACCCCCGACCCGGAGTGGTTGGAATTCCTCCAGTCCCTGGCCATCCGAGCCGCAATTGCCATCGAAAACGGGGCCCTGTTTAACAAGCTGCAGCGCAGCAACACCGAACTGATTCTGGCCTATGACACCACCCTGGAGGGGTGGTCATACGCCTTGGAAATGCGCGACAAGGAAACCCAGGGGCACACCCAGCGAGTGGTACGGATGACCCGCGCAATCGCCAAGCACTTCGGAATCGGGGAAGAACAGCTAGTGCACATCACCCGCGGCGCCCTGCTGCATGACATCGGCAAGATGGCCATCTCCGATGCGATCCTGTTGAAGGACGGCCCCCTGACCGAGGCGGAACGGGAGGTGATGCACAGACACCCGGTCTATGCCTTTGAGATGCTCTCACCCATCGCCTACCTGCAACCGGCCCTGGACATCCCCTATTGCCACCATGAGCGTTGGGATGGCACCGGTTATCCGCGTGGCCTGAAAGGCCCACAGATCCCTTTGGCGGCCAGAATATTCGCAGTGGCCGACACCTGGGACGCCCTGATTAACGCCCGCCGCTACCACGAAGCCTGGCCCCGGGAAAAGGTCTGCGCGCATGTGGAACAGCGGAGCGGCAGCCACTTCGATCCGGAGGTAGTGGCCGTGTTTTTAAAGATGGCAGAGAGCATGGGTGATGACGGTGTGGTCCCAGCCTGACCTGGGCAAAATTCGAAATGCCCCGGCGAGTTTTAACGCCCAGGGAGCTTGATGGGAAACGAGAAGGCTCGACAGTAAAACTTCATTGGGACTATCCTCGACCAGCAACAACTCCAGATCTCTCGGCTGTGGCCTACGCCACATCCTCGGCCCTCCGTTCCGGGATGGAAAAGCAAAACGTCGCCCCCTGCCCGAGGCTTGACTCCACCCAGATCAGCCCGCCGTGCCGCTCGACAATCTTCTTGCAGATGGCCAGGCCGATGCCGGTGCCGCCATATTCCTCCCGCCGGTGCAGGCGCTGGAAGACCAGAAAGATCTGCTCGGCATAGCGCGGTTCGATCCCGATCCCGTTGTCGCGAACGCAGATGATCCATTCTCCGGCCCGACGTTCCGCGAAGACCTCAACCAACGGGGACACCTCGCCATGAAACTTCAAGGCATTGGCAATCAGGTTTTGCAGCAGATGCAGCATCTGCGCCTCATCGGCAAAGACCACCGGTAACGCCGGGTCGATCACCACCCGGGCTTGCTGCTCGGTAATGGCCTGCTGGAGGTTGAAGACAATGCTGGTCAGGAGCGCGCCCAGATCCACCGGTTGTAGGGCAAGTTTCCCCCCGCCCACCCGGGAAAATTCCAAGAGATCCGCCAGCAGCCGTTGCATGTAATTACTGCCGGTGACGGCGCTTTGGATATAGGTGTCCGCCTTGTCGTCCAACCGCCCCCGATAGCGTCGCTCCAAAAGCTGAAGGAAGCTGACCACGTTGTTTAGCGGCCCTTGGAGATCGTGCGAGACGATAAAGGCAAATTGCTGCAAATCCTGATTGGATCGCGCCAGCTCCCGATTCAGCTCCTCCAGTTGGCCGACACTGCCCCGCAGCTCCTCGTTGAGTCCATGGATTTTCACCTCGGCCTTTTTCCGCTCGGTAACATCGGAGACCACCACGATCGCCAGGACCGGCTGCCCCTGTCGGTCCCGGGCCAGAGCACCGGAGTAGCTGAACACCCGCTGCCAGTCGTGATTCTTCCGGCGGCGGACCAGCATCTCATAGCCGCGCAAGGACTCCCCGCGGAGGATGCGGGCCAAGGGCCATTCGCTCAATGGCAGCGTCTTACCCTCCGGGATGGTGAGCAATTCGTTTATCTCAGCGAGCTCGTGGAGAAGCATATGCCCTTCGCTGGCATCGGCAAAGCCATACATGGCCACGGCGGCGGGATTCCAGTAAACCATCCGTGAATCAAGGTCGGCCACCAAGAGCCCCTCCCCGATATTATCGAGGATGGTCTGTAACTGCAGCTCGCTCCGGCGCAAGGCCCGTTCGGCCTCCTCTCGGGCCCGCCTTTCCCGCAGGGCGACAATCCCGGCCGTAAGGTCCTCGGCCAACTCGGCCAGTATCGCGACCTGGCCCTCAGGAAAGCCGTCGGGGGTGGGGGCATAGATGGTCATCGCCCCCAGTGCCCGTCCGGCGACCATGAGCGGCAAGGCCAGCGACGAGGCATAGCCGTGCTTAATCGCCTGCGCCCGCCAGGTCGCAAAAGCCGGATCGGTCAGCAGATTTCGGCAGCCGGTGATCCGGCCGGTGCGTATGGCGGCCCCGGTCGGCCCCTGGCCCCATTGGCTGTCATCCCAGGTAACCCGCACCGAACGCAGATAGTCGTAGCCTAACCCAGCCTGGGCCATTGGGGTGACCGTTCGCGCCTCGTCCTGCTCGGCGTAACCGATCCAGACCATTTTGAAGCCGCAATCATCCACGATAATCCGGCAGACCTCCTCCAGATACGTCTCCTCGTCGCTGGCCAAGAGGGCAACCCGCCGGCTCTCGCCCAGGGCCAGCAAAATCTTGTTCAACCGGAGCAGTTCCGCCTCGTCGCGCTTGCGGTCACTGATATCACGAGCCACCCCTTGCAGGCCGCACAGCACCCCATTTCTGAGCATGGGGGTGGCGCTGATCTGGCAGTCGGCCAGGGTTCCGTCGCCCTTGCGAACCTTGATTTCAAAAAGGCTGATTTCCTCCCCTTTATGAAGACGACGTTGCGCCGCCAAGGCCGTGGGTAACTCCCGGGGGGGAATGAAGCGGGTAAAGGGTTGGCCGAGAACCAGCCGCGGATCATAGCCGAAGGTGCGGGCGGCCGGGGAGGCGTAAGTGAGGCGGCGGCGATGATCTAGCTGAAAGATGAGATCCCCGCTGGACTCAGCCATGCAGCGAAAGCGCTCCTCGCTTTCGGCCAGGGCCAGCTCCGCCCGTTTGTATGGGGTAGTCTCACGCAGAGTAAAGACCAGCCCCCGCACCCCGCCACTACCATCCTTGGTCGGCGCCAGGCTCCAATCCCAATAGGTGACGCCCCGCTCCGGCTGACCGCGAAGCACATACGGGTCATCCTTCCGCGAATCCGGCTCGCCGCTATCGCGAACTTGGCGGAAGATTGCCTCTTTTTGGGGGTAGGGGAAAAGAGAAAAATGGTTCTTCCCGAGCAGCTCCGCCGGCCTCAGCCCCGTCGTTGCGGCAAAAGCTGGGTTGACCTGAAGATAGTTGAAATCGCAATCGAGGTACGCCAGCATGACATCGGTGGCGTTCAGAATCGCCGCCGACAATATACGTTCCGGAAAGAATTGCCCCCCCTCGCCATCACCGCTCGCGGCGGATGCTTCGTTGCCAGTGCTCGTGCCACCACAGACTTCCGTCACTTTCACGATCACCCTCCGCTGCGTCTCTGAAATCCAGCCCTGCCAAACAAGTAACCCAGAGGGATCAACTTACCGGAGACGGTAAATCTGTCAATCTAATACCGCGATAAACTGAGAAATAAAAGGTTCCTGCGCTGGGGATTACGCCACATCCGGCGCGCTCCTCACCGGTAGTGAAAAACAAAAAGTCGCTCCCTGACCGGGGCTGGACTCCACCCAGATCCGCCCGCCGTGCCGCTCGACGATCTTCTTGCAAATGGCCAGACCGATCCCGGTACCGCTGTACTCTTCTCGCTTGTGCAACCGCTGAAAGATGAGAAAGATCCGCTCGGTGAAGCGAGGGTCGATGCCGATGCCGTTGTCACGAACGCAGATAATCCATTCGCCTTGCCGTTGTACCGCGAAGGTTTCTACTCGAGGCGGGGACTCGCCATGGAACTTGATGGCGTTGGCGATGAGATTTTGCAGAAGATGCAGCATCTGGGATTCATCGGCGACCACCATTGGCAGCTCCCCGGCGATCACTACCTCGGCCCCGTGATCGGCGATGGCCTTCTGCAGGTTGAAAATAACCCGGTCGACCACCGCTCCCAAGGGCACCGGCCGGAGATTGAGCGTACCGCCGCCCACCCGGGAAAAGGCCAGCAGATCGGCCAGTAGCTGCTGCATATAGGCGGCACCATCGACGGCATGATTGATGTAGGCCACCGCTTTCTCATCCAGTCGGTCGCCGCAGCGCCGCTCCAGGAGTTGCAGGAAGCTGGCCACGGTATGCAGAGGACCCTGGAGGTCATGGGAGGTGATGTAGGCAAACTGCTGCAAATCCTGATTGGAACGATCCAGTTCCTGGTTCACCTCTTCCAGTTGGGTCACGCTCTCTTGCAGTTTTTCGTTAAGGGCGCGGATTTTCGCCTCGGCCTTCTTCCGCTCGCTGATATCGCGGGAAACATGCACTGAGCCGGTCATTACCCCGGCCGCGTCGAAAAGGGGGGTCGTCGTGACCAGAAAATCACCGCCCAGCAATTTCTCGTGCAGTTCGGCCGTGTGTTCCTGGCCATCCCGCATGGTCAGGGCGTGCGGGCAGACCACTGGCGGCCCGCACGTACCGTGCAAACAAGTGAAGCATCTCATCCCCACAAGTTCCCCCGGGGTCCGCCCCAGCCGCGTGGCCAGAGCTAAATTGGCGCGCACCACCCGATGGTTCTTGTCGATAATGGCGATCAGGTCAGGGACGGCGTCAAAGGTCCGCTCCCATTCCCGCTTGGCCCGCAGCACCGTTTCTTCAAAGTTCTTGCGCGCGGTGAGATCGGTGCAGGTCTCAGCCAGACGCCGGAAGCGCTCCTCGCTTTCGCCCAAGGCCAGCTCCGCCCGCTTGCAATTGGTGGTTTCACGCAAGGAGAAGAGCAGACCCAGCACCGAGCCGTCACCGTCCTTGACTGGCGCCAGGCGCCAATCCCAATAGGTGCTGCCCCATTCCGCCTGGTTGGGAAACTCGTAGGGTTTGTCCTTGAAAAAGACCGGCTGGCCGGTGTCGCGCACTTGGCGCAAGATCGCCTCGTTTGCCGGATGGGGACAGAGGGTGAAATGGTTCTTGCCGATCATCTCCTCGGCCCGCATTCCGCAGGCCGTAGCGTAGGAGTCGTTTACCCGCAGGACATTAAAATCCCGGTCCAGGTACACCAGCATAACATCGGTGGCCGCCATGATCGCTTCCAGCAGGGTATGATCTTGCCGGGGTTGCGCCAGCGGCGGCGATAAAGGACTGCGAGTTATTCTGTCCTCGCCGCTTCTGCGGCCTTTGGCCTCAGTGACCTCCTTGTCCCGACGAGTCCCGGTGGTTTTCACGCTTGGAGTCTGCCCATATTCAATGGTTACGGTTCGATGAACTCCACCGCACTCATTCCCTTGAGCATGGTGAGGATCTTTTCGGGCTTGCCAAGGAAACTTTTATTGAACTCATCACCACGGTATTCCACGCCATACAAGCTGGCAAAGACCTTAAGGTCGGTGTCAGCAACAACGTCCGTCATCCGGATATGTTCGGCATCAATTGAATAAAAAAGGATTTGATACTGGGATTCGTCATCATAACGGGCCTGCACCGCATAGACATCATCCTTGATCCGCATGGCCCTCAAGGTTCCCCGCCGCTCGCTACCGGAATAGGAAACATCCCGGAAGTTGTAGTCATTATTGGTAACCGAGCGGGTGAACACGATTTTGCCACCCCCAGAAAGATCGGCCTGGTCGGGGGCATCAGGGATGATCTCTCCGAGAGTGACCGGGATGATCTCTTGCGGAACCTGGTAACAGCCCCCAAGTAATAGCGAGGCAACAAGCAGCCCCAAAACGACCGGTCGCCAAAAAAAATTAGCGCCTAGGCCTTTTGCCAACATTCCACCATTTTCTCCGCCACGGCACCGCGCCATCAATTCCTCCTGCCTGCTAAAGAAAACCACGTCTTGTCTGGACTGCCGTCACGATTCATCAGTTTGCCGCATATGTCCTGAGTCGGACGTCTGGCCGTCTTAAATGACTTTACGCCCCGGCCACCCGACCGCGCCAGACCTTGAGCAGTTCGAAAAACATTGGCAGGAGCGAGACCAGGATGATGGCCATGATGACGAAATGAAAATTGCTCTTCACCGAGGGCAGGTTCCCGAAGTAATGGCCTGCCGAGAGAAAGGTGGTGACCCAGACCACCGCCCCCACCACGCTGAAAGAGATGAAGCTGGGGAAGCGCATCGCGCCGACCCCGGCCACGAAGGGAGCAAAGGTGCGGATGATCGGGGCAAAACGGGCGATGATGATGGTCTTACCGCCATGTTTTTCGTAAAAGGCGTGGGTGCGATCGAGATACTTGCGATTAAGCAGTCGGCCGGAATCCTCATGAAAGACCTTGGGGCCAAGGAAGCGGCCGATACTGTAATTGGTAACATCGCCGCAGAGGGCGGCTGAAATCAGGAGCACGACCAAGACCGGCAGGCTTAGGTAGGCGTTGTCCACGGCGGTCAAGGCCCCCAAGGCGAAGAGGAAGGAGTCGCCGGGCAGAAATGGGGTCACCACCAGGCCCGTCTCGGCAAAGATGATCAGAAAGAGCAGGACGTAAACCCCGGCCCCGAAAGAGCCGCACCATTGGTTGACACAAACATCAAGGTGCAGGAGGATATTGAGCGATTGGTGCACCAAGTCAAGCAAGGAAGCTAGCATGAAAAGTCCTTAGATGGAAGGAGTTGTTGGTGGGTGAGAATTGCGCCCGCCCGCGGACGGCAACTATAGCGGATTTACCGTAAAAACGCCCTGGACGCAATGATCATCTCAGGACAGGCGGCGCCTACCCTCCTTGAATCGCCCAAGTCATTAAACGCAACTTTGGCAAACCTAGCGCGGTAATTCGAGTGGGAGCACTGCTCTCAATGACGTGATCGATGCTTTTTGCGTCATAACGAATTCATCAACTCTTGGGCAACCGCAAAATCATGCCCGGCCCCAAGGTCAGATCATCAATATGGCCGGTGGCCTTATCAGTTTTAGAAACGAGATGGATGTGCATGGCGTTCTGGCGGCCGGAATCTGATTTGATCGCCGGAGAGGTTTTGGTGATGAACTCCCCGGGATGGTTTTCAGCGTAAAAGCCAAGGATGTCCACCGGTTCGTTTTTGGTGACAAAGGGGGCCTTGGATTTCAGGAAAAGCTCTTGGGTGATGGCTTGGCCGCCGGTTCGGTCAACGTTGATATGCCACTTGATTTCCGCCGGGGTGCCGGAAAGCAGGAAGGCAAACGCCTTGCCGGTATCAAGGTCGGCCGCTTGGGCCTGCTGCTTGACGAAGTCCTGGAGGTCCAGATAGCTCTTCACCGTCTCGGGAATTGCAATGTCACGCCATTCGGCCTGGGCGCTCCAGACCAGGAAGATCGCCCCGTAATCAAGACTATTGTGCACCTCGTAATCATCGCCGCGCACCTGACTGACATAGGGCTGGGAGTTGAAGATGGTGATCTCGCCGTCCAGACCCGCAACCGGCCCCATGGCAAAAAGGTTTTTAGTGCCAGCCAGCTCTTGCAGGTTGATGATGCTCCCAGTTTTACCGCTGGCAACAATGTCCTTCTGGCTGCCGATGTATTCGACCGCGCCCTCTTTTTGGGGCGTTACAGCAAATGCCACCGAGTTGACCGCCACCAGACCCGCAACCACCAGAGCGGCCTTACTGGCAACACCCCACTTTTTCGAAGCGATATTGCCGATACCTGCGCCGTGCATGCTTTTCCTCCTTAGATTTGTTGTGCGGTGAAAGGCCGGAGTCGGCCTCGGGAATATCTTCTAACGATAATCCGTCTCCTGCCTCGTAGCCAAAAGGATGATCTGCTCCCGATCCCGGCGCAGCATCCCCTTTTTCTCCAGGGCGGCCAGCCGCCGGTAAAAGGTTTCGTGGGTTAGTCCCAATTCTTGGGCCATCTCCTTGCGGGTCGTGGTCTGGATGGCGACGCCATTCCGGTCGGCAATCAGTTGCAGATAATGAAGAATGCGGTCGTCAGCCGAGCGGATAGTCAGGGTTTCCAGTTGAGTCCTGAGGTCGCGCACTTGGCGACTCAGCAAGGCGCTGTAGCGGAGCATGGCCTCAGGGTGAGACTTGAGCGCGGCCAGCAGGGTGGCGCAGTCGTGGCAGTGGATCAGACAGGCAGATTCTGCTAGAGCGGTGCAGTGATAGCTTTCGGCAAAAAGGGCGGCCTCGGCAAAGGTCTGGCCGACCTCCGCCCGAAAAAGGGTGAGTTGAGTTCCTTCCGGGGTAAAGCGAACCACTCGGACCGCTCCTCGGGCCACAGCATAGACATAACAGGCTGGGTCACCATCCCGAAAGATCCCTGCCCCAGCTAAGAATTCCCGCTCAACGGGCCGAGCCAGTTCCCGGAACAGGGCCGCCAATGATGCTTTCATGCCAAACCTCCATTCAGTTCACCTGGTGCTGGCGGCTGCTCCAGTCACCAGTCTCAAGCAGGCGTCACACATTGTGGTAGACAATGCCAGATTTTCGCGCGGCGATATATGATTTTGGTCATACGGTTTAATAAAAGCTGGCGGAGCAAGAGCGATCCGGCGAGTGTTCATAACTCCCAGGTTCACAGCAAGGCAAGCGAAATGGTTGCCCCGATCAAAACCACATAGAGAATATCCAGCTTCTTAACCAAGGCCAGCAACGCAGCGGCCATCAGCAACCCCCTGACCACATCCCACGGCACGACAAAGGCGAATTGCCAGGTCACAAAAAACAGCAGACCTACAAAAGAAGCGAATATCCCTTTGGTTATGCCGGGAAAATACCGGGCGGCCTTCAATTTATCGAACACGGGAGCGGTTACCGTGAGCAGCAAGAAGGAAGGGGCAAAGATAGCAATGGTGGCGACCAGGGCGCCGACTAATCCTGCCAGCAGATAGCCCACGAAGGTTGCGGTAATCACGACCGGCCCTGGGGTGATCTGCCCAAGGGCAATGCCATCCATGAAGGTCTGGCTATCTAACCAGCCCCGCACATCCACGATTTCGTGAAGCATCAACGGCACAGAGGCAAACCCACCCCCGAAGGCGAATAGATCCATCTTGAGCATCAATACCGCCAAGCGAGAAAGCGAGGCATCATAAAAATAGAGCCCAACCAGGCTTGCCAGAAAAATCGCCAAGAGCAAGAAAACTTGCCGCATGATCAGCCGGGAATCTTGCTTCGGCAGGTTCGCCGCAGGCCCGGTCGCGGGGGTTTTGTAGAACAAAGCCCCGCCTAAGCCTGCGGCCATGATGACGATAAAAGGACTCACGCCTTGCCAAAAGGCCAGAGCCGCTACAACCGCGAACAATTTCGCCCCGTAGTCCCTGATCCCGGTTTTACTAAAGGCGTAAACGGCATGGGCAACGATGGCCACCACAATCACCTGCAGGCCACTGAAGAGCGAGACGACCAAGGGCAGTTGGTGTGACCCGGCATAGATGATCGAGAGCAGGAGCATGAAGAGAAAGGCGGGCAGGCCAAACCCAAGATAAGCCACCAGCGCCCCGGCTATTCCCCGCGTCTTGAGCCCGATATATGCGGCCATCTGCATGGCCGTTGCCCCCGGAATGGATTGGCACAGAACCACCCCGTCGTTGAAGATCTTTTCGTCGAGCCAGCCTTGACGCTTTACCGAAACCTCTTTCAAGTGGGCAAGCATGGCGGGACCGCCGAAAGCAGTCAACCCAAGGCGCAGAAAGACTTGAAACAGGTTCGCTAATGATGGTGTAGTGCAGGAACCGACGATATCCACGGGTTCGTATTTAAAGCCATAAGGGTGGGATTCGACTTCTCTAAAAGCTCTTAGAAATGGCCTGTTTCTCTCGTACTTGTTCACCCCGGGGGAGTATTGCAATCCGAATGCGCAAAATTTACTTTATTGCGAGAGAATGACGCATTACCACTTGTTAAGCTCGACAACTTTCTTCTCCTTAGTAGATTATTTCCCCCTGTGCTTGATCTTGAATATATTTAGTATTGCTGTACAGACAATTCTCTGCTTTGGCAAGTTCTCTGCCAAGATAGGCGGCATGGTCAAGCTGAGAAACTAATTGCATATTGATGATAGTTGAACAAATTGTTGCCGCATCTTTGCCTTCGATGATATGCAGTAACCGCCCATTATTCTTGTAATGCTCGACATAAAGAGGATTATTGTTCCCTTTCCTGACCAAGATTATGAAATATCCGGCATGATCCAATTGGAGCCGTTTAGCAGGTGCCGCCGTGATGATGTCAACCAGGCTAACGTATAGACCTTGTTCGTATGGGACGGTAGCGAGGACGTTTAGTAACTGAATTTCTTTCTTGATAGTGTCTAGGCCGTCGCAATTCAGAAAATTATGAATTGTTATTTGCTTTCTGAATTGGGCAATTTCTTGCGGTAGCGTATTTCGAAGAATTGGCCGAGCGCCTAATGCATCGACAATTTTTTGCTTAGTATTGATTCCTTTAGCATGCAACTTAATGATCGCATCACCTGGGCAGTGACCACTTATGTCCTGCCCGATTATCGCAAGATGACGAATGTAAGGATTACTGATTAAATTCTTTATAACATACTCAACCCCTATGTTTTCGGTTGTTAAATTGCCGACAATAGCAATGTTTGTAAGGGAAAAATAAAAGGGGTTCTCAATACGAGTTGACCCTCCCAGGGAGAGTACGGCTATTGAGCCTTTCCGATTAAAAACGGCATAGTCTCCAGGCTGTACAGGCCAAAAACCAGTATCAAATTCTTGAGGAGTGATTGAGGTTATCTTGACAGGCTCGATACAAGACTCCGCCATCGAGTTCAACCTGTCCATTGTTTCATTGTAGGAATTGAATGCCGGAACTGGCAAACATGGCTTACACCCCAGTCATTGATGCAGGTCAGTGTTCCCAGCCACTTCGATCCACTTCGAAAAGTCCCTCCCGGCATTAGTAAGCCTGATGTCGTCCTTTATGTTGTTGCTGACATCTTGAATTGTATCGATGATTGAGGCCATCATGTCCGCATGAAGGCAAGAACATGTGCGACACCGCTCATGTTTCATGATCTTTACAAATTCACGATGCACATTTTCTATTGCTATGATTTTTTCATTCAAGATATCCATCGCCGCTACTCCTTATTTGTTTTGGGAAACCGGGAAAGCGCAATCTCGTTATGTGGGTCGGTTTTCCTTCTAAACATCCAAAACCAGGCTGCCGCTATGGAAATCGTCGTTACTAAAGCCATACCAGGCTTGGCAAAGGGAATGAAGGCCGCACCAAACAGGTTGAGCCAGACAACCAACATTGGCGAACCGCAGCAGCCGATCAGAAAGCAACCGGCAAAGGCAAGCATGCCGGTAAAAGTTACCCCACCGATAGCAAATGTTTTTGCGGTCCGGCAGGGGGAATTAAGATAATTGCGGAACGCCGCTGCGGCAAAAGCGGCCGAAAGTCCATACGAGTAGCCCAGCCAATAATTGGCACCCTCGATATAGTTATCGAACCAAGAATTTTCCTCAGGGAGAGCGAACCACTGGGATTGCTGGGGATTTTGCTCTGGGTACAACCCCAGCCAAAGGTAATGGCTGGCAAATACGGCTGCGAACACGCCGATGGGTATAATAAGAACAAACCAGCGTTCCTTATTTTTTCCCATTCGCTTGACCAACTTTTTTAAACTCTTTGGCGATGAACAGACTCTTGCCATCGCGCTTCCCCACCGCACCTTTTACCCGGACAATGTCGTATACCGCTGGCAATGCCCCTTCCCAGGCAATGGGCAAACGTAAGAGTGAGCAGGTGACGCTTTTGCAATTCTTGTATTCCTCCATGTCGATAAGCACGAATAGGTGCTTGGCCAAAATTGCTTGGCTTACTACCCCCTCCACCTCGATAGTGCCGGGGTATTTTTCGGGGTTTTGCATGTAATTTTGAATACCCAGGGCCGCTGCATCGGAAGCTGGTTCCGCCGCATAACTGCAACTTGCATAAATAACCAGATTAATTACCAGCGAGGCCAGTAGAGAAATTGCCATTTTGCGTAGCTTCATTTTTAATCTCCTTAATAATTTATCTTTCACTCGGCTAATCGAGATGCAAGACCACGGAAAAACTGTTGAACATAGCCCAGACCGGATCATTCTTCTGGAGGGCAAGACGACTGCTGTTTCCGAAGGCCACCAGGGCGCAAAGTTCTGTCCCATCCGCGATCCGCACCGTATATTCCGTAGCAACCCGACCCTTATTGATGCGAGCGATCATTCCCGGGAAGCGGTTTTCAGCTGAACAGCTCGGTTCCTCATCCCCGGCATGCAACACCACCCATGGCGCCTTGACTTCCGCCGAAATCAGCATCCCCGGTCTGAGGCCAAGCCTGGTCAAGCTGTCATTGGTGATCAAGGCGGTTATCTGCTCGCCGCCGATGGTAAGCAGTTCCACCTTGGCCTGGATGTCACCCTTTTGGACGGCGCTAACTTTACCGAAAAAGGTGTTCCTGGCGCTGGTTTTTCGGCCGGACTCTTTTGCAAGAAAAAGATCGGCCACCTGGCGGACATCGTCATCCGAATACGAGACAAAGGCGGCGGTCAGGTTGGGTGTGGAATGGCCGAGGATTTTCTGCACCACCGGCAAGGGCATGTTGCTTTGTAGCAGTTCCACTGCCCGGG
>Ga0334722_10003048_pt1 | contig 18335 bp, 17 predicted proteins | sample C3_bottom_MG_FD_207210 | JGI IMG/M metagenome (GOLD analysis project Ga0334722, IMG submission 207210) | Sediment microbial communities from Yellowstone Lake, YNP, Wyoming, USA - C3_bottom | ecosystem: Environmental > Aquatic > Freshwater > Lake > Sediment | place: USA: Wyoming | collected...
GGTCGTCTGGCTGACACTTGCATGCGATTCCGGCTGCACCGAGATGTTCATCAAGAGCAAGTACCCGAGCGTGCCCGAACTCGTCCTCGACATACTTAGCATAGACTTCAACGACACCATAATGGCTTCCGCGGGCGCGCAGGCCGAAGAGAACTTAAAGGCCGCCGTGGACAAGGGCGGGTTCATCTTCGTGATAGAGGGCGCGATGCCGTCCAAGCCCGGCTACGGCACTATCGCGGGCCGCGAGATGATGGACATCGTCAAGGAGGCCGCACCGAAGGCCGCGGCCGTCGTTGCCATAGGCTCATGCGCGACCAACGGGGGCATTCCCGGCGCCTCGCCCAACCCCTCCGGGCTTAAGAGCGTGTCCGAGGTCCTGGGCCCGATGGGCATCAAGAACGTCAACCTGCCCGGCTGTCCCGCCGACCCGAAGCTCCTCGTCGGCGTCGTGATGAACTACCTTCTGTTCGGCAAGCTCCCGGACCTGGACGACCAGGGCCGTCCCAAGATGTTCTACTCGAAGACCATCCACGAGCAGTGCGAGCGGCGGTCGAACTTCGAGGCGGGCCTCTTCGTCGAGGCGTTCGGCACCCCGGAGATGGAGAAGGGCTACTGCCTCTACAAGATGGGCTGCAAGGGCCCCCAGACCTACGCCCCCTGCCCCACTATAAGATACAACGACAACGCGAGCTGGTGCATCATGGCCGGCGCTCCGTGCATCGGCTGCCTCGACATGAAATGGCCGGACAACTTCAGCCCGTTCTACTCGAAGCTGAAGGGGATAAGCGTCCCCGGTTTCGGGGGCGTCCAGACCACGGCTGACAAGGTCGGCAAGGTGCTCGGCGTTGCGACCGCCATCGGCATAGCCGCGCATGCGGCAGGCTCTGCCGCCAAGGGCGGGACCAAGAAAGGGGGGAAAGAATAATGGCCAGATTAGTCATCGACCCGGTAACGAGGATAGAAGGCCACCTGAAGGTGGAAGTTGAAGTCGAGGGCGGCAAGGTCAAGGACGCATGGACTTCCGGCACCCTTTTCAGGGGCTTCGAGATAATACTGAGGGGCCGCGACCCGAGAGACGCGTGGCAGTTCACCCAGCGCGTATGCGGCGTCTGCCCGACCTCTCACGCGCATACATCGACGATGGGGCTCGAGGACGCCTTCAAGGTCACCCCGCCCGAAAACGCGGTGATCATGAGGAACCTCATCGAGGGCTGCCAGTTCCTGCACTCGCACGTGCTATGGTTCTATCACCTGACCGCGCTCGACTACGTGGACGTCGTCTCGGCCTTGTCCGCCAAGACCTCCGACCCGAAGCTCCTCGCGGTGCAGGCGAAGCTCAAGACCTTCGTTGACTCGGGCCAGCTTGGCCCGTTCGCGAACGCATACTGGGGACACCCGGCCTACAAGCTTCCGCCGGAGATCAACCTGCTCGCGGTGTCGCATTACCTGGACGCCCTCGCGATACAGGCCGAGGCGGCGAGCGCGTCCGCGATATGGGGCGGCAAGATGCCGATGACCATGACATCGCCTCCGGGCGGCGTCAACTGCATGGTGAACCTCGACCTGATAGCCACGTTCCTGTACAAGCTCAAGAAGATACAGGCCTTTATAAACGACGTCTACATCCCGGACGTGCTGGCCGTCGCGCCGTACTACATAAAGGACGGCTGGGCCGGCATCGGCAAGGGGCACGGGAACTTCCTGGCCTGGGGCGTGTTCGACGACCCGGCCACGCGCGACCCGTACAAGAGGCTCCTACCAAGGGGCGCGATATTCGCGGACAAGGGCCTTGTGCCGCAGAAGATAGGCCCGGAGATGGTTACGGAGGACACGACCCACGGCTGGTACAAGAATGGTAAACCGGTCAACCCGGCGCAGGGCGTGACCGACCCGGAATTCACGAAGTACGACACCAACGACAAGTACACCTGGGCCAAGGCCCCGAGGCTTAACGGCAAGCCGATGGAGGTAGGCGCTCTCGCGAGGATGCTGGTCGCGTACACGTCCGGACAGCCGACCGTGAAGGCGCTTATTGACAGCACGCTCGCCGCTGTCGGGGCGCCGGGCAACCCGGCGGTGCTCCTGTCGGTCATAGGAAGGATAGCCGCCCGCGCGCTCGAGGCCAAGCTCGTCGCGGACGAGATGGTCGGCTGGACCGCCCAGCTCGCGGCCAACATCGGCAAGGGCAACACGGAGTTCTTCAAGCAGTACGAGATACCGGACAAGTCGAGCGGTATAGGCCTCTGGGAGGCCCCGCGCGGAGCACTCGGCCACTGGAACGAGATAGAGGGCAAGGTGCTGAAGAACTATCAGCTCGTCGTGCCGACCACGTGGAACGTATGCCCGAGGGACGAAAACGGCGTGCGCGGCCCGATAGAGGAGGCGCTCGTCGGGACGCCCGTGGTGGACGTGAAGAAGCCGGTCGAGATACTCAGGGTGCTGCACTCCTTCGACCCGTGTCTGGCATGCACAGTGCACGTCATCGACCCGGACACGAACGAAATCCACAAGTTCAGGGTATCCTGAGGAAGGGGGTGGCATAAATGTCCAGAATAAAGGTCTACCACTGGACGGCGGCCGTCAGGATTGAACACTGGTGGCACGTCGCGGCCATGACCATCCTCGTCGTCACGGGCTTTTACATCCACTCGCCCTTCATAGCGGGCGGGAGCGAGACGATGGCCTGGATGAGGTTCTTCCATTTCGTAAGCATGTACGTGCTCATCTTCGGGCTGATAATGAGGGTCTACCTCGCGTTCAACTCGATGACCGCGGCCGACTGGCGGGAGCTGATGCCCCTGCCGGGGAACCTCGCGGGCATACCGGACATGCTCGCTTATTACCTGTTCCTCAAGGACACCCACAAGAAGTACGAGCGGTACAACCCCCTGCAGGGGCTGACCTACTTCGTGATGGGGCTGCTCATCCTGATAATGGTATGCACCGGGTTTGCCATGCACGGCGGCTGGCTGCACTCGACGTTCGCCTGGGTGAACCCGATGCTGGGCGGAGAACCCGTCACCCGCGTCGTGCACTTCCTCGGGATGTGGGTGCTCATCTGCCTCAGCGCGGTGCATATATACTTCGTGCTCAGGCAGGATTTGCTCGAGAAGGACAGGACGCTGATGTCGATGGTGGACGGCTATCGGGAAACCGGGGAGTAAGCAGGCTTAGGGCCGACACGCGCTTCGCCAGGTACGGCCCCTACAAAAGGTATCGAGTTGTCTGAAATGCAAAGCGACATACATGCCGGCCCCGGGACCATTACACGAAGGACAATGGTCCTTGGGGTCGGCAATATTCTTTTGAAGGACGAAGGCGTAGGGGTCAGGGTCGTCGAGAGGCTGAAGGCGTCCTACGCGTTCCAGCCCGACATCGAGATACTGGACGGCGCGACAGCAGGGCTCGACCTCCTGCCGTTCATAGAAGGGCTGGACCACCTTATCGTCGTGGACACGGTCAAGACCTCCGAGCCTCCCGGCTCCTTGTTCCGTTTCACCCCGGCCGACATAAACATCAAGGTGCCCTACAAGACCTCGCTGCACCAGATAGGCATGGTCGAGGTCTTCGCCATCGCCGAGGCCCTTGGCAAAAAAATTGGCTCGGTCGTCATAATCGGCATACAGCCGGAGGACATGAGCTCGCTCGGGCTTGAGCTGACGCCGACGGTCGAGGCTAGGGTCCCGGAGGTCATCGCCCTCGTCCTTAAAGAGCTCGATGCCATCGGCGTGAAGGCCATGCCGAAGCAAGATGGAGCTTGACTCGCCGGTACGTCTGTAATAACCTTAAAGGCATAGGCTTACGCTGTCGCGTTTATCTAATCCCCTTGGCGATGATATATGCATGAAGTCTCTCTCTGCGAATCCATACTCGACATCCTGAAGGAGACCGCCGCCAAGGAAGGTGCGACGAAGGTAACGTCCGTCCGGCTCCGGATAGGCGAGATGGCCGGGGTCGTGGATGACTCGCTCCGGTTCGCATTCGAAATCGTGACGAAGGGCACGCTTGCCGAGGGCGCGAAGCTCGACATCGAGGACGTACCGCTGACTGCCCGGTGCCGCTCGTGCGGCAGGGAGTTCCACATAGTGGGCTATGCGTTTTCCTGCAAGCACTGCGACAGCCCCGAGATAGAGGTCGTCTCCGGACGCGAGATGACAATCGAGGACATAGACCTGGAGGTATGATGAAGGTAAAGGTAGCCGCGAACATCCTGGGCGCGAACGACCGGATAGCCGGTGAGAACAGCAAGATTTTCAAGGACAACGGGGTCTACGTCATAAACATGATGTCGTCGCCGGGCGCGGGCAAGACGACTTTGCTTGAGAAGACCCTGGCCGCGCTTAAGGATAAATACAAGATCGGCGTGATTGAGGGCGACGTAGCGACTACCGCCGACGCGGAACGGATAGAGAAGCTCGGCGTGCCCGTCGTGCAGATAAACACGGACGGGGGATGCCACCTGGACGGGAGCATGATACGGGCCGTGCTGGACGAGTTCGACCTTGCCTCTCTCGACATGCTGATAGTCGAGAACGTCGGAAACCTCGTCTGCCCGGCTGAGTTCAAGGTAGGCGAGGACCACAAGGTGATGCTGCTGTCCGTGGCCGAAGGCGACGACAAGCCGCTCAAGTACCCCCTGATGTTCCACGAGTCCTCCGCACTCATCATAAACAAGTCCGACCTGATACCCTACACCAACTTCGACCTGGAGAAGGCCAGGCGCGACTCGCTCTCCATCAACCCGAAGCTCGACATATTCCCGGTCTCGTGCCGCACCGGAGAGGGTCTGGACGGCTGGTACGGCTGGCTCGAAGCGAGCCTCAAATCACGCTGATGGACGCGCGCATGCGGATAACCGTCACCGGTATCGTGCAGGGGGTGGGGTTCAGGCCGTGCGTCTACAACCTCGCTGTATCGAAGGGCCTTAAGGGTTTTGTCCTGAACACGTCGAAGGGCGTGATAATCGAAGTCGAGGGACCCGGCGCGCAAGCATTCCATGACGACCTGCTCTTACACAAACCGCCGCTTTCCGCAATCGATAACATAGATACCGAGACGCTCCCGATTGCCGGCTACAAGGGCTTCGAGATACGCATGTCGGAAGCCGCGGACGGCGAGTTTTCGCTCATCTCGCCCGACATAGCGACATGCCCGGACTGTATACGGGAACTGCACGACCCGTCCGACCGGAGAAGCCTCTACCCGTTCATCAACTGCACCAACTGCGGGCCGCGCTACTCGATAGTCAAGGGAGTGCCGTACGACCGGCCCCTGACCACGATGAAAGCGTTCACCATGTGCCCCGAATGCCGGGCCGAGTACGAAAGCCCGTCCAACCGGCGCTTCCACGCACAGCCGGCCGCCTGTCCCGCCTGCGGGCCTAAGGTAGATTTCAAGAATAATGCAAAAGCAGATACGCTTTTAAGTAAAGAGAAAATAACGGACCATGTGGCGGAGGCCGTATCCGCGCTGATGTCGGGCCAGGTAGTCGCTATCAAAGGCCTCGGAGGGTATCAGCTCGCATGCGACGCGAAGAACTACGGCGCGGTAAGGACGCTCAGGGAACGGAAGCGAAAAAGCCGGAAACCGTTCGCGCTTATGGCGTCCGGCATCGAGACGATAAAGAAATACTGCCATGTATCGGACGCCGAAGAAACCCTGCTCATAAGCAGGGCATGTCCCATCGTCCTGCTCCGGAAAAGACCGGAAGCGGATGCAGTCCTCTCGCCTGACGTCGCGCCGGGTAACAGCCACCTCGGCTTCATGCTCCCCAACACTCCTCTGCACCACCTGCTCTTCACGCATCCGGCGCTCGACCAGCACGAGAGGACCGAGGCCCTTGTCATGACATCCGGCAATTTATCCGAAGAACCTATAGTTACGGACAACGGCGAGGCGACGGACAAGCTCGCGACCCTCGCCGACTCTTTTCTTCATCACGACCGGGACATATACATGCGCGTTGACGACTCCGTTGCGCGTGTGGTTTCCGGCATCCCCCGTATGATACGGCGTGCAAGAGGCTACGTCCCCGAGCCCATAGACTTGGGCCGTGCCGTGCCTGAGATACTCGCATGCGGCGGGGAGTTGAAAAACACACTCTGCATCACAAAGGGAAACTACGCAATACCAAGCCAGCACATCGGCGACCTGACAAGCCACGAGGCGATGCTGTTCTTCGAGGAGACATTAAAAAACCTCAAGCGTACCTTCAAGGCGGACCCGAATGTAATCGCGCACGACATGCACCCAGACTACCTGAGCACGCGGTTCGCGCAATGCTACAAGTCCGGCGGAGGCGAATCCGTAACGCTCGTCCCAGTACAGCACCACCACGCGCATATCGCCTCGTGCATGGCCGAGAACGGTTATACGGACAAGGTAATAGGAGTGGCGTTCGACGGGACGGGCTACGGGATGGACGGCAATATCTGGGGCAGCGAGTTCCTGATTGCGGACTTCACCGGCTTCGAACGCTTTGCGCACATGGACTACATACCCCTGCCCGGGGGCGACAAGGCCGTGCAGGAGCCGTGGCGCATTGCGCTGTCATGTCTTGTACAGACCTACGGCGAAGAGGCATACAGCATCTTTGAAAAGATAAAAGGCGCTTCTAACGAGAAGGACGTAAGACCAGTCCTGACGATGATAGAGAAGGGCGTCAACTCGCCCAGCTCGTGCGGCATGGGCAGGCTGTTCGACGCCGTGTCCTCGCTCATCGGCCTGAGGGACAGGATAACGTTCGAGGGCGAGGCCGCGATCGCGCTTGAGGTGGCTGCGGGGGAACAAGACGATAACGATGTACCTGCTGCGTACCCTTACGGGCTTACAGGCGATGCGCCAACAATAATCGACACGGCCCCGTTAATCCGGGCATTGACGGAAGACATACTGGTAGGCGCTTCTAAACAAGAACTTTCAATGCGGTTCCATGTTACCGTAACGGATATGGTATTCAGTCTCTGCGATATGGCACGGGAGAAACACGGACTTGAGTCCGTGGCTTTGTCGGGCGGGGTGTTCCAGAACGCGCTACTGTTCGGGATGGCCGAAGGGGGGCTCAAGTCACGCGGCTTCCGGGTCCTTACGCACAGCCGGGTGCCCGCGAACGACGGCGGGTTATCGCTTGGACAGGCGGCCGTCGCGGCCTCAACCGTTCCCGGCCAGGCAGGTTAGCCCTTCACAATTTACCCAGTACCCTTCCGATTGCGCTTGCGAGGTTTCTCTCCGCGAGGCTCGACTGCATTCCGAGCCTGACAAGACCCGGTATGACGAAGGGATGCGTCAGGACGTGCAGGAGGAAGCGCGGCCAGTCCAGTCCCCCTTCCGCCATGAACCGGTTGAAGTCTACCGGCAGGTCCTCGTCCAGCGTATCCGATATGGCGCGTATCGCAAGGAACGGTACGCCCGCCTCGTCGCACGCCCTCGCCGCGCCAGCCGTCTCCATGTCGAGCGCGGCGCACCTGTAAGCGAGTGCAAGCGCCTTCTTCTCGACCGATGTGACGGCCACATTCGGAGAGGCGAGCAGCGCGCCTGCACGGACGCTGCCTGCCCCTTGCAGGGCGTCCATCGCAAGCCTCAACAACTCACCGTCCGGCATGAACGCCTCGCCTGCCTTCTGTGTAAGGGTGGCCGTGGACTCACCTATGATTACGTCGCCCGGCGTCAAATCAGCCTTAAGCGCGCCTGACAGGCCGACCGAGATATATGCCCTTGGGGAGATAGCCGCGCACGCATTCTTCGCGGTCTCGTATGCGCGCGCATCCCCTACCCCTGAAACAAAAAGGGCGACGTCCACACCGTGGATGTCACCCTTTAAATAACACATATCACCCAGAACATCGTCCCGGCGCGGGCATCCTTTCGTGAATCGGCCCAGCTTTCTGATACCTGATAGTTCGGCCGGCAGGGCCGCCGCCAGGGCAATTGTCATCTTATTCTCACTCGAACAGCTTCTTGTACGCCCCCTCCTGGCGTATCTCCAGGCGCAGCTCCTCGGCCCTAGTCCTGCCCCGGGTCGTGATGGAATGGTACATTGAGAGCGCCCAGAGCGGGAAGTTCTTGCAGTACATGTGGTACCTGAGGTAGAAGACCCTCGGGAAGCCCGTGCCCGTGTAGTCGTCCTCGTCCCAGTAGCCCGACTTGTTCTGAGAGCGGAGCAGGTATTCGATGCCCTTCTTCACCTCGGGGGAGTGTGCCTCGCCCGCGAGCATCAGCCCGAGAAGCGCCCATGCGGTCTGGGAAGCGGTCGAGTTCCAGTCCTCGGCGTATGGTTCCCTGTAGGTGTCGCAGGACTCGCCCCAGCCCCCGTCCTCGTGCTGGCGGCTCTTCAGCCACCGGACGGCGCGGCGGACGTGCTCCTTGCCCATGTCCTCGCCTATCATCCGAAGCCCTGCCAGCACCGACCAGGTGCCGTATATGTAGTTGACGCCCCACCTGCCGTACCATGAGCCGTCAAGTTCCTGCTTCCTCAGTATGAAGTCGTAGGCGGCCTTCGCGGGCGGGAACGTCAGGTCGAGCCCCATGAGCCCCATTATCTCGAGCGCACGGCCGGCCAGGTCCTCTGTCGAGGGGTCGAGCAGCGCCCCGTGGTCGGCGAAAGGTATGTAGTTGAATATGAGCTTGTTGTTGTCCTTGTCGAACGAGCCCCAGCCCCCGTCGCTCCCCTGCATCTTGAGAAGCCAGTCGAACCCGGCCCTGATGCGGTGGCGGTACAGGCCCTCCTCGAGGCCCTTTGACTTGAGCAGTGCGAGCAGCACCATGCTGGTGTCGTCGTTGTCCGGGTAGAACTCGTTCTCGAACTGGAAGTACCACCCGCCCGGCTCCGCGTCGGGCACCTTCACCTTCCAGTCGCCTATAGTGCTGGTCTGCTTACGGAGCAGCCAGTCGGACGCCTGCCGGAGCGCCCTGTGGTCCGCGGGTATCCCGGACTCGAAAAGCGCGTTCATGGCGATGCCCGTGTCCCATATCGGGGATACGCAGGGCTGTAGGTACATCGTGTCGCCTTCGCCGTTATCGAACTCGACCTCGAGGTCCTCGATGGACTTGAACGCCTGTTCGAGAAGCGGGTCTCCGTCTCCGTGTCCCATGCACTTGAGCGCAACTATCGAGTTCGCCATCGCAGGGTATATCGCGCCCAGCCCGCCCTCGCCCTTCATGCGCTCCACCGTCCACTTGTACGCCTCGGATATCGCCATCGTGCGGAGCGGCTTGTTGACGTGCTTCTCGTAGAACCTGAGCGCTCCGTCCACATATATGAAGAAGTTCTTCCAGCTAAGGAGCTTGGGCTCCTTGCGGAAGCGCGGGTCCATCGCGCGGTAGTCCATCCTGTCCCTCGGGACGACGAACAGCTCGTCTATGCCGCGCCCTTCCGGCACGCTGTAGAGGGGCTTCTTGTGGAATATGATGAGGAGCGGGACGATGACGGCCCTCGACCAGTAGCTCACCTCGTATGGGTTGAAGTAGAACCAGTCAGGCAAAAGGAACACCTCGGCCGGCATGCAGGGGATGCCTTCCCAGCTGTACTGGCCGAACTGCGCGAGTGTAATCTTGGTGAAGACGTTGGTGTTTAAGACGCCGCCTTTCGCGAGGACGTTCTTGCGGGCCTTGACCATGAACGGCTCGTCTGGTGAGACGCCCGCGAGCTTCAGGGCGAAATACGCCTTGACCGTCGCGGATATGTCGCTCGGGCCGCCCTTGTATATGTACCAGCCGCCGTCCTCCATCTGCGTGGCTTTGATATAGCGGACTATCCTCCGCTCCTTTTCCTCGTCAACCCTCCCGAGGAAGCGGCGGAGCATGAGGTACTCGGCCGGTATGGTGACGTCGGCCTCGATCTGGTCCACCCAGAACCCCTCGACGGGGTCCTGTACGCCGAGTACGTACCTTCTTATCCTGTCGAGCGCCCTTTCGACCCCGGCCAGCGAAACCTTCTTATCGATGCCTTTCCTGGAACTTACGGAAAAAGCGTCAACGTACTCCTCCATGCCCCCTCCTGTCGAGACTGCTCTGCTTCCTATATATGCCTGTTTACCTGTAAATGCATTGGAATGAAAAAAACAATTCCCCTAAATATACTTGAAATCAAGCCCGGAGTCAAGAAAGGTTCCACCTGACCACTTCCACCAGGTCCTTGAGGCTCTTGCCTACTTCCTCGACCGCTGTCGGCTCGGCTCCGGAGTGTATCATGCAGTTCTTGCAGCGCGGGTCCTCCCGGTCGACGAACTTCTGCCAGGACGTATTCTCCATCAGTTCCCTGTAGCTTTTGTAATGGGTGTCGGTTATGACGTAGCAGGGAGCCTTCCAGCCCTGCGGGTTCACTGTAACGTTGCCCCAGGGCGTGCATTTCAGCTCCCTCTCGCCCGCGAGGAACTTCATGTAAAGCGGGGTGTTGAAGAACCTGAACTTTTTGGTAAGCTTTAAGATATAGCGGAACTTCTCGTGTGAGGCCTCCCGGTCCAGGAATATGTCCCTCTCGACCGCATCGTACGAGTAACCCGCCGTAACAAGGAGCCCGTCCACGCCGAGCTTTGTGAGCCTGCCGAAGAGTTCCTCGACCTCGCGCACGTCCGTCTCCTTGTAGAGGGTCGTGTTGGTTATCACCCTGAAACCCCTGGCCTTAGCGTCCGTGATGGCCTTCATCTGGATGTCGAAGATGCCCTTCCGGCCGCGTGTTATCTCCTGCGTCTTCTCGAGCCCGTCTATCGACACGACGAAGTTCAGGTACGGAGTCGGGGTGAACTTGCCGAGCGACTCCGAGAGCTTGAGCGCGTTTGTGCAGAGGTGAATGTGCCTCTTGAGCGCGAGTATCTCGCGGACGAGCGGGCCTATCTCCGGGTAGAGCAGGGGCTCCCCTCCACAGATGGATATCACGGGCGCACCGCACTCCTTAACCGCGCCGATGCACGCGTCCAGGCTCATCATGTCCTGGAGCGTGGCCTTGTACTCCCTTATCCTGCCGCATCCCATGCACGAGAGGTTGCAAAGGTGCAGGGGCTCGAGCATCAGCACGAGCGGGTATTTCTTCACCCCCTTTAGCTTCATCTTCATGATGTAGCTTGTGAGGGAGGAGTTCAACTGCATTGGGAACCGCATTTACTGCCTCCTGCTGTCTTATTACTAAAATACGCCCGGGTTGCCGGGCAACTGCAACTGCCTGCTACTTCGTGCCGGAAGAAGAGACGAAAGACTCGGACTCCTCCTTGTTCTTCATCTTCTTCACCAGGTCGTCGTAAGACGAGCTGCTTATTACCTTCCTGAACTGAACGCGGTAGTTGTTCACGAGGCTCACGTTCTCGATGACCAGGTCGTAGACCATCCACTTGCCGTTTTCACTCAGCAGCCTGTACTCGACGGGTATCTCCTCGCGGCGCTTCGTGAGGAAGTGGCTCTTGACCACCGCCGTGTCGCTCTCGGACTTCTCGGAGTCGTATATAATCTTCTCGTCCGAGTAGTTCTCTATCCTGTTTATGTAAGAGCGCTCGAGCAGGTCCCTGAACAGGTCTACGAACTCCTTTTTCTGCTGGGGCGTGCGGTCCCTCCAGTTCTGCGCGAGCGACCTTTTGGCCATCTCCTCGAAGTCGAACACCTCGAACACGGCGGCCCTTATCTTCGCCCTCCGATCTTTTTCCCTGGCGGGCCCTTTAAGCGAAGGGTCCTTCAGCACTGTGATGACCTTGTCCACGGCTGACTTCACCGTGTCGGTCGGCGCGCCCGCAAGTGAATACGCCGGGGACGCCAGGGCCAGCGTCATGAATACCGCAAACGCAACCAAGATATTCTTTGTCATGTTATCTCGCTCCTTAATAACCGGCATAATGTCCCGGTGTTATATCCCGCCCTTGTCGGCGGCGTTTTTCGCATCCTTCAAGTCGTAAGTCTTCACCTTGTACTGCATGCGGTCCGAGTCCGCGCCGGTCGCGTGTTCCAGGTTGGCAAGCGCCATCCTCTGGTTGTATACTGCGCGGAAGTAGTCCGCCCGGAGCCTCGCATACGCGCTGACCGAGTCGGCTATGTCCCTCGCCTCGCCCACGCCCATGTCGAAGTTCGCGAGCGACGCGACCACCCACTGCTTCGCGTTCCTGTAGGACTTGTCGAGCGCCTTCATCTCCTTCTCGCTCCTCACGAGCTGAAGGAATGCGTCCTTCACCTGGAACGGCACGCCGCCCATCGCGTACTCTTCCTTCATCTTGAGCTTCAGGTACTCGGCCCTCGCCTCGTCCACCCTGCCGCCCTTTATGCCGAAGTCGAGCGACCACTTGAATCCCAGAACGACGCCGCCTGAGTTGTGGTTGAAGTCGTCGAACACGTACGGGTTGTTCAGGTGGTCGCGGTTGGTCGCGCCCGCGAGCGAGTAGAACCCGGCCATGAATATCTGCGGGTAGTATTCCGCCTGCTCGACCTTTATCAGGTCGTCCCTGGCGATAAGCCCTTCCCGGAGCTGGATGAACTCGAGCCGCCCCTGCATGGCCCTGCCCTCGTACGCGTCGAAATCCTCCACCTTCACGTCGGCCGGGATAAGGTACTCGTCCGCTATGTCGAAATCCTCTTTATCGTCCATGTGGCCGGTGAGCGTCCTCAGCCCGAACGACGCCTTCTCTACGCCCTCGTCCGCCAGGGCCGTGTACCGCTCAAGCTCGCCCTGGTAGGTGCGGAGCTTGAAGAGGTCCACCTGGTCCACGTTAGGGGCGCCTGCATCGAGCTGTTTCTCGACCTTGTCGGTGGCGTGGTCGAGCTGGTCGCTTATGTCCGCAAGCAGCGCCTTCAGCTCACGACCGAGCAGCAGCCCGTAGTAGGCCTCGTTCACAAGCAGCCCGACTTCCGCCGCCTTCAGCTTCGCCCCGGCCTCGTATGCCCTTATGCCATGCTCCGCCGCGTCCCTGTACCCGGAAATCTTCCCGAAGGTGTAGAGCGGCTGGATGAGCTGGACGGTCGCATTGCCGAACACCCCGTCGTATGACTCCCTGTTGATGTTCGTGGAGGACTCGACCGAGCCGTTGCCGCCGTTTATAAGGCGCGCCCTGGGGGACAGGCTGCCGTATGCGAGCAGTTCCAGCTGCGGGTAGCGGGCGGAGTCCGCCTGCTCCTTCTTGCTACGGTACACCTCCACCTCGAACTCGGCGCCCTTGACCTCAGCATTTATCTCGACGGCCTGCTTGATGCACTGGTCTATGTCCTTCACCGTCTTCCCGGCCGGGAATGCCGAACCGGGGAATACAACGGTAAGGATGATGGCGGTAAGGCCGATAGTTAACAGCATGTTTCGTGCGGTACGGTCTGGACGCATTCCTCCCCCTTTCCCTTTAAGGGTTACCGGCTGATTATTACACCTTGCCGAAGATGTAGTTTGAGATAAGCCTTTCGAAGTCTATCGCGGACTCCGTGTCGTGGATGACCCCGCCGTTCTTGACGTCCTTCTCGGAGCCGCCTGGCGAAAGGTTTATGTACTTCTCCCCTATCAGCCCCTTCGTCTTTATCGATGCTATGGTGTCGTCGCTGAGCTTGACGCCAGACTGCATCCTTATCTTTACGAGGGCCTGGTAGTCCTTCAGCGATATGTCCGTGACCCGGCCGACGTCCACGCCCGCGATCTCAACGGTCGAGCCCACCTTCAGCCCCCCGATGTCCGAGAACTCGGCGGATATCTCGTAGCCGGAGCTTCCTATAACCTCCAGCTTGCCGAGCTTGATGGATAGATATCCAAGCGCCAAGACGCCCGCCAGGACGAATATGCCTACGGAGACCTCCAGGCTGTACCTGTTCATTTTATTATCGCCTCCCCAATCTTAAGATACTCCGACTTCTTCGGATATGCCCCCGACGAACTGCCTGATTATCGGGACGTCCGAGTTCTTTATCTCGTCCGGGCTCCCGACCGCGACCATGACCCCGCCGGAGAGCATGCCAATCCGGTTTGCGACGCCGAATATCTCCGGTATCTCGTGGCTTACTATCACGGCGGTGAACCCGTAAGTCTTCTGCCCCCAGGTTATCAGCTTGTGCACCGAGTCGACGAGTATTGGGTCGAGCCCCGTCGTCGGCTCGTCGAAAAGCACTATCTCCGGCCTCATCACAAGCACGCGCGCAAACGCAGCCCTCTTCTTCATCCCGCCGGATACGTCGGCCGGGTACTTGTAGCCCATGCTGGCAAGCCCGACCTTCGTCAGTTCTTCGTTTACCCGCTCCTTTATCTCCTTCTCCTTGAGCTTCGTCTTTTCGCGCAAGGGGAAGGCCACGTTGTCGAATATCGTCATCGAGTCGAAGAGCGCGCCCCCCTGGAAGAGGTACCCGAACCGGTCCCTGAGCTTATAGAGCGCGGGCCCGGAGAGAGCGCATATGTCCTCGCCCTCGACGTACACGTGGCCCGTGTCCGGCTTCAGGAGGCCCAGCAGGTGCTTCAGCAGCACGCTTTTCCCTTCGCCGCTCTTGCCGATTATGGCGAATATCTCGCCTTTTTCGACGGTGAAGTCCACTCCCTTAAGCACCTCCTGGGAGCCGAACGATTTATGCAGGCCTTTTACGTTTATCATCTAAAGCGTCACCGAGTTTAGGAAGTAGTCCCATACCAGCACCAGCGTCGATGACATGACGACCGCGGTGGTGGTGGCGCGGCTAACCCCTTCCGCCCCGTGCTTTGCATGGTAGCCCTGGTAGGTGCTGACCCACAGTACTATTATACCGAAACAGGCCGACTTTACCAGCCCCTGGCGTATGTCCACTATGTCCACGAAGTCCCGGATGCCCGAGAAATAGGTCCCGGAACTCAACCCCAGGAGCTTCACGCCTACCACGTACCCGCCGTAGATGCCGACCACGTTGAATATAGAGCCTAACAGCGGGAACGCTATCAGCGCCGCAAGCAGGTTCGGCGTCATGAGGTAGCGGTACGGCGAAAGCGACATCGACTCGAGCGCGTCCACCTGCTCCGTTATCCTCATTATGCCTATCTCGGCGGCTACCGCGGAGCCCGCCCTGCCCGTTATCATCAGCGCGGAGAGCACCGGCCCAAGCTCACGGATGAGCGAAAGCGCGACCGCCGGGCCGAGATATGCGTCCGCGCCGAACTTCCTCAGGGTGTAGTAGACCTGGAGTCCGAGTATCATCCCGGTGAACCCCCCGGTCAGCACAATCAACGGGACGCTCTTCGAGCCGATGAAGCGCAGCTGGCGCATGACTCGACCGACCTTCAGGGGCGGCAGGAAGGTCCAGTAAACGGTGGTGGCGAGGAATATGAACATCCTCCCCATCGACCCGAGCGCGCCAAGGACCAGGGCCCCTGTCTTTTGGAATATATTCAGCATGCAATTTGTGCTTTCCGTCCATGTGCTTAACCTTAAGATAATAATATCTCACTTCCGCGAGGTCAAGCTTTTTTTAAAATCAATGGAATAAGGTGTTTACAAAACCTGCCCTTTCTTATAGAATTACAATCCTGTGAAGATTATAGACAAATATATCATAAAAGAGCTTGCTCCGCCTTTTTTCCTCGGCATCCTGCTCTTCACGTTCGTCCTGCTGATAAACAGGATATTCAAGCTGACGGACCTTATCATCAACAAGGGCGTCCCCCTGTTCGATGTCGTCAGGCTCCTGTCATACATCATGCCGTCCCTGCTTACCCTCACTATACCAATGGCGGTGCTCCTTGCCGCGCTCGTCGCATTCGGGAGGCTCTCGACCGACAGCGAGGTGATAGCCCTGAAGGCCAACGGCTTCTCTCTGCCGCGGCTGATGGCGCCGGTGATGATATTTTCCGTGGCCGCATGCCTGGTGACCGCGTACTTTTCGCTGTACCTGGGCCCGGCGAAGGCCCGGACGTTCAAGAAGGACCTGTTTGTGCTTGCCAAGACCAGGGCCGCGATAGGCATCGAGGAGGAGGTGTTCAACGACACCCTCAAAAACGTCGTCATTTACACCCAGAAGACCCCTTCCCCGAACGAGATGCAGGGGGTGTTCGTCTCGGACGAACGGAACCCGTCCGAGCCATACGTAATTATAGCCCAGAAGGGCGTATTGGATGTGGACCCGGCTACAGGCTACGCTTACCTGAGCTTCACCAACGGGAGCATCCACAAGAAGGGTGTCACGCCCGGCTCCTACCAGGAGATAACCTTCGACAAGAACAACCTCTCGATAAACCTCTACGAAAAGTTCTTCCCGGAGGACGAATCGAAGAGGAGCAAGCGCGAGATGACGCTGTCCGAGCTTGTCACGGTCGCGAGGGAGATGCAGAACGCCGGGAGCAACAGCAACCCCATCCTCACGGAATACTACAAACGGTTCACCATACCGCTAGCCTGCCTGATTTTCGGGATGGCGGGCCCCCCGCTCGGGCTGTATGCGCGCCGTTCGGGCAGGTCCATGGGCATGTCCGTGGCGCTCGCCATATTCGTCCTGTACTACCTGCTGATGAAGGGCGGAGAGAACCTCGCCGCCTCCGGCCACCTGCCCCCGCTTGTCGCCGTGCTCATCCCTAACGTCATCATCGGCGGGGTGGGCGCTTACCTTTTCTACAGCGCCACGAAGGAGAGGACGGTAGACCCGGCCACCGTCGTCAGCTCGTTCCGCGCGTGGAACAAGCTAAGGAAGAGGAAGTCCAGGGTCAGGGGGAGGGGCGGCCTATGAGGATACTGTCGAGATACGTCCTCAGGGAGTTCATGCGGTTCTTCTCCATCACCCTGACCGCCTTCGTCACGCTGTTTGTAATGGGCGAGCTTATCGAGAAGATGGACGAGTACATAGAGCACAAGGCCGCGGTCGCCGACATCGCCCGGCTGGTGCTCTACCAGCTCCCGAACATCATATTCCTGATGACGCCGGTAGCGGTTCTGCTGTCCACGCTCCTTGCGCTCGGCGTACTGTCCAAAAACAGCGAGGTCATCGCGATGAAGGCGTCCGGAGTGCCGCTCTACCGGATAATCGCCCCGATATTCTCGGTCGCGGTGGGCCTGTCCCTGGTGATATTCTGGGCGAACGAGTCGGTAATCCCGTACTGCAACTCGACGGCGGAATACATAAAGAACACAGAGATAGAGAAGAGGCCGCCCCGTCCCGCGCTGAAGCACGACAAGCTATGGTTCAGGGGGCCGGAGGGTGAGATAATAAACATCGGCCTGGTCGAGTTCGAGAAGGATGTGCCGCACTGCTACGGGGTGACGTTCTACAAGCTGAACAAGGACTTCCAACTGGTCGAGCGTGTGGACGCAGCCCGTATGGACTGGGTGGACGGCGGTTGGGTCCTGGCCAAGGGGTCGGTCTACTCATTCCGCGACAACGGCGGGATAAAGGTCACGCATTTCCTGAGCCAGCCGGTCGACCTCCCGGAGAAACCGGAGGACTTCAAGCCGGTCGAGAAGCTCTCCGAGGAGATGAACTTCTCGGAGCTGAGCCGCTACATAGCGCGGCTCAGGAACGAGGGCTACAACCCGGTCAAGTACATGGTGGATTTAGACGGCAAGGTATCGTTCACGCTCGCCAACATCATCATGGTGATTGTCGCAGTGCCGTTCTCGCTCAAGACGTCGAGGAGCGGCGGCATGGCGCTCGGCGTCGGCATCTGCATATTCGTCGCGATAAGCTACTGGCTCATCCACTCCTTCGCGATGTCGCTCGGGCACGCGGGCCGGTTCCCGCCGTTCTTCGCGGCCTGGCTCGCCAACATGCTGTTCGGCGCGGGCGGGTTCTACATGCTGCTGCATACGGATAAATAAAAGCCCTTTACGCGACCCTCTCGGCCCTTTCCTCCTCCCGCGCTTCCGCCTCCTTCTTCTTGAAGAGGTTCGTCCTCGTGACTATCACGTCGCACGGGGCTTTATCCACGAGCCTGTCTATGTTCTTGCCGAAGAGGAAGTGCTCGAGCTTCGTCTCCTCGTGGTGGCCGAGCACTATCAGGTCCACCTTCTTCTCGTTGGCGACCCTGAGTATCGCGTCCACCGGGTCCTCTTCCTCGACGTGCATCTCCTCGACCCTTACCGACGCCCTCAGCAACTTCATCTCCTTCTTGACGAACTCGTCCAACGCCTTTATCCGCTCGTCTCTTTCCCGCTTCAGGTCCTCCGGGAAGAATATCCCGCCCACGCTGTAAAAGAGCCTCGGCAGCGTCTTGTAGACGCTCACGACGTAGAGCTTGGCGTCGAATGCCGCGGCGAGTGAGGCCGCCGTCCGCATCGCCTTCTTGCATGACGGGGCAAAGCTTACCGGAACAAGTATCCTGTTCAGGTCCATACGCACACCTCCTTGCATAAACCCTTATATAATTAATTTTAACAGGTTTTGCGCGGTATGGCAAGGTTCAGGCGCTCGCCGTTGTGCGCGATAACGTACATCTATATGAGCGT
>Ga0334722_10003049_pt1 | contig 18333 bp, 14 predicted proteins | sample C3_bottom_MG_FD_207210 | JGI IMG/M metagenome (GOLD analysis project Ga0334722, IMG submission 207210) | Sediment microbial communities from Yellowstone Lake, YNP, Wyoming, USA - C3_bottom | ecosystem: Environmental > Aquatic > Freshwater > Lake > Sediment | place: USA: Wyoming | collected...
TCGTCCCAGGCGCCATTCAACAGTTCTTGGCGGGTCGCGGCGCTTACCTGTAGCGCCTCGTCCCGCAGGCTGCTCAAGGCCCCGATGATCGTCACCAAGGGGGTCCTCAGGTCATGGGAGATGGAGTTGAGCAGCGCCCGTTCCAGGGATTCCCTGGCCTGAAGGATCTGGGCCTGCTCCGCCTGCAAAGAGAGATGAACCCGTTCCATGGCGAGTGAAATTTGGGTGACAAAGGCATCGAGCAGCCGCCGGTTGTGCGGCGAGCGGTAGTCGGCGACTTCTCCCATCTTGACCCCCAGCACGCCGAGAAAACAGGCCGTGGTGTGGAGAGGTAGGTACAAAAGTTCTGCGGAACCGAGGGTTTCGGTACCGAGGCCTGCGGCTTGGTGATTACGAAAGGCCCAGTCGGCCACGGCCAACTCCTTGACATCAAGGGTCAGGCCCTTGCTGATGGCGGAAATTTTCATCTGCTCGCCTTCCGGGATAAGGACGGCGAGTTGGGCGTTCAAGGTCTCGCTGGTGTTTTTGATCACCGCCTCCATGATCGACTCCATGTCGACTGCGGCCGCCAGATCGCGGCTCAGGTAGTAGAGGCTCTCGGTCTGCAACTCGCGCTCGCGCATGGCCTCGGCCCGGCCGCCGGCCTTTGCTACCAGGGTGCTGATGACTACGCCGACGGTAAAGAGCCCGACAAAGGTGAAGAGATACTCGCTATCCGCCACACTGAAACTTAAGCGGGGCGAAACGAAAAAAAAGTCGAAGGCCAGCACCCCCACGCTGGCGGTAAGGATTGCCGGTTTCAGCCCCAGGCGGACCGCCGCCAGCACGACAACCAGCAGATAGATCATGACCATGTTGGTCGGCGACAGGAGCGACCCAACCAGGGAGGAGACCATGGTTGCCGCAGCGACCAGGGCCAGGCTTGCCAGATACTCGAACCAAGGCAGCGGCTGTTTGGGTTTGGAGGGCTGGCCCTTGGGTTTTACGGCGGCAGCCGGGTCGATGCTGACCACGTGGACGTGGATGGCGCCACTCAAGCGGATGATCTGGTCGACAACGGGGGGGCGGAAAAACTCCCGCCAGCGCGGCTTGTTCGGTTTCCCGACAACGATACGGGTGACGTTATGCCGCACCGCGTAATCGATGATCGCCTCGGAGACCGAGGTGGCGGTCAGGGTCGCCACCTCGGCGCCCAGGCTCTCGGCAAGCCTTAAATCCCGCCAGACCCGTTCCCGGTTCTCCTGTTGCTGTGTGGCCAGGCTTGGGGTCTCGATGTAGACCGTGAACCACTGGGCCTTCAGCTCCTCGGCCAGACGGCGGGTGGTGCGGATCAGCTTTTCGCTGAAGGGGCTGCCGCTGGCGCAGACCAGGAGGCGTTCGGTTACCGGCCACGGACCGGGGATAGCCCTGGTCTCCATGTAGGCCCGCATCTCTTCGTCCACCCGGGCGGCGGCGCGACGCATCGACAGCTCCCGCAGGGCGATGAGGTTGCCGGGCCTGAAAAACTTCTCGGTAGCGAGGGCGGCCTGCTCCGGGATGTAGACCTTGCCCTCGCGCAGGCGCTGCAATAGTTCTTCCGGCGGGATGTCCACCAGACGGATCTCCGCCGCCAGATCGAGCAGGCGATCGGGCACGGTCTCGCGGACAACGACGCCGGTGATCTGGGCCACGACGTCGTTTAGGCTCTCGAAGTGCTGGACGTTGACTGTGGTGTAAACGTCGATGCCGGCGGCCAAGAGCTCTTCGATGTCTTGCCAGCGTTTTTCGTGGCGGGTGCCAGGGACATTGGTATGGGCCAGTTCGTCGACGAGCGCGATCTGCGGGCGTCGCGCCAGCACCGCATCGATATCGAGTTCCGGCAGTCGCACCCCTTGATACTCGATTGCGGCCTTGGCAATGACCTCTAAGCCCGCAAGCAGCGCATCGGTCTCACTGCGGCCATGGGACTCGACATAGGCCGCCACTACGTCGCGACCGTCGCGCAACCTTTGGTGGGCCGCCTCCAGCATGGTGTAGGTCTTGCCGACCCCGGGGGCGTAGCCCAGAAAGAGCTTCAGCCTGCCTTGCCCGCTGCCCGCCTCTTCGGCGTTGGCCAGCCGCAGCATGGCCTCGGGAGAGGGACGGTTGTCGTCTTGGTCGGTGCCCATTGCCTACCGCGTCGCCTTGAATGTCCTGCTTTGCACTGTCTCTTGAAAGGTCGCCAGGATCTCATCGCATTGAGTCGCAACTTTGCGTTTCCGGCCGAGCGAGAGCTCTAACGATTTGATGTTGCTGTTTTCTCTCGATAGCGTGATCACCTTGGCGGTAACCCCCAGGAATTCGGTAAAAGCCGTTTTCGCCTGCGCCAAGCCCTCTCGCCCCCCTTCACTTACAGTTCCGGTCAGTCCATCGAGAGATTTTACCGCATCGTTCTCCTCCGCCTTCATCTGCGCCTCGATCTGGTCCATTTTCTCGTCGCTTGCCTCATCGATATGGGAGCTGTGCAGGGTGTAAATTTTTAGCCCCGCAGTAATCGCCTGGTATGAAAGCCTGGTGACTTGGCTTTCGTTCGGAGTCCCGAGGTATAAGTGCATGACATCGTCAAGGGCCTGTTCAAAGCGCTGCATCGCCGCATTGCCATTTTCGCGAGAGAGGCGTGCGGCCTTGAGATTCGTGTTCTGGACAGCCAGATCCAAGATGACTTGGTCGAGCTTGCGGTATTCCGTCCAGCAGCTGCTGAACTCAACGAGCAGCTTCTCCTCATCCGGCCGTGGGGTTGTCTCGTTGAGCGAGCGCAGGACTGTCAGGTCTTGGTCTACTGCCGCCGAGGCCGCGATCGACTTGTCGGCAAACTCCTTGGACTCCTCATCGGTGATGGCCATGACCGAGCTTTTCTCCATTTCGCCGGATTTCAGGAGATTGATTCGCAGTTGAGAGACTATTTCACTCTTCTTCACGATATTTTTGTAGGTGTCCTCCAAGGAGGCAGGAGGCAGATAGTATTTTGAAATGACGGCGAAGAGTAATAATCCAACCGCGATTCCGATACCCCAGAAGGCAACGCCTCTGCTCTTGTTATTGGGAAACAACATGTTTATTTCCTCTCTTTTTTGGTGTTAATCGGCGGCGTGCGCTTCATTCCAAAGCACCCTTGCAACGCCCCTTCGGCTCCGCTTAGGGAGCGATTGCCCAACATCTTTCCCTGAGCGGAGCCGAAGGGTGGTCCCTGAGCGGAGCCGAAGGGGAACGAGGGACAGCCGGGAGCTGGCCAGCTTCATTTTGCCCGATGCTCATGGCGTCATTGTATCCAACTCCAGGTTTACAGCAAGCACATTTATGCGTGGCGCCCCTATAAACCCGAATTGCCGGTCTTCCAAGTGTGCGGCGATGACACGGGCAACCCTCTCCTCACTCAAACCGCGCGCTATCGCGACGCGGTGGACTTGCACGCTTGCGGCCTGCGGCGAGATATGGGGGTCGAGGCCGCTAGCCGAGGCCTGCACCAGGTCAGCGGCAACCGGCCCGCTTACTCCTTCGGCCCGCAACCCTTGCATCCGCTCGCCGACCGTCTTCAGGTAGGCGGGATTGGTGGGTCCGGCATTGGAGCCGCCGGAGGCCAGCGGGTTGTAGGCGAAATCGGCGGTGGCGGATGGCCGGGGCCACAGGTATTTCGGCTCGGAAAACGGCTGACCGATGAGGGCGGAGCCTACCACCTTGCCTGTCTGGTCGGCAAGCAAACTGCCCGCTGCTTGGCGAGGGAAGCAGACCTGGGCCAGGCCGGTGACCACGGCAGGGTAGATGCCGCCGCAAATGACGGTGAACAGGATGAGCATGAGGATGGCCGGTTTTATCTCTTTCATGGGTTAATTCCTTTGTTGGTTTAGATGAACAGGCCTAGCCCTAAGTCGATGACCTTGATGCCGATAAAGGGGGCGATGATGCCGCCGACCCCGTAGACCAGCAGGTTGTAGATCAACATCTTTTCGGCCGGCATCGGGCGGAACCTGGTGCCCTTCAGCGCCAGCGGCACCAGCATCGGGATAACGATGGCGTTGAAAATGACCGCCGACAAAATGGCGCTGTAAGGGCTGGCCAGGTGCATGACATTCAGCGCCGCAAGCTGCGGGTAGATGGAAAGGAGCGCCGCCGGGATGATGGCGAAGTACTTGGCGATGTCGTTTGAGATGCTGAAGGTGGTCAGGTTGCCGCGGGTCATGAGGATCTGTTTGCCGATCTCGACGATGTCCAAGAGCTTGGTCGGGTTACTGTCGAGATCGATAATGTTGGCTGCCTCGCGGGCCGGCTGGGTGCCGGTGTTCATGGCCACCGCCACGTCGGCCTGGGCCAGCGCCGGAGCGTCGTTGGTGCCGTCGCCGGTCATGGCCACCATGAAGCCTGCCTCCTGGTACTCCTTGATCATGCGCAGCTTATCCTCCGGCTTGGCCTGGGCCAGGAAGTCGTCGACCTGGGCCTCGGCGGCAATGGCGGCGGCGGTAAGCGGGTTGTCGCCGGTAATCATCACTGTCTTGATCCCCATGCTCCTGAGTTGTTGAAAGCGCTCCTGCAGTCCGCTCTTGACAATATCTTTCAGGTTGATGACCCCCAAGACTTCGGCCCCACGGCAGACCGAAAGCGGCGTCGCCCCGGCATGAGCGATGGCGTTGACCCGCTCTGCCAAGTCGTTAGGCATGACACCACCCTGCTTGCCGGCAAAGGTGACGATGGAGTCGGCCGCCCCTTTGCGGTACATCACCCCATCGACATCGACCCCGGAAAGACGGGTGTCGGCGCTGAAAGGGATCGCCACGGCGCTTACGGGCAGCGCTTCCGGCAGCAAACCATGCTTAAGTTTAGCGAGAGTCACCACGCTCCGCCCCTCCGGCGTCTCGTCGGTGAGCGAGGCCATCAGCGAAGCCTTTGCCAGTTCAAGTTCCGAATGCCCTCCAACCGGCACAAAGGCCACCGCCTCCCGGTTGCCGAGGGTAATGGTGCCAGTCTTGTCGAGGAGCAGGACGTTGACGTCGCCTGCGGCCTCTATGGCCCGGCCGGAGAGGGCGATGACGTTCTTTTGGAAGAGACGATCCATGCCGGCAATGCCGATAGCGGGAAGCAGGGCGGCGATGGTGGTGGGGGCCAGGCAGACGAAGAGCGCCACCAGGATGGTTAGCGACACCGGGCTGCCATGATCCGCAGCCGCGACGCTGTAGATGGAGAGCGGGCTGATATTGGCGCAGACCAGTAAAAAGACTAGCGTTAAGGCGATCAATAACACCTCAAGCGCTACTTCGTTTGGGGTCTTGCGGCGCTTGGCCCCTTCGATGAGGGAGATCATGCGGTCGAGGAAGGTCTCGCCGGGGTTGGCGGTGATCCTGACGATGATGGAGTTGGCGATGACCGTGGTGCCACCAGTAACCGCACTCCGATCCCCACCCGCTTCGCGCACTACCGGGGCCGATTCGCCGGTTACCGCCGCCTCGTTGACTAAGGCGGCACCGGCGATCACCTCGCCGTCGCCTGCGATCTGGTCATTGGCCTCAACCAAAATACAGTCACCCTTGCGCAGTTGGCAGGCACTGACCGCGCTCTGTTTACTCGCGAAATCAGGCGTGACGAGGAGCTTGGCGGTAACGTCGGTACGCGACTTGCGCAGACTTGCCGCCCGTGCCTTGCCACGGCCCTCGGCCAAGGCCTCGGCAAAGGTGGAGAAGAGGACCGTCAGCCAGAGCCAGACCGAGACGGCGCCGGTGAACCAGACCGGCTCGCGGTTCACGCCGCTGAGCGAAAGGACAAAGGTCACCAGGGTGATGCAACTTGAGATCTCCACCGCGAACATGACCGGGTTACGCCATAGGGAGCGCGGGTCGAGTTTCTTTAAGGCATCGACCAAGGCCCCTGTCATCAGTTCCCTATCGAAGGCCGATTTTGGTTTTGGGATATGTTTTGACATGGCGTTAGTTGCCTCCAAGCATGGTCAAGTGTTCAACGATCGGCCCCAAGGCGAGGGCCGGAAAAAAGGTAAGGGCGCCGACGATAAGGATGACGAGCGTCAACCAGAGGGCGAACGGGGCCTTGTCGGTGGGTAGCGTCCCGAGGCTGGGCGGCACATACTTCTTGCAAGCCAAGGATCCGGCCATGGCGAGCATCGCCACTGCCGGCACGTAACGGCCGATCAGCATGGCCAAAGAGCCGAGGATGTTATAGAAGTCGATGTTGGCGTTCAGGCCCGCAAAGGCGCTGCCGTTGTTGTTGGCCATGGAGGCCACGGCGTAGAGCACCTCGGAGAGGCCGTGGGCGCCGGGATTGGCCATGGCGGCAACGGCAGACGGGGTGATCATGGCGACGCCGGAGAGGATCAGCACCACGATACCGGCACTTAAGATGGTGATGATCGACATCCACATCTCCCGCACCTCGATCTTCTTGCCCAGGTACTCAGGGGTGCGGCCAATCATCAGGCCGGAGACGAAGACGGCGATGATGGCGAAGGCCAGCATGGTGTAGAGGCCGGAGCCGATCCCGCCGAAGACGATCTCGCCCAAGAGGATCAGGGAGAGGGGCACCAGACCGCCAATTGGGGTGAGCGAGTCGTGCATGGCAGCTGTGGCACCGCAGCCGGTGCCGGTGGTGGCCACGGTAAAGAGATTGGTGCCGCTCTGGCCGAAACGGACCTCCTTTCCTTCCATATTGCCGCCCTCAATCCCGAGCTGGGTCAGCTGTGGGGTGCCGCTGGTCTCGGCCCATTGCAGGACGCCAAAGGAGACTACCAAGAGCAGGAGCATGACCGCAAACAGCGACCAGCCCTGGCGGGTATTGCCGACCATAATGCCGAAGGTGTAGGTGAGACTGGCCGGGATCAACAGAATGAGCAGGATCTCAAGCAGATGGGAAAGCGGAGTCGGGTTCTCATAGGGGTGGGCCGAGTTGGCGTTGAAGAAGCCGCCGCCATTGGTGCCCAGTTCCTTGATTGCCTCTTGGGATGCGACCGGACCCATGGGGATGCTGACCTCGCTGACGACCACCTTCTCGGTCATCGGCTTACCGGTTGCACCCAGGCGCGGTTTGCCCACAGCGTCTACTTGCGCCTTGTCGTAGCTGGCAGACTGGACCAAGGGCGCTGTCTGGTAGGGAGCAAAATTTTGGATCACGCCCTGGGAAACCAGGACGAGGGCGAAGACCAATGCCAGCGGCAGCAGGATGTAGAGGGTGCCGCGGCTCATGTCGACCCAGAAGTTGCCGACGACTGATGCCTTGCGTCTGACAAAGCCACGGATGAGAGCGATGAGAACAGCCATGCCGGTGGCGGCGGAGACGAAATTGTGCACCGTGAACCCCGCCATCTGGGTGAAGTAGCTAGCCGCTGTCTCGCCGCTGTAGGCCTGCCAGTTGGTGTTGGTGGTGAAGCTGACTGCGGTGTTGAGCGCAAGTCTCCAGGGGAAGGCCGGCACCCCCTGCGGATTCATGGGCAACAGGTGCTGCACGAGCAGCATAGTGAGAAGCGCCACGAAGCCCGTAAAATTGAAGAGGAGCATGGCGAAGGCATACCGTTGCCAGCCCATTTCTTCGTCTTTGTTCACCCCGCAGATCCGGTAGAGAAAATTTTCGCAGGGGCCAAGCACCGGCGAGAGTATGGTCCGCTCACCCTGATAGACCTTGGCCATGAAGCTGCCGACCGGTCTAACCAGAAGAAGCAGTACCGTGAAAAAGAAGAGTGTTTGCTGCCAATCATAGATGTCCATGGGGATGCTCCGCTATGTTTCTCATATCACGCCTGTCCTTTTGCATTGTTTTTGATGATCTCCCGTGTGCTTCAGGAGTCTTTACCATATCGGATATTAAGATGGGGTCAAAATGCATGGCGAAGGTGTCAAGAAATCATCAAGATCCCGATAAAGCTTGATCCGAATTTGTTTTGGCGAAAGCGCACGAAGGGGGTAGTGTAAAGGATAGTGAAAGAGTTAACGAGAAACGGTTATGCCGCTAACAGAAAAACACTTTCAGATCAATATAGAGATTTAGTGCCTGATAAACAAGGCGCGGGGGTGTTTTTGCGAGCGAAGCCATACATGTGGTATGCCGAATGAGCAAAAAAACCACGCAACGCAGTAGATCGGGCTTTTTGCGACGTCATCAAACAAGGGAGATTCAATGTCGGATAGACAAGCCATAAAATTCAGCCCCTTTCTCTTTCTCTGCGCTACCGGGCTCTTGGCGATTTTCAGCTCCACCATCTCCAAAAGCCCGGTGCTGCCGCTCTTTGCCGCCCATCTGGGCGCCGGTCCGTCCGGGGTGGGCCTAGTCGCCGCCATCTCGGCCTTTGCCGGCGTCGTCTTCAGTGTCCCGGCAGGGCTTCTCGCCGACAGGTTCGGCAAGAAGCGGCTGATCGTCGCAGCCGCCCTCATCTTTGCCAGCGCGCCGTTTGGCTATCTCGCGGTGACAAATATCTGGCAACTGGCGCTGGTCAGGTTCTATCACGGCTTTGCCACGGCAATTTTCCTGCCGGTGGCCATGGCCCTGGTCTCCAGCCTCTCCAGCCTCTCCAGCAAAGAACGGGGTGAGAAGTTGGGGTGGTTCTCGACAGCGACGCTTTTCGGAAGATTCATGGCCCCGGTCGTTGGCGGCGGCATCCTTGGCCTGTTTGGAGTAAGCGCAGCGTTTGGCTACCAAGTCGTGTATGCCGTCTGCGGCGGGGCCGGGTTGATCACCTTAATCCTGGCCATCATGCTGCCGGTCCCGGAGGAGACGACCCAGGCCGGGCAATCCTGGACCGAGACCTTTCACGTCTTCAAAACAGTCGTCTCGAACCGCACAATTCTGATGACCTGCTTCGTGGAGGCCTCAATCCTTTTTGCCTATGGGACCTTCGAGACCTTTCTCCCCCTCTATGCCGTCGAGCATGGCCTGAGCGCCACCCAGGTCGGGGTGTTCCTCTCCGGCCAGATCATCGTCCTCGCCCTCACTAAACCGATCATGGGCAAGTTCTCGGACACCCACGGCAGGAGGCCGCAGATCGTTGCCGGTGGCCTGCTTGGGGCCGCATGTATCGGCGGGTTTTCCCTCTTCTCCTCATTCTTCCCCTTGCTGCTCTTAAGTATCACCTTCGGCCTTTGCCTCTCCATTGTCACCTCGGCCACCTCGGCCTATATCGCCGACTTGAGCAGCCAACAGGCCAGGGGCTCGGCCATGGGCTTGCTGGGCTCGATCATGGACATTGGCCACACCACCGGGCCGTTGGTCTCCGGGGTGGTTGCCGCATCTTTCGGCTATGCCCAATCCTTTCTGGGGGCATCCCTCGTGCTGTTGGTCGTTGCGGTGTTGTTCTTGTTCACCAGTAAGGTCAAGGGGGCGTGATCCAACCAGGAGCTCCTATTCATTCCTCTTGATATTCGAGGTTTTTCGGGTAGTTTGTCTTGAGGAAATAATGCTGGCCAAACCATAGCGCCAAAGGCGCGACATATCCCAGCATGGGGCAACGCCCCATGGGTGAAAAACCACAAGAATAAGGGCTGAAAGCCAGCCCCATTAAGCCATGCCGCAATCCCTATCGTTTCTTCTTGTCCACATAATTTTTAGCGCCAAAGACCGCGCCCCCATGCTTGGAGCGACGATCCGGCCAGCCCTTCACGCCTACCTCGCCACCGTGTCCAGCAATGCCGGTTGCGAATGCTATCGCGCCGGCGGGGTGGCCGATCATGTCCATCTCGCCATCCGCTTGTCCCGAACGATCACGGTGGCAAGTCTCGTCGAAACACTGAAGAGATCTTCATCGAAGTGGCTGAAAGCCCAATCGCCGGATTTGGCCAAATTTTCATGGCAAGGCGGTTACGGTGCTTTTTCCGTAGGACCTGCTTACCTCGACGACTTGCGCCGCTATATCGATGACCAGGAGGAGCATCATCGTCTCCACACCTTTCAAGACGAATACCGGAATTTTCTTGCCAAATATGGAATCGAATACGAGGAAGGGTATGTCTGGGATTGAGCAATGGTGCGGGCTTTCAGCCCTTGGGGGTTATGGCCGATTGATTACCTGGGCCGTTGCCCCAGGCTGGGATGGAACAGGCCTTTGGCCTTTACAATCGGTGCCAAGTGGTCCTCTTTTGGCAGGACCAAAGGCCCAACCTTATCCCAGCCCGGGGCAACGCCCCGGGTGAAAATATTTCCCAACACGAGCAAGGACTGAAGGCCCGGCCCCGGCCCACTTCCCTCGCCGATGATGGATCGGGCCTTCAGCCCTCAACCCCGTTGTGGGGTGTCAAAATCCCAGGGGCGTTGCCCCTGGCTGGGATAGAATGCGCCGTTGGCGCTTAATCACACAGCCACTAACCAAAGCACTCTTTGCCACTTATGCTAGAAGAACACCTCCAAACCTACTTCGGCTTCACCTCCTTCAAAGACGGCCAGCGCGAGATCATTGAGCGGCTGGTGGCCGGCGAGTCGGCGGTGGCGATCTTCCCGACTGGGGCCGGCAAATCGCTCTGCTACCAACTGCCGGCCATGCTCTTGCCCGGACTCACCTTGGTGGTCTCTCCCCTGTTGGCCCTGATGAAGGATCAGGTGGAGTTTTTGCTCAAGAAAAAGATCCCGGCGGCCCGGCTTGATTCTACCCTCGACCGCCAGGCCTTTGGCCAGGTAATGGATGATGCCCGCCAGGGCCGCTTGAAGATCCTGATGATCTCGGTGGAGCGTTTTCGCAACGAACGATTCCGGCTGCAACTGAAAAGGATGCCGGTTTCGCTCCTCGTCATCGACGAGGCCCATTGTATCTCGGAGTGGGGGCACAACTTCCGGCCGGAGTATCTCAAGCTCCCCGAGTATCGCAAGGAGTTCGCCATTGCCCAGACCCTGCTCTTGACCGCCACCGCCACCAAGCCGGTGGTTGACGACATGTGCGCCAAGTTTGCCATCCCCAGCACGCATGTGACCCAGACCGGGTTTTACCGGCCCAACCTCTTTTTGCAGGCCACCCCGGCCCCTGAGCAGGAGAAGGACGCGATGCTGCTGGCCCGCCTCCGGGATACTGCGAGGCGACCGGCGATTGCCTATGTCACCCTGCAGAAGACGGCGGAACGGCTAGCCGCCTACTTGAGTGGCCAAGGGTTAGCTGCCTCGGCCTATCACGCCGGGATGAAAAACGAGGAGCGGGAGGTGGTGCAGCAGCGCTTCATGGCAGGGGAGATTGATTGTGTCACGGCCACCATCGCTTTTGGCATGGGGATCGATAAGAGCGACATCCGGGGCGTCATCCACTACGATCTGCCGAAATCGCTGGAGAGTTACAGCCAGGAGATCGGTCGGGCCGGCAGGGACGGGCGGACTGCCATCTGCGAGGTGCTGGCCAATCTTGACCACCTGACCGTGCTCGAAAACTTTGTCTACGGCGACACCCCGGAAAGAGGGGCCATTGCCAGCCTGCTCAATGAAATCAAGCAACACAGCCCCGGTCAATACGAGATCAAGCTCTACGAACTCAGCCGTCGGCTCAATGTCAGGCCGCTGCCGCTCAAGACCTTGCTGGTCTACCTCGAAGTGGCCGGCATCCTGGTGCCGCGCTTTTCCTACATGGAGACCTACAGTTTTAAACAGCTGAAACCGGTGGCCGACATTATCAATGCCTTTCAGGGCGAGCGGCGGCAGTTTGTACAGGCGATATTTGCCGAATGCCAAGCCAAGAAGGTCTGGACCTACGTCGATATCCCGATGGTTATGGCGAGCTATGGGGCCGACCGCCAGCGCATTGTGATCGCTCTCGAATATTTTGATGAAAAGGGTTGGATCGCGCTTGAATCAAAGCAGACCAAGGAGGTGTTCGAGGCCTTGGCCGCTGAGGTTGAGGTGGAGTCGCTGAGTGAGAAGATATCCCGGATATTTCTGGAGCGCGAGGCGCATGAAATCGCGAGGCTCAGGCGGATGCTGGAGTTCTTTAACGGGAGCGCCTGCTTCAGCCATGAGCTGGCCGGGTATTTCGGTCAGGAGTTGGGCGATGGGAAGTGCGGCCATTGTTCGGCCTGCCGGGGAGAGAAGGTGGTTCTGCCGCAGGCAAGGGCCGTTAAGCTACTTGCGGATTACGACTTCCAGGCCTTGACCCGCGATATTGTTGGGTTGGCAAAAGAGCGGCCATCAAGTGTGGCGCTCTCGCGATTTCTGTGCGGCATCGCGACACCGGCACTCGGCATCCAGCAAGTCAAAAGGCTCGCCGGTTTCGGAGCGTTGGAACAGTACTCCTTCCCAGAGGTCAAGGCCTGGGTGGAGAGTTCCGGAGAGGGCTAAGAAAGGGGATTGTTTTCGCGCAGAGGCGCAGGGACGCAGAGAGAAGAGGTCCAAATCACAGAGTGCAACGTGCCGGGCGATCCCGCCATCTCCCCCCCCCAATGCCGTTGACTTAAGCGCGCAACTCAATAAAATTGCGCAGAGTCGTCATTCCGGCATGCTGTTAGCCGGAATCCAGTTTGCCACGCAGCTCGCACTGGACCCCGGCTAACAACATGCCGGGGTGACGAAAAGAAGGTGCTGTTTGGTTGATAGCTACCCTGTCAGACCTTAAGTCAACGGCATTGCCCCCCCCCAAAGAACTACTTTTGTAGTGCCAACGCCCTCTTCTCTGCCGCCGCCTTTATCCTCTCCACCAGTTCATCAATCTCCACCGGTTTCAGCAGGTAGTCAAAGAGTCCGCGCCGCATTCCCTCGATACCGACCGTAGTCGAGCCATGGCCACTGACGATGATGACTTCCATGGCTGGATCAACCTGCTTGAACAGGCTCAAGGCGTCGAGGCCATCAAGGCCCGGCATCCGCAGATCAAGGACCACGACATCGGGTTGCCAGTTTGTTCGCAGCAGGGTCATGGCATCTTCAGCGCAAATGGCCGTTTGCGTCTCAAAATTTCTGAGCGTCAAACGTTCGGACAGCGGTTGGGCGAATTCAATCTCATCGTCAACAATCATCACTTTAGTCTTATTCATTGGAGTGCGTCTCCTCGGTCATTGGCAATAATTGGGAAAACCAGCGTGAAGGTGGAACCGCTGCCGACAGTGCTATCAACAAAGACTTCTCCGCCCAGTTTTTTGACCAAACCGTAGGTGATGGAGAGTCCAAGGCCTGTGCCTTGGGTCTCTTTGCCGGTTTTGGTGGTGAAGAACGGCTCGAAAATCTTACTGAGGACCTCCGGCGGCATGCCGGGACCGTTGTCAACGATATCGACTTGCAGGTGGTTGGGATTCATCAGAAAAGAGCTGATTTTGATATCGCCATCCCTGCCAACGGCATCGATTGCGTTGTTGATGATATTTAAAAATACCTGTTGCAGTTGGCCCCGGTCGCTTTTGACCAAAGGCAGGTCGAGCTGCAACTCCTCCGTGATTTCAATGTTGTGATAGGATGCCTCCTTGGTGAGAAATCCTAAGACCTCGTGAATGACATCATTGATCTGCACCGGTTCGAATTTGACGTCCATCCTTCTGGCAAAGCCCAACAGCCTATGGGTGATGGTCCGGCTACGGTCAACCGCACCCTGCAGCGAGGTCAGCTGTTTCAAAAATTTTTCCTTATAGATGAACTCGTTAGTATGCTCGAGAAGATCCTTCATCAGGCCCGCCTTCTCGTTGATGATGGCCAGGGGGTTGTTGATTTCATGGGCAACGCCTGCTGCCAGACGGCCAACTGAGGCCAGCTTGTTGGTATGTTCGGTCTGGGCCAGAATACGATTTCGTTCGTCGTCGGCGCTGCGCACCGTCATCGCCACGTGGCGAGCCACGCGGAAGGCCAGGATGATGACCAGGGTGATGCAGACTCCGAACAACCACAAGACCTGGCTTTTAAAGGCGATCCAAGAGTTTTTGCCGGCGTAGGCCTGCAACTCCAAAACGACAATCCAGGGGGTGTGTTCAACATGGCCAAAAGCGAAGAGCGTGGACCCCGCCCCTTTTTTTTCCTCAAGACGGATTGGACGCATGGGCGGGATGTCGGGCAAGAGGAAATGATCGTTGACCTTGCCGTAATGACGGGATGAGTTCTGCAACTCACCGCTTTGATTAACCAAAAAGACATCGGTGACCACTTCCGAATAGATCGAAGACATAAAACGATCCAATTTCTCGGTGTCGATACTTGCGCGCAAGACCCAATGGCCTTGCCCTTCTGTCATCATTTTGCCGACGGCAATGACGAAATGCGGCACATGGCGGTAGCCCATGAACACTTCGCTGATGTACATCTTTTTGGCCAGGGTTCGGGTGTACCACTCACTGGTCAGGTAATTTTTCCCAACCAGATTGAAAGGGCCGGAGTAAGCCTGCTGAATGCCGTCCGGGCCAATGACGCTTAGGTCTACCACCCCAAAAAAGTCCTGATTGAGTTTGGTGAAGACCTTGTCGAGTCTTTCCTGGTTGGCCAACTCCTGAAAGGGGTAAGCGTCTGAGATGATCTGAATGGCCGTGGTCAGTTTCTGCAGATAGGCCTCGATGGTCTGGCGAGCGCTTTCGGCGCTCAAGCGGGCATTGGTGTTGGTTTCATCGCGCAGCAGCGCCCGGTATTCGATAAAACTCAAACTTGCCATCACGCTGAGCGGCAGGATGCCAATAAGCAGCAAGATGACGAGCAGTCGCCGTTGCAGCCCCTGGTAGCGGCCCTTGACGCAAAAGGCTCCATTGCTGGTGATGCCGCACAACACCCCGGTAATTTTTTTTGAAAAATTTGCAAGCGGCGGGTTCAACGTCTTTTCTCCCGGTTGGAATTTCGCAGTATTGCTCCAGAGCCAAGCTCATTGGCCATGGCGCGCTGCAAGACCTCGGAGGCTGGGCCAATCACCTTGTCGATCACGGTAATTTTCTTCCAGACCAGATACTGATAATGCGCCTCTTCGATGCCGCCGCAAATTACCAGGGAGACCCCTTCCTTGATAATCAAGCTACAGAGTTCGTCGGCAGAGGGACCGGGCAGCAGGATATTGCGCGGCTTATTCGTCGCCTTGTTGCCGTCGGTCTCGACAATCAGGACCTCAGTCGTCAAGTCGAAGCGCGGGGCCACATCACTGTCTCGAATCGTTATGAGAATCTTCACGTTTTTCATTCAAGGCCATACCGTTTAATCTTGCGCCACAGCGTGCTGCGACCCCAGCCTAGCTCCAGTGCAGCTAAGCTCCTGTTGCCGCCGGTCTTCATGAGCGCGCCTAATATCTGACCCTTCTCGATCTCCGTCCAGGTACTCCCTTGAGCAAAAATAGTGTCGCCGGCAGCCGGGGCTGGCGGGCTTTGTTCGTCAACTCGACGGGGGGTATCTAAAACCCTGTTGGCCAACGGCAGAGGCGGGGGGCTGGAGGTGGCGGCCTGGATATAGGTCGGCAGGTGCGAGGGGCCGATGTGCTCATGCGGGCAGACATTGACGGCGTATTCAACGATATTGCGGAGCTCGCGCACGTTGCCCGGGTAGGCGTAACTTGCTAACTCTGCCGAGGCCTCCGACGTGAACCCCTTGATATTCTTACCGAGATTGCCGGCATACAATTTGACAAAGTGATCAAGCAGCAGCGGGGCATCGTCGCCACGCTCCCGGAGCGGCGGTAGATGGGCGCGCAAGACATTGAGCCGATAATAGAGATCTTCCCGAAAAGTGCCGTCCTTCACCATCTGCCGCAGATCGCGATTGGTGCCGGTGATCAGTCGCACGTCAACCTGAACCTTTTTTGAGCTGCCCAAGGGAAAGAACTCCCGATCATCAAGCACGGTAAGCAGTTTAACCTGGAGTGCCAAAGGGAGATCGCCTATTTCGGTCAAAAAAAGCGTCCCGCCTTGGGCGAGCCTAAACATGCCGGGCTTGTCGGAATGGGCGCCGGTATACGCGCCCCGGACATGGCCAAAGAGTTCCGACTCAAGCAGGGTCTCCGGTAGTGCCCCGCAATTGACCTTAATAAAGGGGTAGGAGGCCCGCTTGGATTCATGGTGAATGGCCTCGGCCAGCAAATCCTTGCCGGTGCCGGTTTCACCCGTGACCAGCAAGGTGGTGTCGGTGCGGGCGAGGATCGGCACAAAGTCTAAGATCTCCTGCATTTTCGGGCTATGGCCGAGAATGCCCTTTGACTCGCTGGCCCCAGGCCGTTGGCGGTCGCGCTCTTTCAGTGCGGTGACATCCTCGACGGCCACCATATAGCCGATCTTCGTGCCGTTTTGGTTACTCAGCGGCGATACGAAAAAGCGCATGAACGCTTTCTTGCGGTTGACATTAATGATGTCACCCTCAAGCGAGAGCGTCTCCTGGCCAGTAAAGGTGGTTTCAAAGATGGTCTTCTTGATGTCCGGATTGGCGCGGAGGACAAAGTCGCAGCCTATGCCGCGCACGTCGTCGGATGCATATCCGGTAAAGGCCTCAAAGATACGGTTAGCGGTGACAATGCGGCCTTCGTTGTCGATTAAGACAACACCATGCGGCAAACCGTTGAGCAGGTTTGGCAGATCGAAGCCGCTGAAGTCTGAGGCGTCATGTTGTTTCATAATGGAGAGAATCCCTGAATGGTAGCCATCTGGATTCAATATATGTCACTTTGTTTCACTATGCAACAAAAATTATGTAACAAGCTATTTTACACATAACTAATTGGTATTAAAATAATTTATTTAGGCTGCCCCTGTAATTTGAGTCAAACAATTTTTGCTACAGAAAATTATTACGACAATTTGTGCCGAGTTGTTTCAAGCATATCCCATTATGTTTCATTTTGTCTTGAAACAAGCCTGACCAATGAAACATTCATCGCTTGTTTCAACATAACATACTGTTTTAACTTAAATTAATTTACTGGCACGATTACTGCTAAAGGAATAGACAAAACACTTAACCCTTCACCTGGAGGTGTGCCATGAAGAACGGAAAGAATAACGAACGTAACTGGATGGATGCCGTGACCTTTGCCGAGGCCGGAGAGTGGGAGACGGCCATCAGCATGACGCCCCTGCCAACCAAGAGCAAATGGGCACAGTTTTTCGAGCAGATTTTTATGGCGGTAGCCTTTGCCGAGGAAGGACTCCATGAAGAGGCCCTGCTTTTGGCAGGCATGAAGAAGCAAGCGCCAAAAAGAATCGAGAGTTTTCTGGATTCAATCGGCCTGCGCAATGTGAAGATGACCTACGGCGTCCTGCAAGAGGAAGCGGTTTGGTAGGCAGCCGTTAAGCCCGGTGATTTTTTCCGCACGGCGCAAACCAGGGAGGCCGACAAACTCCAAAAGTAGCCCTCCCTGTATTCTAATATCGAGCAACGATTCCGTTTTCGCCGAGAAGATTGGCGCAATCCTTGACCAATGGGGGTTTGCCCATCTGTTTCCGGGAGCGGAATTTGGACGACAGGGGCGGGAGGTTGATGTGTGCCTGCTTGACATCAGGGATCTGGCCGACGATGCCTTTGGCCAGGCCTACTCTGCCAGGCAACAGCATGCGGGGGTAGAGGTCGTCCTGATCAATAAACCGGACAACGTGGTGGCCTCGATTGCCGGGATGAAGGCCGGTGCGGTCGATGAAATTATCGTCCCGTTCGATACTGGCGCTCTAAAGACAATTGTCAGTGACGCCTTTGAACGGGTGCAAAAGGCCCGTGCCAAAATGGCCAAAAAGACACTGTTAACGCGATTCAGCGAGGCCATGATGGCCGCGACTTTCGCCCAAGCCGGCGATTTCGATGGCGCCCTCGACATGCTGGATAGCCCGGCCCCACGACGGACCGAGCAGTCCGCGCCAAATAAAAAAAATAGCGGTTCATAATCCGCGCCAGCGAAACGAAAGGAGAAACTTATGGGAGACATCAGAATCCTGCTTGTGGACGATGAAGAAAACTTCATCAATACCATTTCCGAACGCCTTGATTTGCGCGACCTGGCAAGCGACACCGCCTTCAACGGCCAGCAGGCCCTTGACTGCGTCGATGATCGAGAACCGGATGTCATGGTGCTCGATCTCAAGATGCCGGGCATTGACGGCATGGAGGTGTTGCGTCAGGTGCGGGCCAAATACCCCGACATCCAGGTGATCATCCAGACCGGTCACGGCAACGACCTTGACGAGGCCGAAGCCAGACGGCTCGGTGTCTTCGATTACCTGCAAAAACCAGTCGACATCGAATTGCTGGTCGATCGCATCAAGGCCGCCCATCAAGCCAAAAAGGCCGCAACCAGTTACATGTCCGCCGCCGCCTTTGCCGAGGCCGGCGAGCACGAAAGCGCGCGGGATATGATGGACGGCAAGAGTCGGGCCTGAGCGGGCCGCTTTTTGTTCCCGAGCGCGTATGATGCGACATGGCTCGTAAGGATTCTCAGCAAAAAAAATCAGAATCACCCTGACTGCGGCCGCCAATTTTGTAGGAGCGGCCCATGGCCGC
>Ga0334722_10003050_pt1 | contig 18328 bp, 14 predicted proteins | sample C3_bottom_MG_FD_207210 | JGI IMG/M metagenome (GOLD analysis project Ga0334722, IMG submission 207210) | Sediment microbial communities from Yellowstone Lake, YNP, Wyoming, USA - C3_bottom | ecosystem: Environmental > Aquatic > Freshwater > Lake > Sediment | place: USA: Wyoming | collected...
CCTAACGAGGTTGTGCAAAAAGCCAATTTTCAGCCGCAGCGCTTGACGTTTCGGCGACGATGAGAAATGCGGCGGTGGAGTGGATTTTCATCTGACCAGTTTCTGCGATTTGCCTGCAAATCGCAATAGGGGAGCGATCAGCCCCTGATGGAGCTTCGCCTACTGCGCATAGCCGCTGCGTGCCAGCTTCTCGATGTTGTGCACCATGCAGTAGAGCTTCCACTGGGTATCGACCTTGACCTTACCCCTGAGTGTGAAGCGGTCCAGGCCCTTGTTGTAGCGCAGGTTGCCAAACACGGGCTCGACCGTTGCGATGCGCCTGCCGTATAGCGCTCGGCCTTGGGGAGAGTCGATGCGTCTTCTCATCGCTTCAGTGTATTTATTGTGGCAGACATCTTTCTGAAAGAAAGCGACATGCCTCACCTCAGTCTTGCCAGGGGTGCGCAGGCATTGTTCGCGCAGTTGGCAGGGCACACAATCACGCTTGGCACCGGTGAATCTGTGACTCGTGCGCCCTCTGGTTGTGCACTGGCTGCCGTTGCTGTACAGATGCTTTCCCGCCGGGCAGATGCAGGAATTCGCATCCGGGTCGTAGGAGAAATCATTGGGTTTGAATTTCCCGTGGCTCACCTTCGTGACGCGAGCACCCTTGTCGTATAGCAGATCGGGCAGGGCCTTGTATTTGCCCTGATCCTTGAATCGCTCGTCGCGCTTTCTCATCTGCGCGTCGGCAATCAGCGCGGGAATCGATCTCTCGTCGAGTTCTCGGAGATTCTGTTCGCTGTGGTAACCAGCATCGGCGGTCATGATCGTCTGTGCACTGGCAAAGGGCCGCGCCTGTTCCACCATGGGCAGCAGCAAACTTTGCTCGGAGCCGGAGCCGTGCGCTTGCGCAGCCACGATGATCTGATCGCGCTCATCCACGGCGGCCGCCCCCGTGTAGCCCTGGATCACCCCTTTACCGGTGGCCATCTTGGCGCTGTCGTCGTCGGTCAGGTTGCTCTTTCTCTCAGTACCCGCGGCCGACTGGCGTTTGGGCTGCGTACGCAGAAAACGGCGAATCGTCTTTGCCTGGGCCTTCAGCGCACTGATCTGCTGCGCTTGCGTGTCCTGTGGTATTGCCGCAGTTATGCCGCGCTCCTTTGCATCCTGTTCGCGGTGCGCCATGAGTAGAGTCTTGACCCGCTGCTCGATGGCCAGCGCCCGGTGGGCCAGTTCCTCATGTGTGCCGCTTCGCGCCTTGCTGGCATTGCCTGGAAGCTTCACTCCGTCGATGGCGAACATCCGCCGACCGATCAGCCCATGCCTGTCGCAAACCAAAATTACCTCAGTGAAGATCGATGTGATTTCCCTGCCCAAGCCCCGCACAAACGCCGCAATGGTGGTGTAGGCCGGTTTGCTATCCCCCGAGATCGCCATGAATAGCACGTTCTGGGCACAGGCTTGTTCGATCGAGCGGCTGCTTACCAGTCCTCTTGAATAGGCGAGCAGCACGATCTTTAGCATCACCGCCGGGTCATAGGCCGGGGCGCCAGTTTCATCGTTCTTGAATTTCGCCTCCAGCGCCGAAAGATCAAACTCCGAATCAATCAGAGTGTGCAAGGCGAACTCGAATGTGCCGGGTACCAATTGCTCTTCTAGGACTACTGGCAGGAACCGTGGACTCATGTCCACCAATTTGAATCGCGCCATCATTTCACTCCGTCAGTCACTGATGGAGTAACGATTCAGGTGCCCTGTCGTGTACGTCGGAGGGGACTTTCTGCACAGCCTCAATCGGGATAGGAAGAAGCCTCTCGGCCCCTCCCTCCCACACCACCGGACGTACGGGTCACGTATCCGGCGGTTCGATGAATTGAATTCCTACCGTGGTGCAAGGTTCGGCAGTCCCAAGTTCTCGAAGAAGCGCAATGGTAACGCGATCGTCAATGCCGGTGTCTTCGACAACCGCCACGGGCCATGAGCCGACTTGCTGGTATTCCACGCTTCACGCACAGACACGCCGCGCTTGCGCAGTTCCCGGTAGCCCGATGGTCCCCACTGTTTCCAGAGATAGCAGCGCAACTTGCGTCGTACCCACTTGTCGAGATCGCGCAGAGGACTCAGCACCTCGGCAATGCCGAAGTACGCTTTCCAACCAAGCAGGGTTTCTCTTAGCTCTGCAGCGATAGCGCCGATGCTGGTGCCTCGCGTACGACGGGTCAGTTCCCGCACCCGGTTTTTCAGCTTCTCGATGGCCTTGTCCGCCACCTTTAGCTTCGCTCCGGTACGGCTGACCGTGAAGCCCAGGAACTTGCGGTTCATGGGCCGATCCACCGCGCTTTTCAGCAGATTCACGGTGAGTCGCAGTGTGTCGCTGACATAGCGTGTCACGCTCGCCATCACCCGCTCGCCCGCGCGCTTGCTTCGGACCAGAACGTTGCAGTCGTCAGCGTAGCGAGCAAAGCGGTGGCCGCGCCGGTCCAGTTCCCAATCCAGTTCATCCAGCACCACGTTGGACAGCACCGGCGAGAACGGCCCGCCTTGCGGTACGCCCATGTGCGTGGGTTCGATACTGCCTTCCACGCTCACGCCCGCCTTCAGGTAGCGATTGACCAGGCGCAGCAGTCTGGCATCCGGGCAGCGACTTTTCAGACGCGCCATCAGCCGGTCGTGATTCACCCGGTCGAAGAAGGCTTGCAGGTCCATGTCCACCACCCAGCCGTAGCCCGCGCGAATGTTCGCCTGCACTTCACGCACGGCCTGATGGGCCGAGCGCTGCGGGCGAAATCCGTAGCTGTGGCGGTGAAAGTGCGGTTCCCATTGCGCCGATACAACCTGCGCGATGGCTTGCTGAATGAAGCGGTCCAACACCGTGGGAATCCCCAATGGTCGGGTCTTCCCATCTGGCTTGGGAATTTCCACACGCTTGACCGGTCGCGGTCGATAAACACCCGCTTCCAGTTGCGCTCGGATTTCCGGCCAGTGGCATCGGAGGTAGTCCGGCAGTTCATCGACCGTCATGCCGTCGATGCCCGGCGCGCCTTTGTTCTGGCGCACTTGCTTCAATGCGCGTTGCAGGTTGGCCCGCTCCAGCATTTTGGCCAGCAACGCTTGGGTGTGAATCGACTCCGGTTGTCCTGACGATCCAGCGGCGAGTTCATCCTGCGGCATGGCCGCAGCCTGCGTGTGCAGGTGGTCAGATGCGATCCCATCTCTCTTCGTCACGGTCCTTCGTCTTTCATCGTTCGGGCCTTCGGCGGGGGCTCCGCCTACTATGCCCTTTGCTGACTTCTCCACGGTATTTCAGCGTCCGTTTCCAGACGCCCAGCTTCGATCCTCCGAAGCACCGGGGAGATCTCCCGGGGTAAGACACGTTACCTTCACTGCATAGACGCCGGATTTACAAAATGCACCCCAGCCGCAGATGGAGGGCTTCGCGGTCACGTGCCCGCTCGCCCCGGATGCATCACGCCTCATATCCGGTTTTTGTTCATCGCCCCGCAGTTTCGGATTGGACTTCCTTCAGACCCCGCCTCACGACGACGCCCTTGCCCTTCTCCTTGCCTTCGGCTCTGCGAAAACCTGGCCATAGGACTTTCACCTACAAAGTAACGCGCCATGCCCGGCGCACACGTCAATAATCAACGGCCGCCGAAGGCGGTCCGTTGCATTTAAAGTTAGCTCTCATGCGCAATGACCTTTCTGGTCACTTCGAGGCAAGCCGCGGAAACGCGCCCCAGCATGGCCGGAGGATTGGGCCCATAAAGCACTTTCTGGGGAGCTAGTTTGGCCTTAAGCGCCGGCACCCAAAGACGCGATTCGTATGTGAGTCGGCCGAGAAGCCAAATAAGACGCACGCGCAATTTCTGAATGGGTTGCAAGGACTCGTGGAAGTTCTCCGGCAGACGGGATCCATCACCTAGGTATTCTTCGATCTTGTGTTGGCGATGCTCGATCAAGTGGCTCACCTTCTCTTCCAGAATTTTCATGTCCCACTTATGCGAAACATCATTTCTGACCTTCCGAAGGTGATCTACTTCCGAAAGTATGTCCTTGCTCAGCCAACCAAAAGCGTAAGCCATTTGCACGCGCTGAGATAGACGTGAGAGCGGACCAAAACCTGAAAGTAGTTCTCCCCGGCCGCCAGGAACACCATCCGGAATCTCCCTGCGGAACATCTCTTTGAGTTGATCATCTGCAAACGCACAGACGATCACTGGCAACGTACGCGGCTCCTCACTTGCTACTAGCCTAAGTATTTCAGCCAGCTCTGGCAATGCGCGCTCGTCGGTCTGCGCAGACTCGGCGAAGACCTTAGCGCGATGTGCATCGAAGGCCTTCGAGTAGTTGCGAAAGACCTGCAGCCCATTCTTCTCCACTTCCGAGAGAGTCATTGCTGCAATATCCGGATCGAAGAAGGTGGACATGAGAGGTAACGTTCACGTTGAGCGGCGCGCCGCGATGACCATTGATGAAGCCGCTGCGCTTGCGGCAGGTCCGCTCCAAGTAAAGTTAGATGTCATATGTCTCGACGGCCGATATGAATCTGTCCACCCCCCTTGCCTTTCCCGAGTACACCTTGGCGAGTGGTATATCCATTCGGGCGTCCGCAAATCGTACTCGCATTCTTTCGACTTGCTCTTCCCAATGTTTATCGAGCAAAACAAAGTCGCAGTATGCGACTGGCACGACCGCGTGCACTAGGTCTATAGCGTGATTGCGCGTAACGCGAATGCCACGATCGATAAGAAATGGGCGGGCGAGCTCCCGAAGTATGTATCGTGTTCCACGTTGAATCATTGGCCCAGAGGGTAAGCGCCGGACGCGACGTTCAAAAGCAGTATCGCTATCCATAGTTTGTCTCAGCGCTTCCGTGCGTTCGATGATGGTGTCGGCAAGTGCCTCGAACGAGGGGGGCAATTGGTCACTACTTGCGGCTGCCATAAATAGGTTCCTGGCCGTGAAGGGCTTAACAGATTGCGGCCGAAGATAGACGAATGTTTGTAGGAACTCCCGATCGGCATGCGGTGCAGCAGGAGCAGAACCTCCCTTGAGCAAAGTGTTTTCGTTCGCTATGACCGTGAAGGGATTAACCTCAAGAAAGAATACATGCGGCAGTATTGCTTCAATCAAGGCTTCAGCCGCGCGGGCTTGTGATTCATCTGAGACGTTGCTGAATTCGATGAGATTGAGCCAAGACACCATCAGCGTGCCGCCTCGATTGTGTAAGGCGGTGGCGAGGCGAGCCGCCATACCAGCGTCTTCGGATATTTGGCGAAGCGCCCAATGGTCCAGGTATACCGCTGGCGCAGTGGTGAATTGCTCCGCACGTGGTGATCCAGCGTTATCAAGGATGAACCGCACCATTGCGTGACATCTAACGAATAGCGTTTATCTGACGCCGAGGCGAAGCTGAAGCGAAGGTACGGTGCTGCATGGCGTCAGATAAACCTCGTTGGACTGAACCGCCGAGGTGGCGGTAATTATGGGGATTGTAAGCCTGCGTGGGCGGGAGTCAATTGTCTGGCATGACGATGTGGGTGCGCGATGAGGTGAAGGCATGCATTTGCGCCGCACGAGAATGGAAGCGAAGTCCAGAAACAAGCGTGAGCGAATGGTTGTGTCGCGTGAACCGCGTTAACGGGACGAGCGCGATCCCGGCGTGAGCCACCGCCAAGAGCGCGACAGGGGAACCGGGATCGCATCTGGTCTTTCACGGTGGCCCTCGCAGATAGAGCAAGGGCAGCGGCACAGGTGCAATCGGCGCCGTGGGCACGAACTGGCCCTTGCCGCAATGCAGGCAACGCAAGCGCTGGTGCTGGTCGATGCGGCGCATGAAGGCCTCGACCGACTCCACCACGACCGGATCGGGCGCGGGCGCATCCAGTGCCGCGCGCGCGGCTGCGAGGCGTGCTGCCTTGTGCGCCGAGCCGATCAGCCCGTAGTGGCGAATGCGCTTGAAGCCCTTGGGCAGCACGTGCAACAAGAAGCGTTCGATGAAGATCTGCGCCGGCACATTGAGCGTGCGCTTGTGATTGCCGTGGGCCGAATCGCGCACGCGCACACTCACTGTGTCAGCGCCGATGTGCAGGATGCGCTCGTTGGAGATCGCCACGCGATGCGTATAGCGGCCCAGGTAGTTGAGCACCTGCGCCGGGCCGCCCAGCGGCTCTTTGGCATAGACCACCCAGTCATACTGATGCGCTCGGACGAGCAGATCGCGCCAAGCGTGCTCTGCGAGCGGTGCCTGATTGAGTTTGCCGTCTTGGCGCGCGGCCTTCAGTGCGGCAACGAACTTGCCGCGAAAGACCTTGGAGAGCGCCTTGACCGGAAATAGGAACCCGCGCTTGGCCGCCACCCACCGACCGTCGACGCCCAGCGCCCCGCCAGCCATCAGGGCATGCATATGCACGTGCCGCCCGAGGTCCTGCTTCCACGTATGCAGCACCAGCGAGAAGGCGGGCGTGCCGCCGAGCCAGCGCGGGTTGGCTGCAAACTCGGTGAGCGTGGCCGAGACCGCGCTGAAGAGCGTTTCGTAGAGTACCCGTGGGCACTGGCCGATGATCCCATTCAGATCGTGCGGCAGGGTGAACACCAGGTGAAAATAGGGCACCGGCAACACCTCGCGTCGCCGCGCTGCGAGCCAGGCTTCCTTCGCCCGCGTCTGGCACAGCGGGCAATGCCGGTTGCGGCAGGAGTGATAGACGTGGCGTGTCGTGCCGCAGGCGTCGCAAATTTGCACATGGCCGCCCAAGGCGGCGGTGCGGCACGCGAGGATTGCGCGCCAGACCTTCGCCTTGGCAAACGACAAGGGATGGGCCGCGAGATAGGCCGGGCCGTGACGGCGCAGCACCTCGGCCAAGCCCGGCCTAGGAGATTTGCTATTCACGCCGGTGCGCTTAGTGCAGGGGCGGCTTGAGCAGTTCCAGCGGTGAGGGGGTGCCAGTCAGGCGCGTGCGCGCCAGATGCACATAGCGCATGGTCGTCGAAATGTGGCCGTGGCCGAGGAGTCGCTGCACGGTCGGTAAATCAACGCCGGCCTCGATCAGGTGCGTGGCGAATGCATGGCGCAAGCTGTGGATGCCGCCTTCGCGGGCAATGCCGGCGGCGTCGCGGGCGGCGCAATAGATCCGTTGTGCTGTGTTGATATCGATCGGCGCGGTGCACGAACGGTTGGGAAAGAGCCAAGTGCGCGGCCGCTGATCGCGCCAGTAGCGGCGCAGCGTGTCGAGCAGGCGCGGCGAGAGCAGCGTATAGCGATCCTGGCCACCCTTGCCTTGGCGCACCTTGAGGCACATGCGGTCAGGCGCGCTCTCGATATCGGCCAGTTGTAAGGCGCAGACTTCGGAAACGCGCAGTCCTGCTGCGTAAGTGGCGCAAAGCAGCGCTCGCCCGCGTAGCGTCGTGCCCGCGTCGATCAAGCGTGCAACTTCCTCGCGCGACAGAATCTGCGGCAGGCGTTTGGGTACTTTGGCCATGGGAATGTCGAAGCGCACCCCGGATCGACGCAGCACGGTGCCGAACAAAAAGCGAAAAGCACAGGAAGCCTGATTGACGCTGGCGTAGGCGAGCTTGCGCTCGGCGATCAGGTACAGCAGATAGGCTTGGATCGCGCGCCCATCGAGTACATCTGGTGACTGCCCGTAGTACTTCGCCAGCGCCCGCACGCAGGCCAGGTAGGACTCGCGCGTGCGGAGGGAAAACCCACGCAGCACCATCGCCTCGTGCATTCGATTGCGCAACTCAGTCATGTCGCTCTCCTCGTCAAGATCGGGAACATTCCCGTAGGAGAGGGTAGGACGGCTGAGCGCCACGCTTGAGAACGCGGGCAGCGGATGACAGAGAGATTCTGAAAACAACAACGCGGCGGTAGATCCCTCTACCACCGCGTCAGCGGTTTAGTTCAACAAGAAGTGGCCCCCCTAAAAGGGGCATTATAAGACCCCGAAAGTGGGGTATAGCAAGATCAGCTTACGCTTAAGTCTTTGATTCCTCAACCGCGTCAACCGGAAAAGGCGACTCCACGTTCATGCAATATAGGCACCACCGGAGGAGGTCATGCCGTCACCACGTCTATTCGACCACGTTCGTGACCGAATGCGCGTGAAGCACTACAGCATGCGCACCGAAGACACTTATCTGCAATGGATTCGCCGTTTCATTTTCCTTCACGGCAAGAAACATCCGCGGGAGATGGGTGGCCCGCAGGTCGAAGCATTCCTGTCGCACCTTGCTACGGGTGCGCGCGTGGCGGCTTCGACGCAGAACCAGGCTTTGTCCGCGTTGCTGTTTCTTTACCGCGAGGTGCTGCACGTCGATTTGCCATGGCTCGATGGCGTGGTACGAGCCAAGCGACCGAAGCGCGTTCCGGTCGTGCTCACGGAAAACGAGTTGCGCGCGCTGCTCGCGCAACTGGAAGGCACGCGCTGGCTGGTTGCCAGTCTGCTCTACAGTTCGGGCATGCGCCTGCTGGAGGGATTGCGTCTGCGCGTGAAGGATGTCGATTTCGAGCGCCGTGAGATCACGGTGCGCGACGGCAAGGGCGCGCGTGATCGCGCAACTATGCTGCCGGCACGCCTGGTTGAACCGCTGGTTTCGCATCTGGCGCGTGTTCTCAATCGTGGCGGGCGTGGGGTATTGAGTCCGCTCGATCGCATCGATCCGGGGCTGACACCGCATAGCCGAGCTCGGTGCAGGCGCATTCGCCGCTCTCAGGCGCCGTGACTCGCGCGCCCCAACTGCTCGCGCTGATCCGGATGCGCGATGGCGAGCATCCGGCGCGCGCGCTCGGCCAGGCCGAGGCCGCGCAGGTCGGCGATGCCGTATTCGGTAACGATGATGCCGGCGTCGCTTCTGGGCGTACTGACCGGACCATTCAGCTTGGCGACGATGCGGCTGTGGCGGCCTGCGGTGGAGGGCAGGGCGACGATGGGCAGGCCGCCTTTGGAGCGCTGCGCGGCGCGCAGGAAATCACCCGCGCCGCCGACTGCGCCCACGTACACGCCGGCCGCGACTTCGGCATTGATCTGCCCGCTGAGATCGACTTCTACCGCGGAGTTGAGGGCGACAAAATGTTCGATCTGCGAGAGCACATCGGGGCCGTGCGTATAGGCGTTGGAGCGAAACTGCAGTAACGGGTTGTTGTGGGCGAACGCGTGCAGGGGCTTGCTGCCGAACATGACGCAGGCTACGGTGTGGCCGCGGTCTATGGTCTTTCTGGCGTTGTTGATGACCCCTGCCTGCATCAGCACGGCGACCTGATCGCCGATGGCGCCGGAGTGCACGCCGAGATCGCGCCGGTCGGCAAGCTGGGCGAGAATGACTTCCGGCAACACGCCCAGGCCGAATTGCAGCGTCGCGCCATCCCCGATCAATCCGGCGATCTTGCGCGCAATCTCCTGCTCGGCCGCGCCCGGTTGCGGATTGATGAGCTCTATGGGGTCGCGCGCGGTATGCACGATGTAATCGAGGTCGTCCTCGCGCAGCACGCGCTCGCCGAATGTCCAGGGCGCGCGTTCGTTCACTTCGGCGACGACGACGCGCGCGGCCGCGAGCGCGGGGATCAGGTATTCATGCGCAAGCGACAGGCTGTACTCGCCGCGCGCGTTCGCCGGCGCGAGTTGCAACAGCAGCACGTCCGCTTTCAACTGGCCCCTCTCGATTAGCCCGGGAAGTTCCGAGAAATGGCAGGGCAGGATATCGAGCTTGCCGGCCTTGGCCAGAACGCGGTTGCCGCCGGTGCCGCAGTAAGCCGAAAAGCGGACGCAGTCGGCGTGCTCTTCCTTCAGCGTGTCGGAAAACGTGACGCCGAGAAATACGCTGAAACTGCCGATACTATGACGCTGTGCCATCAGCGCCTGGGTGAGCGGCAGCGGTTCGGCGCTTCCCTGCCCCCATATGACGCCGTCGCCGGGGCGAATGAAGTCGGCAAACGCGAGTGCATTCAGTTCGAGTTCTTTAGGCAAGATGTTCTTCAGTCCGTGGAAAAATCGCCCCCGGTTCACAGGGCTTGGAGCGAAGCGTAACATTGGGCCACCGAAAATTGAAAGGCGCACATGGAAAAAGCAATGAAACTGCTGGGCACGGGCCCGTTCTGGGACGATCTGGCGGTCGGAGATCGTTTCCGCACCGTCGGGCGCACACTGACCGAAACGGATCTGGTGAATTTCGTCAATCTCTCCTGGCTGACGGAAGAGTTGTTCACCAATACCGAGGACCGCAAGAGCATGGCGATCGAAGGCCGGGTGGTGCCGGCGGCGCTGGTCTATTCCTGCGCGGAAGGCCTGCTGCTGCCGATGATACAGGGTACGGGGCTCGCGTTCCTGAGCGCCACACTGGAGGTGAAGGGGCCGACATTCGTCGGCGACACCATCCACGTCGAGTGCACGGTCACGGAAGCGCGCGCGACGTCCAAAGGCAGTCGCGGGCTAGTGCGCACCGAGAACCGGGTGATCAATCAACGACACGAGACCGTGCTGACCTACAACCCGCTGCGCATGATGAAAGGGCGCAAGGGCTAGCGCAGCCTTGTCGGCGTGCGATTTCAATCGTGCTTCGGCGTTTCGCGGGCCGCGGGGTTCTGATCTTCCAGCCATTCCCGCCATACGGCCATCAACACCGCGACGATGACCGGCCCGACGAACATGCCGATCAGGCCGAATGCCGCCAAGCCGCCGATCACGCCGAACATCACCAGCAGAAACGGAATGTGCGTGGCGCTGCTGATCACCAGCGGCCGTATCAGATTGTCGACCCAGCTCACGACCAGCGTGCCCCATAGCAGCAGACCGATACCTTCCAGCGTCTTGCCCGTGAACAGCAGCCATGCGCCCAGTGAGCCCCAAACGAAAGGCGTGCCAAAAGGCATCAGCGCAATCAACGCGGTGAAGGCACCGAACAGCACCGGCGCGCGCACTCCGGCGAACCAGTAGCCGATGCCCGCGAGAACGCCCTGTGCGAACGCAGTCAGGACTAGGCCGTAGAGAACGGCCTTGGTCGTGAGGCCGATGGCGGCGATGTAGGCATCGACGCGCGTGCCGAGGAAGCGGCGCAACACCCGCTGCACCTGGTCGAACAGACTTTCGCCGTCGCGGAAAATGAACACGACGGTGAGTAAGGCGAATCCCATCCTGAGCGCATTGTGCGCCACGCCGCCGACCAGATCTCCCAACTCGCCCAGCCATTGTTGAGCCCAAGTCGCCAACTGGGCGCGCAGCGAGATCGGGTCGACGGCGAACTGATCGATAAAATACTGCAGCCGTTCGCCGATCCAGGGCAGGTAAAGGATGAAATCGGGCAGGCGATGCGTGCCCTCGGCCAAGTAGGCGGAGACCGACCTATACCCCAGGACGAATTCCGCCTGCAGCAGGGCGACGAGCCATAAGAGCGGCAGTGCGAACGCCGTCGTCAGCAGCAGCGTCATCAGCAACGCGCTGCCGAAGGCATTGCCGCCAAGGAGTTTGCGCAGTCGCGCATAGGCGGGCCAGGTGACGTAGGCCAGGATCGCGGCCCAGACCGCCGGCACGATGAACCAGTTTAGAACGAGATAGCCAAGAATGAACAGGGCGCCCAGCAGTAGCGCCAGGATGATGCGCCGGGGGATGGAGGTGGCAGCGTATTCAGTGGCCATGCAATTCAGCGGCCGACTCACCCAAATCGCAAATCGCTTGCTGGTTCAAGTCCGACCTCCCAGTTTCCGCCTTGGGCCATGACAGAAACGCCGCCATGGCTCCAAGCGTAGTGTGTCACGTTCGCTAGATCAGTTTGCTGACGCCATCGTACATCAGCTTCACCCCGGTTACGAACAGGAAGCCGTAACAGAGTCGGTAGAACGGGACTTCGGGGATGATTTTTCGCAACCATACGCCGCAAAAAATGCCAAATACGCCCAGCGGTACCAGGGAGGCGGAGGTGGCCAGGTTGCTGCGGTCGAACATTCCGAGTGCTGCATAGGGGATGAGCTTGACGTAGTTCATGACGGTGAAAAATACCACGGTGGTGCCGACCAGCAGCGCCTTGTCCATCTTCTGCGGCAACAGATAGATCGACATCGGCGGGCCGCCGGCGTGGGCGAGGGTACTGGTATAACCGGAAACAGCGGACCAGAAGTAACCCTTGCCTCGCGACGGTTCGGTGCCTATTTCGGAGGACGCGTTGCTCAACCAGCGCTGCAGCGGGAAACCGATGGCGACAGCCCCCAGCATGAGCTTCAATCCGGCTTCGCTGACGTAGCGGAACGTCAGCGCGCCGAGGACGATGCCGACAAGGCCGCCAGGCAGCATGATCTTCATATTCTCGCGGCTCCATTGGCCGCGGTAGGCCCACAGGGCGGCCAGATCCATGACGCATAAAATGGGCAGCATGATTGCGGCAGCCTGGCTCGCAGGAATGGTGAGGGCGATCAGTGGCACGGCGACGATTCCCAGTCCGCTGCCGAACCCGGCCTTGGAAACGCCGAAAATGAGCAGCGCCGGGAATGCGGCGGAGTAGAACAGCGGATCGGTAATCAACATCTATAAGAATTGAGTGGTAGCAAGGGCTTGCGGATTATGAACGAAGTCCGAAAAGCACGAGCGCCAAGATTGCGCACTGCGCGCGCCAACCGTGTTTTCCGCGCGGACGGTTTTTCGTCCGCGCAACCCCGCAACTCTGCCATCAAGGCGGGCGTGGTCCATTTCGATGCCTATCGCTGTCGCAACGATCACGTACGTTTCCTCAAAGCGCCCGTGCGCTGCGCATCGACCGCGCCGTCCGCGCCCAGCGCCACACCGAACAGAGTCTCGGCCTGCGCCGCTGTGTAGTAGCCGCGCATCACATCCCGTGCCACGCGCTGCGGGTCGCGTTTGAACGGATCGCCGAATCCGCCGCCGCCGGGCGTGGAAACATAGATACGGTCGTCGGGCGCGAGCGCGATGTCCTGGTCCTTCGACAAATGCGGCGGCACATAACTTTTGCCGCCGCGTTCGATGCGCACCTTGTTCACGCCGCCGTCGGCGCCGCCCAGTGCGCCCAAGGGGCCGGTGCGGCCGTGGTCCATGACCATGGAGGCGCGCGCATCGCCGCGGCGCAGGCGAATGGTGTAATTGACGCCGAAACCGCCGCGGTATTCGCCGGCACCGCCCGAACCCTCGTGCAGCGAATATTCCTCGAACAGCACCGGATAATACTGTTCCATCACTTCGATCGGCGTGGTCTTGGAAATGCCGATGGTGGAGCAGCCATTCGAGAGGCCGTCGCCGCGCGGATTGCCGCCGTAGCCGCCGCCGGAGATGACATACATGACATAGGGGCGCTTGCGCTTCGGATCGTTGCCGCCCAGCGCGAGGTTACCGCTGGAGCCGGCCGGCGCGGCGAACAGTTGATCCGGAATCGCCCGGGTGAGGGCGCAAAACACGGCTTCGGCGATGCGCTGGCTCACCTCGGCCGCGCAACCCGAGACCGGACGCGGATAGTGCGCATAGAGAAAGGTGCCTTCGGGCTCGACGATTGCAAGCGGCTCGAAGGTGCCGGCGTTGATCGGCACTTCCGGAAAAATGTGCTTCATCGCCAGATAGATCGAGGATTTGGTGGTGGCGATCACCGAATTCATCGGTCCGCGACAGGGCGGCGAGGAGCCGCTCATATCGAAGCTCAAACCGGTACCCAGTTTGGTGATTTTCATTTTGATCAGCAGCGGCTCATCCACCACGCCGTCGGAATCGACGATGGCGTGTCCCTCGTAGACGCCGTCCGCAATGGTGGCGATCTTGGCCCGCATCTGCTGCGCCGCGCGCATGCGCAGTTCGGCGATGGCGCCATCGACGGTATCCGCGCCATAGCGGTCCAGCAGCGCGGCGAGGCGCTTTTCACCGATGGCCAGCGCCGCCGCCTGCGCCTTGATATCACCGATGCGCTGATCGGCGATGCGGATGTTGGAGAGGATGATGGCGAGGATTTCTTCGTCCATCACGCCGCGCTTGAATAGCTTGACCGGAGGCAGGCGCAGGCCTTCCTGCTCCGATTCGGTCGCGTGCGCAGAGAAGCCGCCCGGCACCATGCCGCCGATGTCGGGCCAGTGGCCGGTGTTGGCGAGCCAGGCGAACAGCTTGCCCTGGTAAAAAAACGGTTTGACGAAGCGCACGTCCATCAGGTGCGTGCCGCCCAGATAGGGATCGTTGACGATGAACACGTCGCCGGGTTCTACGCTCTTCGCCTGCGCGATCACCGCCTGGGTCGAGAACTGCATGGTGCCGACGAACACCGGCAGGCCCAGTTCGCCCTGGGCGATCAGCGCACCGTCGTCACGGTGGTAGATGCCATCCGACCTGTCCTGGGCTTCCGAGATCACCGGAGAAAACGCGGCGCGACAGAACGCCAGGTCCATTTCGTTGCAGACCTGATTCAGGCCATTCTGGATCACGGCCAAGGTGACCGGATCCAAGGTGATAGCGTCGGCTTGCATATTGCCGCCTCCGTTGTGTCGTCGTAGTTCGAATAAAGTCACTGTCGGCGGCTTGCGGCAATCGCGGTCGATCGCATCCCCGCATGGCGGGGCGGCCGATGAGGCGGAGCAGGGGCCCCATCTGTAAGATGGGGATGCGACCCGAATTCGGACGCGAGGGGGCGCCGGCCGCCCACGGTCGCCTGCGGGGTCAGATCCCCGGCTCGCGCCGGGGTCCCTCTTCCGCCCTTCGGCGGCCCCTGCTCCCTGCTCATGCCGCTGCTTCCTTTCACACCGTCACCAGCAGATTGCCCAAGGTGTCGATTTCGACGCTGTTGCCCGGGTCGATTACCGTGGTGCAGTCGAGTTGCTCGATGATCGCCGGGCCGCTGAAGCGGGCGTTTTGCGGCAGTTTTTCACGCTGGTAGATCGGGGTGTCGAGAAAGCCGCCTTCGAACCAGACCGCTCGCATGCCGTTCAAGGCACCCTGCAACTCGGCCGCGCGTTCGGCGCGTGCGAGCACGGCCAGATCCAGCCGCGGCCGCAGGCCGATCACGGCCGTGTGCAAGTTGACCAGTACCGCGCGGATTTCGGGCAGTTCGACGCCGAAGCGTGCCCAATAGGCGGCGTCGAACAGTTGCTGCAGCTGCGCCTTCGACACCTTCAGCTGCGGCAGGGCGAGCGTGAGGATATGGCTCTGGCCCTGGAATTGCATGTCGGCGAAATGCAGGATGCGCGTGCCTTCGATCGCCACGCCTTCGCGCGCCAGCGTGGCCCGGCCTTCGGCGATCTGCGCCTCCAGCGTGGACCAGACGAGACCGATGTCGAGCGCGGGCAGGGGCTGGTTGACGGTGTTGACGTAATCGTGGCGCGCATCGGCGACGACGCAGCCCAGCGCATTGGTGATGCCGGGCCGCACCGGGATCAACAGCTTCGGGATCGCCAGTTCGCGCGCCAGCGCCGCGGCGTGCAAGGGACCCGCGCCGCCGAAGGGGAACAGCACATAGTCACGCGGGTCGTGCCCGCGCGCGAGCGACACCATGCGGATCGCGCCCGCCATTTTGTCGTTGGCGATGCGCAGGATCGCCGCCGCGGCGCCGGTCGCGTCCAGGCCCAGCGGCTTGCCGATCTTCGCGAGGATAATGGCGCCGACTGCGGCGAGCGACACGGGTTTGTCCACAGCGAGCAGCTTCTGCGGATTGAGCCGCCCGAGGATCAGATTGGCGTCGGTGATGGTCGGCTCTATGCCGCCGCGGCAGTAGCAAATGGGGCCGGGCGCGGCGCCCGAGGATTCCGGTCCGACCTGCAGCATGCCCGCCTGATTGATGAAGGCGATCGAGCCGCCGCCTGCGCCTATAGTGTGCACGTCGACCATGGGCACGTGGATCGGCATCGCGTATTCGAGTTCCAGCTCCGACGAGACGGTGGGCACGCCCTCCTGAATCAGGGCGACATCGGTGGAGGTGCCGCCCATGTCATAGGTGACCACGTCTTTGTAGCCGGCCGCGGCGGCGGTATAGGCCGCTGCCATCACGCCCGAGGCCGGGCCGGACATGACCGTGTTCACCGCATGTTCGGCGACGATGGCCGAGGACACGGTGCCGCCGTTGCCCTGCATCACCAGCAGGTCGTTGGCGAATCCCTGGCCGCGCAGTTCGCTGCGCAGGCGCTCGATATAGCGCGCGAGTATCGGCTGCACCGCGGCGTTGACGCAGGCGGTCGTGCCGCGCTCGTATTCGCGGTATTCGGACAGGATCAGATGCCCGGCGGTGAGGTAGCTGTTGGGCCAGAGGCCGCGCGCGATGGCGAGGGCGCGCAGTTCGTGCACCGGATTGATGTAGCTGTGCAGAAAATGAATCACCAGCGCTTCGCAACCCTTGACGATCAGCTGCTGCACCGCGGCCTTGACCGCCGCCTCGTCCAACGGCGTCACGATCTCGCCCTCTGCATCCATGCGCTCCGGCACTTCGATGCGCAGCTCGCGCGGCACCAGAGGTTCGAACGATCCGGTGAGCCCGTAAGGCTTTGGCCGGGTGCGCCTTCCCAGTTCCAGCGAGTCACGAAATCCGCGGGTGGTGATCAGACCTACTTTCGCGACTTTGCGCTCGAGGATGGCGTTGGTGGTGGTGGTGGTGCCATGCACGATCACTTGCAGCTCGGACAGATTCGCGCCTGCTGCGGCGAGCGCCGCGACCACGCCGTAGGCCTGGTTCTCGACCGTGGTCGGCACTTTCGCCAGACGCACCGTGGCCGCGTCGACATTGAGCATGATGAGATCGGTGAAGGTGCCGCCGACGTCGACGCCCACGACCCAGCTTGATTTAGGTGTATTCATGTTTGGCTTCAGATCGACAGGTAGGTGGCGCGCACGTCATGGTTCGCCGCCAGTTCAGCCATGCTGCCTTCATAGCGGATATGGCCTTTTTCGATGATATAGGCGCGATCGGCGACCAAGTTGGCAAAATGCAGGTTCTGCTCCGAGAGCAGCACGCACAAGCCTTCCTGCTTCAGTTCCAGGATCGTTTTCGCCATCTGCTCCACCACTACCGGCGCCAGGCCTTCGGAGGGTTCGTCCAGCAGGATGGCGGCGGGATTGCCCATCAGCGTGCGCGCGATGGTGAGCATCTGCTGCTCGCCGCCGGACATGCGCCCGCCGGGCCGATCGCGCATGCGTTCCAGATTCGGAAACAGCCCGAACAGTTTCTCCGGCGTCCACCGCGGTGCGCCGGTGCGCGGCGCCTGCTTGCCCACTTCGAGATTTTCCATGACGGAGAGGCCGGTAAAGATGCGCCGCTCCTCGGGCACATAGCCCAGCCCCAGGCGCGCGATCTGATAGGGCTCCAGTTGCTCGATGCGCCGGCCGTCGAAGCGGATCTCGCCCGCGAGCGCGCGCACCAGGCCGATGAGGGTCTTCAGCGTGGTCGACTTGCCCGCGCCGTTGCGGCCGAGCAGCACCACCACTTCGCCGCGGTGTGCCGACAGGCTGAGGTCGTAGAGGATATGCGCCCGGCCGTAGGCGCTGTTGACGCGGTTCACCTCAAGCATGCGCTGCTCCGTCTCCGTATACGCTGCCCGAACCCAGGTAAACCTCCTGCACCTCCCGGTTGGCGCGCACTTCGGCCGGTTTCCCCTCGGCGATGAGGCTGCCGCGGTTCAACACGATGATGCGGTCTGCATGCGTGAACACCACGTCCATGTCGTGTTCGGTGAACAGCACCGCGATATTGGCTGCGCGCGCCAGATCTGCCGTGAGTTGCATCAGGGCCACGCGCTCCTGCGGCGCCATGCCGGCGGTGGGTTCGTCCATCAGCAGCAGTCGGGGTCTGTTGGCCAGAGCGATCGCGAGTTCCACCCGCTTCAGGTCGCCGTAGGCGAGTACCGCGCAGGGGCGCGCCGCCTGTTCCGCAATGCCCACGCGCGCGAGCAGTTCCATCGCCTCGGCTACGTACAGCCGCTCGGCCAGCGCAACCAGCGAATTGAGCTTGCCGTGATAATTGAGCAGCGTGGTCTGCACGTTTTCGCGCACCGTCATGGAGGCGAAGGTGGCGGTGATCTGGAACGTGCGTCCCACCCCCAAGCGCCAGATCTGGCGCGGCTTCATGCCGATCAGGTTGCGGCCTTCGAATTCGGCGCTGCCGCTGTCTGCCGCGATCTGGCCGTTGAGCAGATTGAAACAGCTGGTCTTGCCCGCGCCATTCGGGCCGATCAGCGCCAGCAGTTCACCCGCGGCGAGATTGAAGCTCACGTCGCTGACGGCCTGCACGCCGCCATAGGCCTTGGACAATTGGGACACGCGCAAAACGGCCGCCTCCGGACCGGCGTTTCCGGAATCAAGACCATACGGTCGGCGTCCTGCGGCCTTCGCCCGGGTCGCGTACCCCCGGCGCGGGGGCCCAGCGCCGAGGCGCAATGCCCAGGCACCCGACC
>Ga0334722_10003051_pt1 | contig 18324 bp, 12 predicted proteins | sample C3_bottom_MG_FD_207210 | JGI IMG/M metagenome (GOLD analysis project Ga0334722, IMG submission 207210) | Sediment microbial communities from Yellowstone Lake, YNP, Wyoming, USA - C3_bottom | ecosystem: Environmental > Aquatic > Freshwater > Lake > Sediment | place: USA: Wyoming | collected...
CGCGGCCTGAAAGACTCCCTTCTGCCGCTCCTGCGCGGACTTTTCCTTGAGCGCGTCGGAGAGCTTGGCGGCCAGATCGTCTTTCTCCGCGATGGCCGCCTTGAGCTTGCCGCTGAGCGCGTCTTGGCTTGCGCCCAGAGAAGCCGAGAGGTCCTTGTTCGATTTGGTCAGCGTCACGACCCGACCCTCGGCGGCCGCGGCCCGACCCTCGGCCGCCGTGACCCGTCCCTCGGTCTCGACGATCTTGGCCTCGAGTTCGGCCTTGGAGGCCTTGAGGGCCTCGGCCTCATCGGCTTTGTCCTTCAACTGGGACACCAGGGACCCCGCCTTGGTCTGCAGGTCCACGATCTCTTTTTTCTGCTTCTCAAGCTGAGCGCCCGCGCAGGAAGTCAACAGCAAAGCGGCCAAAAAGGGGATTATTCTCTTCATGAGCGCGATTCTATCAGATTCGCCGCGATGAAATGATAAAATGGACTCGGTCCCGTTTTTAATCCATATTAAGGAGCCTGACGACGATGAAAACCCCCTCCCTCGATAGCTTTTCAACCCGCTCAACCCTGACCGTCGGGAAAAAGAAGTACGAATACTTCAGCCTCGCGGCCTTGGCCAAAAAGGGATTCGATCTGACGAAAATGCCCCTCTCGATGAAGGTCTTCCTTGAGAACCTCCTGCGCCATGAAGACGGCGCCGTCGTCAAGATGGGAGATATCGAGGCCGTGGCCAAGACCATCGGCGTCAAGCCTTCCGAGCGGGAGGTCTTTTTCATGCCCGCGCGCGTGGTCATGCAGGACTTCACCGGCGTGCCCGCCGTCGTCGACCTGGCGGCCATGCGCGACGCCATTAAGAAGCTCGGCGGCGAGCCTAAGCGCATCAATCCCTTCCAGCCCGTCGATCTGGTCGTCGACCACTCCGTGCAGGTCGACTTCTTCGGGACCTCGGACGCCTTCGAGAAGAACTCGCAGATCGAATTCGAGCGCAACCAGGAGCGTTACTCGTTCCTTAAATGGGGCCAGAAGGCCTTCGCCAATTTCCGCGCCGTCCCGCCTGAGACCGGGATCGTCCACCAGATCAACCTGGAGTACCTCGCCAAGGTCGTCTGGACCAACGAAGGCGTCGCTTATCCCGACTCCTGCATCGGCACCGACTCCCACACGACCATGATCAACGGCCTGGGCGTGGTGGGCTGGGGCGTGGGCGGCATCGAGGCCGAGGCCGCCATGCTCGGCCAGGCCATGCCCCTGCTCATCCCCGAGGTCGTGGGCTTCCGCCTGACCGGAGAGCTTCCGGAGGGTGCGACCGCCACCGACGCGGTGCTGACCGCCGTCGAGATGCTGCGCAAGAAGGGCGTGGTGGGCAAGTTCGTGGAATTCTACGGCCCGGGAGTTGCGGGTCTGGCCCTGGCCGACCGCGCGACCATCGCCAACATGGCGCCCGAGTACGGCGCCACCGTCGGCTTCTTCCCCGTCGATGACCGCACCCTCGACTATCTCCGCCTCTCCGGCCGCCCGGAAGAGGACATCTCCTTGGTCGAGGCCTACTGCAAGGCTCAAGGCCTCTTCCGCGACGATAAAGTCGAGCCGTCCTTTGCCGACGCCTTATCTCTGGATCTCTCCACGGTGAAGCCGTGCCTGGCGGGGCCCAAACGGCCTCAGGATCGCATCGAACTGGGCAACGTCAAGAAGCAATGGAACGACGCTCTTCCTGTGTTTTTGAAAGAAAAAGATAAGAAGGGGAATCTTCCGGCCCCTGCGGGCGCGGAAGTCAAGGTCAAGGATTACTCAATCGGACATGGCGTGGTGACGATCGCCGCGATCACCTCCTGCACCAACACCTCAAACCCCTCCGTCTTGATCGCAGCCGGACTCCTCGCCAAGAAGGCCGTCGCCAAGGGCCTGAAGATTAAGCCGTGGGTCAAGCCCTCTCTGGCCCCGGGCTCGAAGGTGGTGATGGATTATCTCGAGGCCGCGGGCTTGGTCAAGCCTCTCGAGGCCCTCAAGTTCCATCTTGTGGGCTTCGGCTGCACGACCTGCATCGGCAATTCCGGCCCCCTGCCCGAGGAGATCGCCAAGGCCGTCTCCGAGAAAAATCTGATCGTCGCCTCCGTCCTCTCCGGCAACAGGAACTTCGAGGGGCGCGTCAATCCCTTGGTCAAGGCCAATTACCTTGCCTCTCCGCCCCTGGTCGTAGCCTATGCCCTCGCCGGACGCGTGGACCTCGATCTGACCACGGAGCCCCTTGGAACCGGCAAGGACGGCAAGCCCGTCTATCTCAAGGACATCTGGCCGACCAACGACGAGATCGCCAAGGCGGTGGAGAAGAATCTCTCGCGCGAGACGTTTCTTCGACAGTACAAGAACGTCTTCGCCGGGGACAAGAATTGGAAATCCATCAACGTCAAGGCCAGCGAGCTGTATTCCTGGGAGAAGGATTCGACCTACGTCCGTCTGCCCCCGTATTTTGAGGACTTATCCCTCAAGCCGCGGACCCTCTCCGACATCAAAGGCGCGCGCGCCCTGGCGATCTTCGGCGACTCGGTCACGACCGACCACATCTCCCCGGCCGGCAACATCGCCAAGGACTCCCCGGCGGGACTCTACCTCCAGTCCAAGGGCGTGAAACCCTCGGACTTCAACTCCTACGGCGCCCGCCGCGGCAACCACGAGGTGATGATGCGCGGCACCTTCGCCAACATCCGCATCAAGAACCTCATGCTCAAGGACGTGACCGGCGGCTACACCCTGCACGTTCCAAGCAAGGAGCAGCTGCCCATCTACGACGCGGCCATGAAGTACGTCGCCGAGAAGACCCCGACGATCGTGCTGGCCGGAAAGGAATACGGCACGGGCTCTTCCCGCGACTGGGCCGCGAAGGGCCCGGCCCTCCAGGGGGTCAAGGCGGTCATCGCCCAGAGCTTCGAGCGCATCCATCGCTCAAACCTCGTCGGGATGGGAGTGCTCCCGCTCCAGTTCAAGGACGGAGAAAACGCCCAGTCCCTTGGCCTGAGCGGCACGGAGACTTTCGACATCCTCGGCCTGGGGGCCGTAAAGCCCCGCTCGACGGTCCAGGTCAGGGCGACGGGAACGGACGGCAAGACCAAGGAATTCTCGGCGCTCTGCCGCATCGACACGCCCATCGAGCTTGAATACTACCGCTGCGGGGGCGTGCTGCGCTACGTGCTGGGCCAGATGCTGTCGGGCTCGGGCAAGAAACCCGTCGCAGCATGAACGAAACGGATCCCCGCTGGATCCGCTACGTTATCCTGCTCGCCGCGACAGGCAAGCCGATGACGAAGGATTTGCTCCAAGGGCATGTCCGGCATCTGCGGGATCTGGAGCGGAAAGGACACCTCGTTCTCTGCGGTCCTTTTCAGAATCACAAGGGCGGGATGCTCATCGTGAAGGCCTCGTCCCTGGCGGAGGCAAAACTCCTAGCCGAATCGGATCCGTTCGTCTCCAGCGGCTTCGACACGGTCGAGGTCAGGGCCTGGGAACTCTCCTGCGAGGAAAATAATCACCTCGGCGCGGGGTGATCAGGGTTTGGAGGCGGGCCAGGTCGACTTGACGGCCTTGAGGATGGCGTCGGCCAGGCCCAGAGCGGAGTCTTCGAGGGTCATGGCGCGCGTCGAATCCGAACCGGACCAGACGATCTCTCCGGTGCCGACGTAGACCATGCGGGCCGAAACGCCCAGCCGCCCGTCGACGGTGTAGGTGCGCGGCTCCTTGCGCACGACGCGCGTGGTCCGATAGCCGTCGATGACGTCTTCCTGCACGTCCGTCCAGACGCCGTTCTGCTGGACGCGCCTCGTGCGGCGCCTGCGGATGGGGTCTAAGTGCTCGTCGACGACGTCGATCTTGACGACGGTGTCCCGCGGCTCGGCCAAGTCCGTGATGCGGCCGAGGACGAGGGCGTCGACTCCCAGGAGCTTGCCCACGGCCGCCGCGGTCTTGGGGTCCAGTTGGCCGGAGAGCTTCTTCTCTTGGAGGACCCTGGAGACCTGGGCGCGCTCGACTAAGTCGTAGCCCGCCGCCAGCAAGGACTGCTCGAAGGCCCCGGTCACGATCTCCCCGGAGCCCCCCTGTTTGGGATAATCGGAGAACCCGACGACGGCCACGCGCTTGACGCGCGAGAAGTCGAAGGAGCGATTGATCGCCACGTTGGCGGTCGCGCAGGCTCCGAAAAGGACGGCCAGCAACGGCGCCATGACAACGAGAGGGTTTCTAGACACTCTTCACCTTTCAACGGCCTCCGTCCCATCATTCATACGCGCGAAACGTCGAAAAGTTTCCGGCGCCCATCTCAGCTTTTGCGCAGTTTAAACCGCGTCAGGCGGAAACGGTGGAGGTTCAGCTCCGACTTACCCGCGACCATGAGCTCGGCCATGGACTTGCCCACGATGGGGGCGAAGGAAAATCCGTGACCCGAAAAGCCCGCGGCGAGATACGCGTTAGAGAGGTCCGGCAGGCGGTCGAGGATGAAGTCGTTGTCCGGGGTGTTGTCGTACCAGCCGACATGACCCTCGAACTCCGTAAACGGAGCCAGTTCCGGCATGAACTTTTTAAGGAAGCTCCGGCAAGATTTTTCGAACTTGGGCGAAAGGGTGCGCAGGTCGTCGGGATCGACCTTCTTGACGAAAGCCCCCTTGCGGCGGTCTCCGATCTTGATGAAGCCGTGGATATGAACCGGAAACCCATAGAAGCCGCTGGCGTGGCTTGAGAAAACGGGGAAGTGTTCCGGCCTGTAGCGGCCCCGGTTGAAGAGCGGACGAAGGAAGAGTTGTTCCTGCTTGGTGACCTTGATCGGGATGCCCCGCCCTTTCAAAAGCTCGTTGGTCCAGTGTCCGCAGGCAAAGAGAAACTTCTCGGCCTCCCAGACCTTCCCGGAGGCGTCCTTGACGCCGCGGAGTTCGCCGCGGTCCTTGACCAAGGACACCGCCTTGACTCCCGAGCGGAAGCGCACTCCCTTGCGCTGGGCGATCGACGCCACGGCCGAGACGGCGCGATTGGCCCAGACCATGCCGCCGTCGGGGTGGAAAAGGGCCCACTTGAAGGCGCGGGGGTTATACATCGGGTAGAGGCGACGGAAAAGGGGACTCTCGATGCGATCGCACTTGACCTTAAAGTCCTTCAGAACGGCCCGGCTGTGCGCCTCGTAGCCGTCCTCCTTACTTGCCAGCTCCAGCACGCCGTTCTGCTGGAGAAGGGTTTCCTCTGAGAGAGCATTGAGTTCCAACCACATCGGGAGGGTCTTCAACGCCATCTCGGTGTAGAAAGCGTCCTTGCCGTAGGTCAGGCGAAAAACCCGCAGATGATCGCCCGAGGAAGCCCATTGATTGGGAACGTCGAACTGGTCGAGGAGCGTGACGGTCTGGCCCAGTTGGGCCAGGTGCCAAGCCGCCTGCACGCCCATGATCCCGCCGCCGACGACCACCACCGAGTTCTTGACGCTCATCTTAAAAATCGTCCTCCGATCTTTCCGGCGACGGCCTCCGGCGCCGTGCCGTGCTCGATCCGCATCCACCGCCCGCCCTCGGCCTGAGCCGAGCGTCCGAGATCTCCGTCCGCCGTCACGACCGTCACGCTCCCGCCTCCGCTCCATGACCGCGAGCGGACCCGGTCGAGGATCATCTCATCGGCCGTGAACTCGCGCGTGAAGCGCACTCGAAAGTTCGCCGAGTCCAAGCTGGGCATGACGCGGAAGGCCCCGTCGAAAAAAACTTCCACCTCGACGGCCGGCCCCGCGTCCCTGCAAAGTCTCTCAAAGATCCCGACGAGCCTCTCAGCGTCGGCCTGCTCCTGCGCCTGGTGCGCCGGGCCGCCGTAGCCGTAGGCCGTGCGAACCAGGTTCGTGCCGTCGATGCAGAAGAGCCTGACGCTCATGGTATCTTTTTGACGCGAAGGCGCGCCAGAGCGCCTCCAAAATATGCTGAGCAGAGCTTAGCAAACCGACAAGCTCCCCATCCGAAGACCCTTGACGCGGAGACCTTGGCTCGTTACACTGGGCACGTCAGCATCCTCATTATGAGACCAGTCCCAGCGCCCCTCCTGGTCGCACTGGCCCTGTGGGCCGCGCCGGTGTTTGCTCAGGACGGCTCGGACAAAGACGCCCTGTTCGGCTCCGCGGCCCCGGCTCCGGTGGCGTGGCGCGTCCCGATGCTCAAAACTCCCGGAACTCGCCCTCCTCTGATCCAATCCTTCCCCTCCGCGGAACTCATCAAATCGCTCCGCTCCCAAATCAAAATCGCACGCGACGACAAATTCCGCAAAGACCTTCTGGACGTCCTCGACACGCTCGAAAACGGCGCCGCTAAAGCCTCCTCCACAGAACGCCAGGGCTGGATCGACTCGCATCTCGGCGAGCTCAACGCCATTGTCCGCTCCCTGCCCCCCGACGCGCCCAAAGAGACCGTTCACGTCTCCGCGAGGGCCGCCGCCCGGCTCAACGCCCGCGCCGAGCGCTGGGAAGAATCCCGCGAGTTTTCCCAGCTCGCGCTTCTCCAGAGTCCAGATGATCCCGAAGCCCTTCTCGCCAGGTCGCTGGCCGGCTCCCGACTGGGGGACTTCACCCTCGCCTACGCCGACGCCGACCGCGTCGCGCGCTCATCCCCCGGAACCTCCGAGGCCTACACGGCCCGCGCCGCCGCCGCCTACGGCCTGGGCAATTATCTCCAGGCCGTCGAGGACGCCCGCCGGGCGCTGGCGCTCGATGCCGACGACAAGACCGCCTTCTCCCTCATGAAGCTCTCCGAGGGACGGATGCGAACCTCGCCGGAGTTCGAAAAAAACCAGCCCCAACTGGCCGACGCGGTGGAGCGCGAATACCACGGGATGATCCAGCAGCTCAACCAATTCGAGGAGCAGCGCCGGTTCCCCCCCGAAAGGATCGGCCCGAGCGCCCTTGCTCGGCTGACGGCCTCCGCCGCCTCTCGGCTCGCAGTCAAGGACTATTGGGGAGCGCTTGAGGACGCCGACAAGGCCGTCGCGCTCGATTCCACCGACCCCAGAGCCCTCTACATCCGCGCCGTGGCGCACAATCTCCTCGGAGAGTACGGCGAGGCCGTTTACGACGCCACCCGAGGTCTTACCGTCTCCCCCTCGGAAGCCTCCCTGCGCGACGCCCGCGCCTGGGCCTACAACCGAATGGGCCGCGCCCACGACGCCATCGCCGACTCCCAGCACGCCATAGAGGTCGACCCGCGCGACGCCTACGCCTTCGCCAACCGCGCCTACGCCAATGAATTGCGCGGAGACTTCACGGCCATGGCCGAGGACTACAAGACGGCCTCCGAGATCAACCCGCAATTCGAACCGGCCTACCGGGACGCCGCGCGCCGGCATGGCCTGACTCCCGAGCCTCTCGACCTCAACAAGAGGCGCTCCCCCTCGATGCTCGACCGCGCCGTCCCCCCTCGCGCTCGCTCTTTCGCGGCGGTTCTGATCGCCTCATTGGTCGGCGGCCTCCTCATCTCCCTCGGCGTCCTCCATGTCGTCGACGGCATCAAGGAGCAGCGCGCCTCCTCTCGCATTCCGGCGACGAGCCTGGAGGCCAGCTACGAGATCGGCAAGGCCATCGGCCAGGGAGGCATGGGGGTCGTCTACGAAGCCGTCGACCGCAAGCTCCGGCGCCCGGTCGCCGTGAAAATGCTCCGGGATGAATTCAAGCTCGACGACGACGCCAAGGCCCGCTTCATCGAGGAGGCCCGCACCGTCGCCGAACTCTCGCACCCGGCCATCGTCGACATCCACTCCATCGTCGAAGACGAACGGGGAGTCTCGCTGGTCTTTGAACGCCTCGACGGCACGACCCTCGACCAGATCCTCGCGCAGAAGGGACGTCTGAAGCTGCGAGAAGCCAAGAGAATCCTCCAGTCGGTCTGCGGGGGACTGGCCTACGCCCACGCCCACGACGTCATCCACCGCGATCTGAAGCCCGCCAACGTGATGATCCTTAAGGACGGGGGAGTCAAGCTCCTGGACTTCGGCATCTCGCGCCACGCCGCCAAAGCCAGCGCCGCGGCGGTGACGCAGTCCGTGACGGGCACGCCTCACTACATGGCGCCCGAGCAGGAGTACGGCTGCGTGCGCAAGGAAAACGACGTTTTCTCCCTCGGCGCGGTCCTCTACGAGATGCTCACCGGCCACCGCCCCTTCGAGGGCTCGCCGCAGGCCAAGCTCGCCAAGGCCTACCACCGGGCTTCCCAGTTCGTCCCAACGATCCCCCTCGAACTCGACGCCCTCATCGACCGCGCCCTCGAGCCGGACCCGGAGAAGCGCATTCACTCCCCCGCCGAATTCTGGCGCGAGCTGGACTCCATCGAAGACGCCTAGCGTCTTAAAAAACGTCGCCGCAGAGGCGGGTAGAGGCTCCAGTTGTAGTCCTCTCCGCCGATCCACCAGACCCGGGAACGATCGATCATCTCACGGCTCGAAAACGAATCATGCCCTATCAGCGCCGGATTGAGGAACCGCCCAAGACGCGCGTCTTTCGGCACGCGATAATCCAGCCCGCCGCGCGCCTGCCGGAAGCCCTCGAAGATTCGGAACCCCCCCCCTCGGATCGAAATGGTAAAGAAAAACAGCGGCCACCACGCTGTTCTCGAATATAAACGAATCCCCTTTCTCCAAGAACTTCCCCACATAGGCCGCCATGCGCCTGCAGTTCCACAGATCGCGCTCTTGCGACCATGTGGATTCCAGATAGGCGGGGATGGCCCCGGCCAAAAAAAGCATGGCCGCCCCAGCGACCAGGACGGCGCGAACGGGCCGACCACAGGTGCGGCTCAACATCGCCCCCCAGGCCAGCCCGCCGTGCGCGACCGTGAGCAGATAGAACGGGAGTATCCAGACCAACTGCCGTGGAGCGAAGAAGAATCCGTAAACCCGATCGATGGCGACGACGCACGCAAGACCGAGCGGAACCGCCAAGTGGGAAAAGAGGACGGCGGGAGAATTCGTTTTGCGCGCAGTCAAGACCAACGAGCTTAGGTAAAGAAAAACGAATCCTCCCGCCACCACGACGGGAACCAACCCTCCCCCCGCTTCGAAAGGACTGTGGAATTCGGAGGCCAAGGACAAAACCTGAGGCGTCTCGCGCAGGAACCGCCCCAATGGGAGCCGGTTGAGCATGAGCGTAAAGTCGACTGCCCGGGGATGAGTCAAAGCCACGGCCGAACTAAGGAACCATGGAATGAACATGACTCCGGCAACGACCCAGGCCCGAAGGAACGCGCGCGCCGCCCGCGTCCTCTCGGACAACCTCGGCGCCACGCCTACATAAAGACCGTGGAGGCAGCCCAAGACAAATGCGTACGGGTGGGCATGCAGAAAGACGGCGCTCCACGCCGCATAGGCCTTCCAGAGACGAGGATTATCCGCCAGACGCAGCAGAGCCCGGGTCTGCCAGACCGCAAGAGCGGCCAACAGGGCATAGAAATCGACGCGCCTCGACCATTCGATATGCAGAGGAGAGAATGCCAGCAGAGCCGCAGCGGCGATGCCCAAACGCCTCTCCTGAGGCGATTCCCCCAGCCGCCAGAGTCCCGCAATTGCGGCCAGTCCCCAAAGAACGGACGCGAACCTCAACCACCAAAGGCGATCGCTCAAGCGAGCCAGCAGGAAGGTCTGCAAGGGATCGAGAAGAAGATGACTCGGATTTTGGCGCGTCAGGCCGAGGAACCCCGGGATATCGTCGAATCGCACCGCATTGAAAATGTGGTAATACTCGTCGCCGAAGATCCCAACGGAACCCAGCGCACGCACCCTCAAGAGAAATCCAACCGTCAGCACTAAGACAAGGGCGCCATAGGACGAAAACAATCCTTCGCCGCGCGAATCATTTGTCATTTCGTCGCCGAAACGCGAAAGAACCCGACCGGGTAAGGATTCGTCCGGTAACTTTCCGCGACCAGGGGAGCCCCTCCGACGCGGGACTCCGCGAGGGGAACCATCTGCCACCGACTCTCGAGTTTGGCGCAGTCGTCGGGGATTGGCTCATCGCCGAAAGCCGGCCTTCCCCGCGTCGCGCATCTTCCTCCGCGGTAGTAGACGACGCACGGGGCGGCAGAGATGAAATCCCCTTCGGCAGGGTCGGAGGGATCGAGGAACTTCCAATTGTGCGCGCGTCTTGACAACAACGAGAATGATGGGCCGACCTCAAGGGCTCCGGGCATAAACACGGGCTTGCGGGTCAAGATCCGGCATCCATCCGGAATTTTAGGAAGCTCCTTTAAGACAAAATGAAGCTCTTCCTGCGTGGCCCACCGAGTTCGCACGGTTTCCCACGTCCTGCCTGGGGCGGCAAGGACGACGACGAGCAGCGTCCCCCGAGGCCATTTCGAGAGCGGCTTCGGCATCCGGGCGATCAGAGACACAAGACCGCTGGCGAAGGGGACCGCGACAAGGACCAGCGCCGGAAACCAGTAATGGATGTTCCCCGTTTGCCCGGAACTAAGATTGCTTAAACAAACCAGCATGTACGTCCCGACGTAGAGCCCGGAGAGACGGCAGGCCAGCACTTTGGGATCTACTGCCGCATGGAACGTGAGACCGGCCAGACACAACGCCAGCCAGAGCGATCCGGTGAAGTTGTTGTCGGGGAGGCGCATGAAGGCGCGGGTTACAACGAGGGGATTCAAAGGAGGCATCAAATCCGTCGTCCTTGCCGTCCAGGCGGTGATCGCAAACCGATGGCCCGCCAATAAGACGGCAATCAGTCCGGCCGCGACCAGCGCCTTTGTGCGTATGCGTGCCAGGGATTTCCAGCGCGGCGCCAGGAATATCAGAGATCCTAGGGCGAACCCGATTCCTTCAGACCGCACCTCCACAAGGGCCGCGAGCCACCCTGCGGCTATGAAAAGCATGCGGGCCTCGCCGCTTTTCGCGGCCAGCGATACGAAATCAAGCGCCAGCGCCGTAAACAGAAGGGTCAACGAGGCGGGGCTATCCGATGCTGAGAAGCGAATCACAGGCGGGAAGCAAGCCACCAGAAGGGCCGCGCCAAACGCAGTCGCTCGATTTTCGTACTCGCGCAAGGTGAAGCGATAGACCGCGAGCACGGAGAGACTGCCGGCGAGGGCGTGCAAGGCGATCTCTCCGTCCCATACCGAGAAAACTCGAAGAAGCCGGCTGAAAAAGGAGGCCGCCTCCCAGGCAAGCCGATTAATCGCCGAGAGACGGTGTCCCGCCTCACCCTGCAGTCCCGCAAGGGCGACGTCCAGCCGCACATCGGCGGGAATCGATTGAACGGAAAGCTGCAGCGCCAGCGCGAGGACGAATACCAAGAAGGCCGAGACGGAGAAACCCTCTTGGGGATCGTTCTTTCGATAAGACTGGATTGTCGTCAAGCACAGGACGGGGAACACGATCGACCAGGCGGCCAGATGAAGAACCCATGCGATATTGATCATTTCGTCACGTGAAGGACGGCGCGACGCTCGTACTGCGCGGCGCGCCGGGGGTCCCGGCGGCGGAGGGCCTCGGCCGCGTGGCGGTAGGGCTTCTCCCATTCGGGCGCGGCGGCGATGGCAAGATCAAAAAAAGAGACGGCCTCATTGAGACGGTCCTGCGAGGCTAGAAGCAACCCCAGATTATCGTTGACCTCGGGGCCCGGCCGGAGCGCCTGCGCGCGCCGGAAGGCCGCCTCGGCTCCGACCGAATCTCCCAGCTCGGCTCTGCAGATGCCCAGTCCATTGAGGATGCCCGGGGCGTTCGGCGCCAGTTCCGCGGCCCGCCCGTAGGATCGCATGGCTCCGGGGAAATCCCCATTGCCTAGAAGCGTCAACCCCAGAAACTCGTGGGCATAGGGATTTACCGCCCCGCAGGCGGCCGTCGACTCCGCCAGCGCCGGCAAATCGCGGAATTCCCCATTGCGCCTCAGGCAGAGGGCGCCCCAAGCAAACAGGAGCGCCGCCGCCAGCGCGCCGCCCGCCGGCTCGCAAAGGCGGACGGCGGCCCACACCGCCGCGGCAGACGAGGCAAGATAGAGATGGCGATCGGCGACCAGTGTGTGGGACGCCTGCCCGGCCAGGAGGGAAGCGGGAAGCAAGGCGGCCAGAATCCAAGCCAGTAGAAATAAGTCGAGAGGTCTGCGGCGAACAAACCAGGCCAAGCCCCCCGCGGCGGCCAAAGCGGCAAGATTGAAGAGCCCGGGTGGATTGGCGATGAGGCAGGCCGGGAAAGGCCAGGTCAGGCGGCCCAGGAACCATCCCAACGCCGTCAGCGGCCTAAAACCCGCGGAGACCAGGGCCGCCGGCGGCGGCTTGAGGATCAGGAAACGCCAGAGGAGGAAAAAACAAAGCAAGGCCGCGTAAGGCCAAATCCTCCGCGCGCAGTCTCTGAGGGGCCGCCGACGCAAAATGAGGTCGTGAAAAAACGCGACCGCGGCTCCGACGGCCGCGGTCTCCTTGCCGATCAGCCCCAAGCCAAAGACGGCGAGGGCGGCCCTTCGCCAACGCGCGGCGGACTCGCCGCTCATCTCATCGGCGCGCGCCCAGCACAGCCAGAGCGCGAGAATGGACGCCTGGGCCAGGAGATGTCCCTTGAAGGATGAGAAGAACACCGCCTCGCTCGAAAGAGGAAAGCAAAGGAAGAGCCCCGCAGCCGTGAATGCGGCGCGCCGGGATCTAGAGAGGCGCCGCGCCGCCAGGCCCGCCAAGCCGGCGTTGAAGGCGTGGAGTAGGATGCCGGCCAGCCGCCACAGCCACGGACGCGGCCCCGCGAGCCAATGGAAGGTCGTCACCAGCGGCTGCCAGGTCCTCTCGCCGGTGGCGAGGAAATAGTCGCGGGAGAAAACGACGCCCCAGAAAACGCGGGCCGGCCAGCGCATAAATCCCGCCTCCAGCGCGAAGGCCCGGTCGTCGAAGAAGACGGGGGCGGCCAACGTCATGCCGTAAAGACCCAGGGCCGCCGCCGTCAACAGCAAGCCGGAACGCCAACGTCCGCCGCGGGACATCAGTCGACGATGGAGTCCTCAAGGCCCTTCAGCCTCGAGGCGGCCTGGCGCGGGTCGCGCGGGCGAATCAGCACGAACTTGATCTCCGAGGAGCCCTTGGAACGGTAGATCATGGTCCCCATGTCGTTATGCGGGTCGTAGCTGATGACGACCGAGAGACCGCCCGGACGGGGAGAGGCCTTGTACTTCTCCTTCATGCGCTCGACCAAGTCGAAGAAATTCCCGTCGCCGTAGGAACTCATCAGGGGCAGCCAGGCCTCCTCGTCGACGCTGACGCGCAGGCCCTTGGGCCAGGCGGGGGCCGACTCCAGGGCCTGGAGGCTCGCCTTCCCGTAGGCCTTGAACTTGCCGGCCAGGGCGGCGTCGTCGTTGTCGGCGGCGGCCGTCTCCTGCCCGACGACGCGGCGCAGGCGGTCTTCGACCTTCTGGCGCGAGCGCTCATCAAGCTTATCGAAGGAGGACATCGCCATGCGGACGTTTAAGTCGCCGACTTTCTTGCCGTGATCGACGGTCAGGCGGTCGAGCTGCTCGGAGGCCAGCAACAGCTGGATCATCATCATGTTGAGCTCGCGCCGGAGCAGGTCTCCCGCCCAGGCCGTCAGCTGGGAGAGGCCCTTGGTGATGTCGGAGCCGAAGCGAGTGCGAAGGAAATCGATCAACTGATCGGGCAGGCGGTTGAGAATGAAGTCCCGGATCTGGGCGGTGGTCGACCCCGCCGGAGGAAGGAGGCCGCTTAAATCGTTTCCGTAGCGCTGCTTAAGGGCGTCGGCGCACTCAGGCGGGATGGCGGCCAGGATCTGGGCGGCCAGCGCCGCTGGATCGTAATGGCTGAGCTGGCTGTCGAGGGTCGCGGCAAGCTTCTCGGCCAAGGCCTTCTTGATGCTCTCGCTGGCCATGTCGAAAATGCGCTGCATGATCGCTTCTTCGCTGACGCCGGCGGGATCCATGCCCAAACTGCGGGCCGCCTCGCGCAGGAGCCAGGCGTCGACATCCCCGGCCTTGACGGGCTTAACGGGGGACAGTCGGCTCTGCAGGATATTGGCCGCGGCCAGGATCGCCGGGGCGTCGATCTTGATCGAGATATCCCGACCCATGACGGGGATTTTGACGTCCCCGTTTCTTTTCAAAGCGTCGAGCAGGGCCGCGCGCCCGGCGCGGACGACGATCGTATCCCAGAAACCCTCGTCGGTCATCATCCCGATGAGCTCGGAGATCTCGTCGCGGTGCGCCGTCAGGTAGGCGGAGGCGTTGTCGAGAGTCTTGAGGATGCGGTCGGCGTCGCGTCCCCAGGCCGAGGCGAGGGCGTTCTTGACCGTCTCGTAGGAGGGATTGTCCGGCGAGAGGGTCCTCAGGATCAACTGGCTTAAGTAGCTCTTCTGGGCGTCGCTTAAGGGCAGCTTGGCAAGCTCATTGAGCAATTGGGCGGTCGCCTCGACGTCGAGCCTTGAAAGCGCCAGGGAGAGGGCGTTAAGACGGCTTTCGAGCTGGGCCGGGTCGATGCCGGAGCGAATGTCGTTGTAGGCCTCGTTGGCTTTATCGGCGGCCTGCAAGGCGTTGACGAGATTGCGATTGATCTTGTCCAGGGTCTCTTTCATGGACGCGCCCATCGGAGAGTTTTCGGCGTAGCCGGTCTTGAGCGCCTGGTCGATCGTCAGGCTGGGGTTTCCGCCCAAAGTCATATTGACGCCCCCCAGGACCGCCTTCGAGTCGAGTTCGGCGTTGCCGTACTGAATCTTATCGCGTTCGTAGGCCAGGTAGGCCTGGGCGTTCGGGGTGATCTGGTAGTCGATCTCGGCGCGGGTCTTTTTCCGATCGAACTCGATGGCGGGGCCTTTCTCCTGGCTGTAGGAGGCTTTCACCGCGATCGGCCGATTGAAGAAGGTCGATAGGATCGCGACCTCGCCCTCATGGACGGTGGTGTCCTGGTTCCAGCGCGCCCCGCCGCTGACGGACATGGTGACGTCCGACATCCCGGGGGCCTTCCCCCAAAAGGCCGCGCTCGCGTGAGGCGCGGTCTCCACGGAGAGGCCTCCCTTGATTTTCCCGTCGTTGATGTACTCCCCCATGATGTCGTTGCCGATCGGGGAGACGTTCTGCGTTGATCCGCCGAAGAGCCCGAGGTAGGGCCCCTCCTTGCCCAGACGCGCGCGAAGCCCCACGGTCTCGTCGAAGGCCGTGTTGGGGGCGACGTACATGGTTTTAGTCAGGTTGCCCAAAGTCCAGGCCGCGTCGACAGGCCCGAAAAGATGGTAGGCGCGTCCGACCTGGGAGAGGAGGCTGGTCACGAGGATGCCGTGGCTCTGATAGGAGTCGTCGTAGTCGGTGTACGTCTTAAGGGAATCGATCCCGCTCGTGGGCAGCCCAAGATTCTGACCGAGCGAGGACATCCGGTCAAGCCCGGTGTCCGCGGGCGTGTCGCCGAACATGCGCGAGGTCAGGCCCACGTAGCCGATCGAGCCGTGGACGCGGTAGTCGATCCAGCTCTGAGGGTCGCTCTCCACGCGCTTGGTAATGTTGCCGAACCAGCTCGGCGCCAGGATCTGATCCTGGTTGTTCGCCCCCAGCTGGCCCAACTCAACGGTAAGTCCCGTCTTGGGATTGGTGGCCGTCACGCCGTAAAGCGAATCTCGGCTGACGTGAACGTTCATAAGATAATCCGAACCGGCCGGAACCGGGTCCTGGCGCCCGGCGCCGCCGTCGAAGAGACGTCCGAGGCTCGCCTGGGCTCGCGCCATGTCCTCGGCCGTCGGGGCGGGGACTCCCGCATCGATCAGGGACGACGGCAGGGAAACCGGCGCCGAGGGTTTACGCTCGGCCTCATAGGCATCGACAAGCCTCCTCCCTTCCTCCGTCAGGCGAAGCTTCGTCGTCACGTACTGCTCCCAGGTCTTTGGAACGGCGATTCGGAGCAGTTCCAATCGGCGCAGGCGGTCGGCCTCGCGAAGCGACAAGTCGTGCTGAACGACGAGCTGCTCCTCTGGGCTCATGTTTAGGTATTTCTCTGCGGGAACGTCCCAGCGCTCGAGAAGTTCGGGCGAAATGACCGGAGCGGCGTCGCTGGCCCGGGCGAGGACGGGGCTGAGGACCAAGAGGGACAGAAGAAGTATTCTCATCAAGATTTCCGGGCCGACATCGCCAGCCTCTCGGCGAAATCGGCCAGACGGAGGTAGGACCAGCACCAGGCCCTATAGAACGCGGCAAAGATCCGGCCGCGCAGGCGCAGCCAGCGGCTGGCCTCCGGCGGCGAGAAGGAGTCTTTGGAGAGGATCTTCACGACCTGCGGGTCGGGGGAGATGACCCGGTAGCCTTCCACAAAACTCTCCTCGACGACCTCCCGGGAGGGCGGCAGGGTGAACTGGAAAGCCTCGATCTTCTCAAGCGTGTGCCGGGTCCAATGCTTGGCGAGCGCGTCTTTAAACGGCGCGATGGCCGCAAATCCCCCGTCCTGGGTGACGAGCTGGTAGTCGATGTCGCTGTCGGGTGTGGACTGGCCGATGGCATAGCTGCCGAGCAGGATCACAGCGACGATCTTGCGCCCGGCGGGCAGGCCCGCGTTGACGTCGCGGATGGAGGCGAGCGCCGCCTCCTGGAAGGACGCCAAAATCGCGGGCTGACGCTCGGCTCGGTGCGCCTGGAAACCCGCGATATGAGCCTCGGAGAGCATCGCGTCGATGCGCGCGGGAACCTCCTGGGGATCGACGATCGGGAGCTCGTAGAAGACCCTGTAGGCGTTCTTGCGGTAATTGCTGGGACGCTCAAGGGGAACAACGACCCCGACGCGATCCATGTAGCGGCGATAGGCCTGCCGCGCGGATTCATCCTTCGGAAAATATCGATCAAAAATATTCAGGGCGTCCTTGCGGGTGGTGGCGCGGTCCGAGACCTTAAAGCCCGTGGTGGCCACGCCGCCGGTGTAGGACTTGACCCGCCAGTCAAGCCACATCCCCTCCAGGTCCTCAACGGCCCGGAGCTTCCCCTCGCTTTCCGCCTCCTGAGTCTTGATCATCTCCCGCAGGAGCCGCACCCTCGAACCGAAGAAAAACTTGGTCGTTTCCCAGCGCGCTCGATCAAGCCGTTTGCGCGCCTCGGAGGCGGGCATGCCGCCCGTCCAGAGGCTCTCGGACTCCTCGGAAGACGGCGCGGCGGCGGGGGCCTCAAGAGGGAGAACGGCGACGGGGGCTTCAGCCGACGCGGCAGAAAGCGTCACAACCGACGGGCCCAAGACGGCGGGCTGGACGGGCATGGTTTGGGAAGTAAGTCTCGTCGCGGAAGCAGCCGAGCCGAGACCCGAGAAGGACGTTCCCTGGGGGACAACCGGCGGGCCTCGGCGGGCGACCTGGGCGAAGGCTGGCAGACCCAAGAACAGAGACAAAGCAAGAAGGGAGAACGCCCCGCGCAACGGACGATTGGTCCCGCTCATGGCTTTTCCTACATTAATTATGCCCCGAGCGGAGGCCCTGTCCAAGGGCCAATGGCCCTAATCAGCCGGGGCCATACGGCCCGGGCCCTAAGCCTGCGGGAGGATGAGCCGGAAGGTCGAGCCCTTGGGGCTGGTCTGGCAATCCGTCTTGCCGCCGTTGGCGGTCATCAACTTCCGCGCCAACGCCAATCCCAAGCCAAGACCTCTCGGTTTTGTCGTCACAAATGGCTCAAACAACACGTCTTTCACCTTGGCATCGACGCCCGCACCGATATCCATGACCGAAAGGAAGATTTCCCCCTTGGCCGCGCTTGTGACGACTTTCGCCGTTCCCTTTCCCCCCATAACGTCGAAGGCGTTATCCAACAGCCGTTTGATGGAATCGGCCAGCATCTTCACATCGACTTTGACTTTGACGTCCTTGGCCCCGGGCTTAAAGTCGATCTTGCCTCCGTCCGCGACGACGTAGGAATCCACAGCCTCCTTGACGAGAGCGTCCAGGACGCGGATGTCGGGCAGGGGTTCGCATTTGCGGGAGTAGGTCAGGATGTCGCCAATGAGCTTATCGGCGCGGGTGATCTCGCTTTCGATGATTTTTAGATGCTTCTCGACTTTCGGGTCGAGCCCCGCGCCGGCGAGCTTCGCCTTCACGAAATAGGCCGAGTTGTTGATGACCGCCATCGGGTTGCGCAATTCGTGCCCCACGACGGAGGCGATGCGGCGAATGAGTTCGGCCTGCTCTGCGTCCATGTCAGAGCCCGGGCTTGCACATCTCTTCGGGCTTGATCCAATCGACGAACTGCTTCTCGGTCAGCAGCCCGAGCTTAAGGGCCGCTTCCTTCAGGGTCAGGCCCTCGGCGTGGGCGGTCTTGGCGATCTTGGCCGAGCTGTCGTAGCCGATGTGGGTGTTCAGGGCGGTCACGAGCATCAAGCTGCGGCGCATCAGCTCGTCGATGCGT
>Ga0334722_10003052_pt1 | contig 18316 bp, 25 predicted proteins | sample C3_bottom_MG_FD_207210 | JGI IMG/M metagenome (GOLD analysis project Ga0334722, IMG submission 207210) | Sediment microbial communities from Yellowstone Lake, YNP, Wyoming, USA - C3_bottom | ecosystem: Environmental > Aquatic > Freshwater > Lake > Sediment | place: USA: Wyoming | collected...
GTTCGGCCCACGCGCGCGCGGAGGAGGGCTTGGTCCATGGTCCAGAGGCGCAGCGTCGGAGGTTCGGCCCACGCGCGCGCGGAGGAGGGGATGACCGCCGCCGCCTCGATCCAGCTGAAGCTGTTCGGCCCACGCGCGCGGAGGAGGGATAGTGACGAGCCCGGCGGTGCCGGGTAGGATGGTGCCCCGATGGTCAAGTGCGTCCTGTGCGGCAAGCAGCGGGCCGAGTTCGAGATGCGCCCGCTCGTCAACATCGACGAGTTGAAGGTCGGCAACGCCCTTGCTGAAACCGACAAGGCCGAGGGCGCCGAGGCCGAGCGCGATGTCGGCGGGTCCAAGGTCCAAGTCGTGTGCCGCCAGTGCTGGCACGCGATCCTGGAGTCGAAGGACAAGGCCGCGGTCATCGAGATGATGGAGACGCTCTGCGGCCTCCTGTTCGAGATCGACCGCCGTGCCCGCGACGCGGAGGCCAAGGCGAAGCGGGCCGTGCCGGTCGTGTTCGGCGGCGACGGCGACCAGTGGGAGGTCGTCGAGAAGAAGCTGCGGGGGGGCCGCTCGCCGGGGATCGTGCCCGCTCCGCGGCAGACGACCGGCGGGTGGGGGCACCGCACGCTCGGTGATCGGATCCACGGGGACGGCGTCTACGTCGGCGATCCGCTGCCCAACACCAGCGGGTGGACCGTCGGCCCGAACGCCATCGGAACGACGCCCCACCTCACGATCAGCGCGACCGGCCTGCGCGGCCTCGCCGACTCCTGGTCCGCGCACATCGGCGCGGGCGCGAACGAGATGGGCAACCCCTAACCCGACCCGAGAGGAGCAGCCATGCGGTTTGACCACGCCCCCGCCTCCGAGGAACTCGCCAAGTCGCTGTTCGGCGGCCGGCGTGTCCTCGGCGCGTTTCCGCTCGTCGCGGCCGACATCGTGAAGCAGCCGCCGTTCCCGCCCCGCCCCAAGGACGAGGACGAGGAGGACGGCGAGGAGGGAGCCGAGGGTGCCGAGAAGCCGCCCGCGGATGGCGGCGACTGGGGCGGGATCACGCTGGACGAGGCGGAGCGTCGCCTGGACGGCGAGGGCGGGGGCGACGAGGCGGGAGACGAGGAGGAGCCCGGCGCGGAGCCCGAGGGCGCGGAGGCCCCCGCGGGTGCGCCCGCCGCCCCGCAGGGCACGGCGCCTGACGCGGCCCCCGGCGCCCCCGGCGGCGGGGAACCCGGCGCGGAGGAGCCCGGCGCGCCGGCCGGCGCGGAGCCCGCGCCCGAGGGTCCGATGGACGAGGAGCCCCAAGGTCAGCCGACGCCGCCCGGCGCCGCCCCGGCCCAGCCGACGGGGGCAGGGACGACGACGGTCGGGCAGTTCCTCCAGAGCACCATCCACTCGGGCTACACGCTTGCGGCGGACCGCGTGTTCGGGGCGGGATATCTGACCCGCGAGGAGCGCATCGCGCTCTCGTCCGCGATCAGCCGCGCCCTCCAGGTGTTCGACCAGACGTTGCAGCAGGAGCACCCGGAGCTGTACGGGCGGACGATGCCGACCGAAGTGGCGCTGAGTGCCTGACATGGAGACGGGCGCTCTCGACCCGAAGGCGTGGCAGCCGGTTCTGCACGACTCGTTCCACCCGCCGAGCGTGCATCGGCTGGTGGCGCGCGAGGTCATCCCGGTCTCGCCGGACCTCCACCGCTCGTTCAACGTCAGCGTCCCGGACTGGCGGTGGCCGCTGTGGGCATCGGCGCTTGACGCGGTCGCGGGCGAGGCCACGAAGGGGAAGGCCAAGTCCGGCTGGTGGACGGAGAAGCTGTTCGGCGACGACTGGGGCCGCCCCGGCCCGCCGGAGTTCGGCATGATCCAGGTCGGGCCGAAGAAGTCCCGTTCGGCGATCATGGATGGCGGTGCGGTGATCGCCTACGAGCGCGGCGGCGAGAAGAGCCGGCTCGTGCTCTCCGTGCATCCGGTCATGATGGCCCACCGCATCTCGCTCGTCGGCACAGACGCCCAGCGCGAGGACGCGGAGCGGTTCTTCCGCGACATCGACGGGTGGATCGCGGCGAACAACTTCTTCAAGGGGCAGAAGATTGACCCCTTCGGGGAGTTCCTCGAACTCGACGACGTGGACGAGGCCGACCTCGTGCTCCCGGCCGCGCTGAAGGAGGACCTGTTTCGGAACGTCGCGCAGATGATCGAGCGGGCGCCGGAGTACGCGCGGTTCGGGATCCCAGCGAAGCGCGGCATCATCATGGCCGGCCCGCCGGGCTGCGGGAAGACGCTTTCAATGCGCGTGCTCGCGAAGCGCCTCCCCTGCTCTTTCATCTGGGTGACGCCGCGGCACCTGGAGAAGCTCAACGGGCTCTCGCACGTCTACGACTTCGCCCGCGAGATCGCGCCGTCTGTCGTGCTGCTTGAGGACGCGGACGCCTTCGGGATTGACCGCCGGCTCGGACAGTTCAGCCCGGTGCTCGGCGAACTGCTTGGCATCCTTGATGGCGTGGTCGCGAACAAGGGCGTCGTCACGATCCTCTCGTCGAACTTCGCCGAGGTGCTGGACAGCGCCCTCACGCGGCGGCCGGGGCGGTTCGACGTGAAGTTGAACTTCAACCCGCCGGCCGGGCCCGAGGCGTTCGAGATGCTGCGCCGCACGATTGAGCGGCGGAAGGTGGTACTCTCCGGCGACCCCGAGTCGCTCCGCAAGGCCGCGTTCGCGCTGGCCGAGCAGGGGGCGAGCGGCGCGCACGTCGTCGAGGTCGCCAACTACGCCTCCATGCTCGCCGTCGAGCGCGGGCGCGGGAAGGGCGTGCGGCTGACGCTGGACCGGCAGGACATCGAGGATGCGACGAAGCGCGTGCTCGCCTCCCTCGGCGCCGAGGCGGACACGGAGAAGGCGCTGGCAACCGAGGGCGTTCTGAAATGGGGCGGCTGGCCCGCCGAAAGGCGCTGAGATGGCAACCGGACTCTCTCCTGTCGACCGCATCGCGCTCGCCGACGCCATGAAGGTGACGGCCCGCGCGGAGATCATGGCCGCCGCCAAGTCCATCGACGGGCAGGTGCGGAAAGTCGTGCAGGACACCATGGAGGCGACCCTCGGCAAGCACATCGCCGAGTTGTTCCAGAAGTGCAACGAGCTCGACATCCACGTCCACGCCCTCGTGGATCTGCTGGCGGGCACGAGCGTCCTTGACCCGAAGGAGGCCGTCGTCACAGGCGAGGACGGGGTGACTTGGGAGCTTGACCACGCCGGGCTGCTGGCGAAGCTCACGACCAAGAAGCTCATCGAGAAGAAGGGCGTGCGGGAGGCGGCGAACCGGGTGGTGGGGGCAATCATCGCGCGGCAGGAGGCGGCGAAGGCTGCCGCAAAGGCCGGGGCAACCGCCCCCGCCTCTGCGGCCCAGCCGGCTCTTGCGGCGCCCGCTCCGGCCGCGGTGCCCGCCGCGATGGCCGACAAGGCGGAGGCGCTGCCGGTCGCATAGACTGAGGCGGGCGCCCGGCGCGAGGAGGGCACCGTGGATTCCGACGTTGATCTGAACATCGCGCGGGAGCGGCTGCGGATGGCGGTCGCGGAGGCCGTCGAGGCCCGGAAGGTCTACGACGATCTGCTCTACGCGCGGGCGACGGCGGGGCTGCCGCCGGAACTGCCGCTCATGCAGCTCATGGAGGCGCTCGACAGGCTGCCGCGCGAGCCGTTCGGCCCTGGCGTCTGGTACAACGAGGCGGGTGATGTCCTCGAGGTCGTGTGGGAGAACACGCCATCGGTTTCGCGGTGGCTCAACCACCTCGTTACGATTCGCCACCGGGTTGAGCCCGATGGCTCAGAGGGGCCGGTAACCGGGGTGTCGATCTGGGGCGCGAGGGCGGCGCTGGCGGCGCAGGGGGTGTGGGTCACGCCCGACCCGCCGAACCCGTCCCGTGAGGTGCAGGAGGCGCAGCGGCTCGGCGTCTGTCGCGTCTGCCGGCAGTCGCTCAAGATCGGGGCGGCACCGGCCGCGGCGGTGGAGCGGTTCGCGAACCTGATGTACCCGGACGCGCTGGTGTTCAACTGCGGCGAGGAGTACGCCCACCAAGCGTGCCTGAACGCGGAGGTCGCTCGGTGTCCATGAGGGCGAACTGGCGTCTGACCCCCGAGATGCGGGCGATGGCCGAGGGGCGCCGCGTCCTCGTCGCGCCGAAGGACTTCGCCGTCGTCTTGGCGCAGGCGTTCGCGCCGGACGCGATGTTTGACACCGCCATCACGCCGGACGCCGTCTGCGCCCGGCTGCGGGAAGAGATCCTCGCCAACAAGGCCGTGGGCATCGCGGTGGATGGCCCGCACTTCGTTGATGGCGACCTGCGGCTGACCTTGTCCGGAGGTGCCACTACTACGGTGACTGTCCATCCCGAGGGCGGCTACGACGTGGCGGAGGAGGCGCCGTGAGGACGCCGCTCTCCGACCGCCTCCGTCACGGCCTGTTCCTCTCGCTGGAGAAGGCGCCCGAGACGCTCACGCCACAGGCGGCGAGCGAGCGGTCGCGCCGAGCGTGGGAGACCCGGCACGAGCACGGTGAGCGGGCGCATGAGGAGGCGCCGGGGGCGCGCCCGGCGCGCGGCGAGGTGTTCGCCGCGGCGCTACGGGGCTTCCACGGTGACCTCGCCGAGACGCGCGCCGGGCACGAGCGGGACGCGCGTGTCCTCGCGCTAGGCAAGGACATCGGCGAGACGGGAGGCGACTTCGCCGCGGGGGCAATGGGAGGGATGGTGGGCGAGGCGAAGCTGGACGAGCACAACCGCGCGCTGGGGGCGTGGTACGAGACGGACCCGGAGGGGAAGAAGGCGCCGGTGTCCGAGCCTTCGTTCCACGCCGTCGTCCACGGCGACGAGCAGGAGATCCTCCGCCGCGCCGCGGCGCTCGGCCGCAAGTACGGTCAGCAGGCGGTTGCCGTGGCGGTGCATGACCCGGCCGGCGAGGGCCGCGTATTCGCCGTTGACTTGGGCGAGGGGGCGGGCGACCGCGCCGTGGAGACGACCATCGCGCACCTCCTTGAGGCCGGGCTCAGCGGCGCGACGGGGCTGCTGGACCGCCCCTCGCTCCGCCTCCTCGCGACCGGGCCGGAGGACGCGGCCGTGATTGAGCGGGTCGTCGCGGGGCTCCCGAAGGAGTACGGCGCCTCGGCGCGGGCCACGCCGGCCCGCGTGCGCTTCCTCGGAGAGTCGGAGTACGACTCGGTCATCGCGGGGAAGGCGGCGGCGGCGGGCGCGGAGGTGACCGCCGAGGTCATCGTCGGCGGCGTGCGCGCGGTCGCGGGGCACGGAGCGTCGCCGGAAGGGGCGTGACGCGCCGTGCCGCCTGGCCTACAATCCCGCCCCGTGATGGACGCCCCCGCGCGAGCGCCCGCGGTCCGAGGCCGGCGCCGCCTGTTCTGCCCATGCTGCGGGCAGACGATGGTCAAGGCGCTCACCGACACGGACAAGCACCTTGAGCGCGGGATGGACGGGAGCGTGGTCGACACGGTTCACGTCTACTACGGCTGCCCGAACGAGGCGTGCAACACGATGGTCCGTCTGCGCTACCGCCGCGACGGGGCGAAGGGCGACCTCTGGCGCCTCACGGAGGCGCGGCGGGCGGGGGATGGCCGGGAACTCGTGACGGACATCCCAAGCACGCTCGCAGACCTCGGGGACGCATGAACCAGACGCCGCTGTCCATCGCCTTCCGCGCCCGCCTCGGCGGGGCGCTCGCCCTCGCGGAGGACCTGTTCGAGCGCGCGGACCCTGCGGGCGGGGCGAAGGATCCCGTGCGGGTGCGCGCCGCGTTCAAGGCGTGGGAGAAGCGCCAGCGGGCGCACGCGGCCGAACTCGCCGGGCAGGCGAAGGCGGCGCGGGGTGGCAAGGACTTCGCGCAGGCCGCGACGCTCCAGCGGAAGGCCGACGAGGTGCTGGAGGAGGCGAGCCGGCGGCGCCGGAAGCTGGAGGCCGCCGGCACGCTGCGTCCCTCGCGCCAGCGCCCGCCCGCCCCGGCGGCGCCCGCGGCCCCGGTCGGGGCGAAGCCCATGTCGGCCCCTCTTCAGCCGCCCCCGGTTCCGGCCGCAGCCCCGGCGGCGCCTGCGGCGCCCCGCCCGCGGCGCCCGAGGGCGAAGCCCGCCGCGGTTCCGGCGCCCAAGGCGGCGAAGCCCTCAAAGAACCCGCAGGGCGCGATCAAGACCAGCCCGGAGATGATGGCCCGCGCCGCGTCCGAGCGCGGCCTCATCAAGCAGATCAAGCGCCTCGGCCAGCAGGGCGTGGGTCGGACCTACGTCGCGGGGTTCGCGGATGGCACCAAGGCCGTCTACAAGCCGAAGCGGCAAACCGGCCTTGAAGTCTACGGCAAGCGCGGGAACCCCATCCGCGAAACCATCAAGGCCGAGATCCCGGAGGTTTCCCGCGAGATCGCCGCCTTCACCATCAGCCGCGCGGCCGGCTTTGATGTCGTGCCGCACGTTGAGCCGGTGGACTACGGCGAGGGCGAGGGGCACGCGCAGGCGTGGGTCGAGGGGACGACGGTGTACGAGATGGGCTTCGACGATTTCCGCGACGACGCGAAAGCTGGGCATCCCGACCTCCACCGCCTCGCGGCGCTCGACGTGATCATCGGGAACACCGACCGCCATGTCGCTAACTTCATGAAGGGCAAGGATGGCCGGTACTACGCGATCGACAACGGGCTCGCCTTCCCCGAGGACACGCGGTCCCACGAGTTTCGGTCCACGCCCTATCACAACTTGGAGGGGCGGAAGATCCCCCCGGAGGTCGTGGAGGAGATCAGGTCGCTGGACGAGGCTGATATCCGCGCCGTGATGAAAGACCAGCGGTTCCCCGAGATTGACGTGAACGGCGCGGTGGCCCGGGCGCGCGCCGTCAAGGAGTTCGCGTCCAGGCCGAAACCAATGTGGCCGGACGAGATCACCATGCGCCAGCGGATGATTGAAATTGCCAAAGAGATCGGCGGGCGGGTGTAATGCCGCTCGTCGGCGTGCGGATGATGGCGGTCGTCGGCGACGGGGACCCCGCGCCCGTGGCGGAGTTCCGCCTCCAGGGCGGCGAGGCCGCGCTCGTCTCCGGCGAGGGCACGTTCGGCGCCGAGTCGCTCCGCGCGGACGGCGTGGACCTCCACCAAGGCGACGCGAACGTCGCCGCGGACATGGGGGAGCGCCTCGGCGTGAAGATGCCGAACGGCCCGGGTAAGTACGATACGGGCGACGGCGCGCGGTTCCTCGTCGCCGTCCTGGCCCAGTTCAAGGGCGGCAGCCGGGGCTGGGCCGAGCCGATCGTGGAGTAGTCCGCCCGCCTGCCCGGCTTGGGCGGTATGATGGGCGAACCCGGAGGTGGACCCATGCCGAGCCCCGCTGCCCCGACCGTGCCGACCGCCGACGAGGCGGAGGCGCTCCGCGATTTTGAGCGCGTCCTCCGCGAGGCGGTCGTTGAGGGCGTGCGCGAGGAGTGCGCGGACTGCCCCGAGCTCAAGGCGCTGCTCTCCGACATCGACGCCGAGATGGAGAAGGCGCAGCCGAAGGACTCGGCGGCCGTACGGGCGTGCGTGTCGGCGAAGATCCCGGTTCTGATGCGGGAGGGCTACGAACAGAAGCAAGCAGTCGCGATAAGTTTCGCGTACTGCCGCAAGAAAAAGTAATAGCACATTGACAAGGCTTCAAGGAATCTTACAATGAGTGCATGGGTAGGCCAAAGTCGGGCATCGGAGAACTCCTCCCCAAGACAGACATCACGGGGCAGACGTTCGGGAACTGGCGCGTTGTGGGGATCTCCCACAAGCGCAAACATGGAAACCGACACGGGCATCTTTACTACTGGAACGCGAGGTGCTTGAACTGCGGTATCGTCGTCGCGAGGGCTAAGTCAACTCTCCTCGCAAAAATGGGGTGTAGAAACTGCGAGAGAATGCCAAAGGGAGCGGCAGGGCTACATCGGCTTCTGGACTACTACAGAAGGGCCGCCAAGAAGTATCTCAGGGACTTCCATCTGACAGAGGAGGAGTTTCGGAAGTTCACGAGTAACCCGTGTCACTACTGCGGAGCACCCCCGTCGAGGGTGATGACCTGCAACAAGGGGAGCCTGAACAAGAAGTCCGTCTGGGGAGATTACCTGTTCAATGGAGTTGATCGGATCAACAACGAAGATGGGTACACGATGAAGAACTGCGTCCCCTGCTGCGGCATCTGCAATCGGGCGAAGAACAACATGTCCTACGGCGAGTTCGTCTCGTATCTGCGTGGGCTCATCGGTAATGCGGCCAAGGGGCTGATGCCCTTCCTTCGGCCAGAAGGAGCGAGAGCATGACGGACGACAGGACGGAACTCCTCCAGTTCGCGAAGGAGTGGGTGGGAACCCACGCGCACGAGAAGGCGCTGGAGGGCGACGAGCCCGACCCCGAGGCCGAGGACGCGCGCCGCGCGGCCGAGGGCGCGGAGGCGGGCGCGGACGCTGACGACATCACACGCCGCGCGGTGGAGATCGTCGCGCAGGCGCTCGCCCGCGCGAAGGGGATGGGCCTCTCGCCGCAGGAGGCGGCGGAGCGGTCGAAGCGGGCGTGGGAGGCCCGGCATCGCAAGGGCGAGCGGGCGCAACCCGCGGCGCCCGCCTCGGCGCCGGGCACCGCTCCCGCGATGACCCCCGGCGGCCCGCCCGCCGCGTCCGCCCCGGCCCAGCCATCGGCCCCGCCGGCCCAGCCGTCCGAGCCCGGCCCCCCGGCCGCGGAGGCCCCGCCGAAGCCGCCTGCCGAGGCCCCGCCGGCGTCGGCGGACGCCCAGACGACGCCGCGCCCCACCTCGCCGCACCACCGGGCGAAGGTGGCCGCGGGCGCGACGCGGAAGGTGCAGGCGATCATGCAGCGCCACGGGCTGCGGGACGAGTCCGAGGAGATGGAGGAGCTGGCCGGCTTCAAGTCCACGCTGGGGCAGCGCGGGCGCGGACGGACGATTGACCAGTTGAAGCGCGACTTCGTGGCGAACATGGACCCCGGCAACTACGGGGGCCCGGAGGCGTTCCAGAATGCCCGCCGCCGCATCCAGGGGATGGGCGCCGAGGACTTCGGCAAGGTGCTGGCGGCGATCCACGCGGAGGAGGACGAGGAGCAGGCCGCGCCGGCTGTCCCCGGGCCCGCCGCGGCGCCTGCGGCGCCCGCGACCCGGCCGGTCGCCGCCTCGCTCCCGTGGGACCCGCCGATCTTGGCGCTCCCGCTTCGGAGGATCCTGAACCGGGCGGACCCCCGGTAGCGGCCCCCGCCTCCGCCGGCGGGATGGTCGCTTTGGACAAGGCGGGTCTCTCCCCGGCGCAGGCCAGCGCGCGCGCCAAGCTCGCGTGGGAGACGCGCCATGCCGCGGGCGAGCGGGCGCGCGAGGAGCACCGGGCCGGCGTCCAGCGTCGTGTCGGCGAGGGCCGGCGGCGGGTGGCCGAGCGCCGCGGCGAGGCCGGGGTGGCGACCGAGGCGCCGGCCAAGGTGCCGGATGGAGAGCGCCGCCGCCGTGAGGCGGAGGCACGGGGCGAGGCGGGTGTCTCGACCGCTCGCCCTGCGACGGCAGCGACGGAAGTGCTCCCGGATGAGCGGCGCCGCCGGGAAGCCGAGGCGCGCGGCGAGGCGGAGGTGGGAACCGAGCACGCCGCCCCGTTCTGGGACCAGTTTGAGCGCGAGGAGGCAGCGCGCATCGCCGCGCTCCCGCCCGAGGAGCGGCAGGCGGACATGGGGCGGTTCGCGTCGGAGGCGAAGGCGGCCGCCGACGCGGCGCACGAGGCCGCGTTTGACGCGGAGTCGCAGCCCGCCCTTGACCGCGCCGTTGATGCCGCGGACGCCGCCAAGCGCGCCGCGGCGCGCGCGAAGGCCGGCGACTACGAGGGCGCACGAACCGCGCGGCTGGAGGCCGTGATGCTGGCCGGCTCCGTCCACGCCGATGTCGCGCAGCGCATCGGCCGCCGCCCGCCCGAGTCTCCCGGTTCCCCGTCGGCCGCCGCTCGCGCGGCGGAGGCTGCGGCGGCGAAGGCGGTGGACGCTGCGCGGGCCGCGGCCCGCGCCAAGCCTGGGGCGGAGGCGGACGGCGCGAATGCCCAGCTCCAACGCATCGTGCAGGATGAGACGCTCCGCACGGCCGGCGACATTGAGCGGCGCATCATGGAACTCGGGCTCGTCAAGCCCGCGGGGAGCGTCCTCGGCCTGCTTCGCGACCGCCGCGCCTACCACGAGTTTCGAGGGCGGCTGGCGGACGTGGTGCGCGAGGTGCAGCACCAGCGGAAGCAACTCCAGAAGGAAGTCACGCGCCCAAGCGGCCCGGGGGGTAAGATGAACTCCCGCGCGTTGGCCGCCAAGTCGCGCGCCTTGTGGGCGGCGGTGCGGTCGGCGCGCTCGTGGTGGGACCGCCTCTTGGACGAGGTGCGGCGGTCCGAGGAGCAGTCGGTGGCGAGGAAGAGCGTGGAGGACGTTGCCGAGAGCGGTCGCGCGGCGGCCGAGCGGATCGTCGCGGGGGCGCTGGCGAAGGCCGACCCCGAGCGGAGCTCGCGGTCCCGCCGGGCGTGGGAGGCGCGCCACGCCTCCGGCGAGCGGGCATCGGAGCGCGAGGGGACGGGCAGCGCGGGGACGAGCGTCGGCACCGCGGCGACGCGGCCGGCGACGGCGCCCCCGGAGTCCGCCTCGGCCGTGGAGGCGTGGCGCCGCTTCTCCGATGCCGAGGGCGCGGTGCGCGACGCGCTTCTTGCCCACGGGGCCGCCGGTCCCGGCGGGGCAATCGACGCGGTGCGCGCCCGCGTCGGCGACCTTGCGGGCCAGATTGATGCCGCCGGGGCGAGCGGCGCCATCCGCGAGGAGGACGCCCGCGGCATCCGTGGTCGGCTGGATGAACTCCACGCGCTCCTCGCCGGCGGCGGCGACTCCCGCCAGGCCATGCTCCACGCCAACGTGATCCTCGGCGCCGTCTCGGACGACTTTGAGGACGCGCTATTCGGCGAGACGCCCGCGCCCGGCGGGCGCCCGGAACCCGAGACGCCGCGGACGCGCGTCAACGTCCGCGACGTGGAGGCAGATCCGTGGGAGAAGGCCGCGCGCATCGTCGGCGGCGCGGTGGAGAAGGCCGCGGGCCCGGAGGGCGACGGGTCGGATCCCAAGCATCGCGAGGCGGCGCTGCGGGCGTGGGAGAAGCGCGAGCGCGCGAAGCCGAAGGCAGAGGCCAAGGCGCCGATTCCGATGTGGCGGTCGAAGAAGTTCCTGGGCGCGCTCCACGGCATCCGCAGGAAGGGCTACTCGCTTGACACCCGCGCCCTCTCGACGGCGCAGTGGTGGGCGAAGAAGCTCTCCGCCCTCCCGGAGAATCCCTCGGTCGAGGACGTCGTGGCCGCGGTGATGAACGAGCCGTGGATGGTGCCGGTCGCGATGAAGAACCCGCGGGAGGTCGAGATGGCGGAGCGGACGCGGGCGCTGGTGAACGAGTTCCGAAGCAAGAAGGCCGAGCCCCCGAAGGACGAGCCGCCGGCCGCGGAGAAGGGCCTGCCGGGCGTGGAGTCCCTCGCCGAGGCCATCGTCAAGGCGGCGGCCGAGAGTCTTGATCCGAAGCGCCACAAGGCGGCCCTGCGCGCGTGGGAGGCGCGGGCGCGGCACGCGAACTTCGCGCGGTTCAGTCTCGGTGGCGCGGCGGACCTCGTTCATCGCGGTCGCTACGCCGACGCGGCGAAGATGGCGCGTAGTGCGGCTCAGCGCCTCGCTACGGCGGGGCACGACCAAGCGTCGGAGCGCGCTCGGCGGGCGGCGGCCGGGCTCTCCGCCGGGACGCTCTCCACCGACGACTTCCTCGGTGAGATGCGGACGCTGCTCGATCAAGTGCAGGAGGCACCGTACCCGAACCCCGGCAAGAAGCGCGTCCGCAAGGAACTCTCCCCCGACGAGGCATCCAAGCGAGCGAAGCTGGCGTGGGAGGCGCGGCACGCGAAGGGCGAGCGCCCTCGCGAGGAGGTGGAGCACCGCCCGGCCTACCACGGCAAGCCGGACTTCCACCCCGACGCGCCGAAGTTGGTGTCCGAGGCGCGAACCGGCGACCTCGGCTACGTCCTCGACAGCGGGAACGAACTCGGCGAGATCCTTGATGACGCGAAGTTCCAGCTCGGGCGGGTTGACGACGCCGCATGGGAGGGCGAGGACCCGCACGGCGCGATGGGGCTGCACAACGAGGGCGCCGAGTTCGGTGTCGCCGCGGCGCAGGTGCTTGATGCGGCGGCCGACCGCCTGCGCGCGGAGGACGCCCTCTCCGAGGCCGACCACCGCGGCATCAAGAGCGAGATCGCCGAGGCGCGCCGCACCCTGGAGAACGACCGCAAGGCGGCGTTCCACGGGAAGCCACATCCGGGGGCGCAGTTGTCTCCGGAGGACGTGAACGCCGACGAGAGCTTGGTGGCAGTCCATCGCTTGGACAACGTGTGGGGGAAGTTGCACGCGGCGCACGAGGCGCGCATCGGCCCCGAGGGCGAAGCCACCGCCCCTTCGCCGGCCGCCGAGCCGGCGGAGGAGAAGCCCGCCGCGGAAGCGCCCGCCCAGGCCGCTCCGTCGGAGATGGCCCGCCTCGCCCAGCGGCACGGCGGCGCCGCCCACGGCTACTTCGGCGGCGTGACGCGGCGGAACTTGGCGCACGACGAGGCGGTCGCGAGCGCGCTCCAGCAGGCCGGGCTCAGCGACGCGGAGCGCGAGGAGCTGCTCACCTCCGCCTCCGGCCGCCACCTTGCGGACGAACTCTCGGGCCACGCGGCGGGCAGCGAGGGCGCCGCCAAGGCGGTCAAGCGGGCCGTGAAGGGGTGGCGCGAGGCGCGGGCGAAGGATGCGCCGGAGCCGGCGGCTGAGGCCGCGCCATCGCCCGAGCATCTGCGCGAACTGGAGGGCAAGTACCGGGAGGGCGAGTCCGCCCTTGAGGAGGCGGAGCACCTCTACCACGCGGGCGACCACGGCGCGGCCGTGGCGGCCGCTCGCCGCGCGGCGGTCGCCCTCGGCGCGGCCCTGCCGAGCGCGAAGCACCCGCAAGCCGTCCAAGACGTGGAGGATGCCGCTGGCATGCTTGCGTCCGGGGACTCGGAGCACGCGGAGGCCGGCGCGAAGCGGCTCGGCGAGGCGCTTGATGCGCTGGACGCGGCGCGGGACGAGGCCGACGAGCGGCTACACACCCTCGCGCAGCAGGCGCACGAGCGCATGGAGCCCGGCACCGAGCGCGGGCCGCGGCCGGAGTCTGAGAAGGCGCTCGCCCTTGGGACGGGCGCGTTTACTCGGCAGGCCGAGGCATCCCGCGGCGCGCCCCCTGACGCGACGCTCACCAAGTCGCTTGACCCCGGCGCCGCGGGCATCGGCGAGGGATTGGCCGGCGCGCTGGTCCCGTCGCATTTCCTCCCAGGCTCCAAGGTCGCCGCGCCGAATCCCATGTCAACGAGGCCGTTCTAACGAACGGCAGAAGGAAGGCATCCATGGACAAGATCCTCGCCCTTGTGAAGAACAAGAAGACCTGGCTCGGGCTGCTCGCTGCGGTGGTCGCAGCGGTCGTGGCCTACGCCACCGGCCTGCTCGGCGGCGCGAAGCCGGCCGAGCCCGCCAAGCCCGCGGCCGAGGCACCCGCGGCACCCGGCGCCCCGGCGGACACGAAGCCGGCCGAGGAGAAGAAGTAGGCGCCGTGCCCGACATCCGCGCCACGGCCGAGGCCATCGTTCGGGCGGCCACGCCCACGGGGCCGCGCTTCGTCACCTATGACGAGTTGCGCTGCTACGGGCGGTCCGCTGGGTCGCGGGACGCCGTGGCGCGGTGCTTGGCGGCCCTGCCGTCGGCGGCGAAGGCCGTGGCCCCTGTGGATCCCGAGGCCATCCTCAAGGCCGCGGTCGAGGACGTGGAGAAGGGCATCTCGCCCTCCGCCGCGCGCGCGCGGGCGAAGAAGGCGTGGGAGAAGCGCCACGCCGCGGGCGAGAAGGCCGGGCCGGAGAAGCCGAAGGGGGAGAAGCCGGCCGCTCCCAGGGCGTCCACAGCGGGGCTGGAGCGCCCGCCCGCCGACCCGAGGGACGCGGATGTCGCGAGGATGAAGGGGGAGGCCGAGCGCCTCCTCGGCGAAGCCAACGAGATCCGCGACCTGGTCGGCCACGGGGTCAAGGCCCGCGAGAGCGTGCAGGCATTGATCGACGCCATCCAAGGCTTCAACAACGCGCGCGCCAACTGGGGTCCAGTGGCGAACGTCCAGCCCCACCACGACCGCATCATGGACGCGCACAAGAAGGCGGTTGAGGCCGTGCAGGAGGCGCAGCGCCACGCCGGGCCGGGGAAGCCGGAGGCCGCGCCGGCCGCTGACACGGGCATCAATCTGCGGCTCATGCGCCAAGACGTGAAGGAGTTCAACGCCAAGGTGGACCCGCTCCCGGCCGGCGCGCCGAAGCTGGAGGCGATCCACCGCATCGCGAGACTGCAACGCGCCATCGACGCCTTTGCCACCGCCGCCGCCGCCGGCGACAGCGTCATGATGGGGGAGGTGCATGGGAAGGTCGTCCACCTTGCGCAGCAGGCCAAGGCGGCGATTGAGGAGGCGAGGCACCACGCCGCGCAGGCCGGCAAGCCGGACGACAAGGCCGCGAGGGCCGAGAGGGTTGCGCAAGCAGAGCGCGAGTACGAAGCGCGCGGCCAAGACCTCGTCGGGATGGGGCGCGAGGCGGCGAAGCGCAACGTCCCGCGTGATCACCGCATCTTCGCGATGATCTACGACGCGGGGCGGCTCGGGCGTGACGCGGTGGCGGCCGCCTACAACGGCGACATGGATAAGGCGGACGACCTCGGCCGCGAGGCCGACAAGCACAAGGCGGCGGCCGAGGCCGCCCTTCGGGACTTCCAAGCCCCCCAAGAGGGACCGGCCCACCTCGACCCGGCCGTGCAGGCCAACCTCGCCGCCGTACATGACGACGTGAAGCGCCTCTACAACGACGCGAACCAGCTTCCGCCGGACTTCCCCGAACGGAAGAAGGTCGTCCAAGCCCTCGCCGCCGCCGCGGGCGCCGCGGATGGCCTCGGCGACGCCGTCCGCGCCGGTGACGAATCGCGCATGGAGGCGGCGCACCGCCGCGCGCACGAGCGGATCGCGGAGGCGCGGAACGCGATCAACGCGGCGCAGAAGCCCGAGGGCCTTCACCAGATGGAGGCGCGGGTGGAGGATATCCGCCAGCAGGCGCGCGACGCGGAGCGTCGGCTGAAGGGCGTCGCCCCCGGTCATCAGCAGGGCGCCGCGAAGGGCGCCATCGAGGACCTCTACGACATCCTCGGCCACTTCAACCACATGCGCGACGCGCAGCGGTGGGACGCCGTCCGCGATGCCTACGCGAAGGTGTCGCAGCGCCACGCGGCTATGGCTAACGCGGTCGGCGACGCGCTCGCGGCGCACGCGGCCGGCGCGAAGGGCAAGGGTGGTGTGGAGCGACTCGCTCGGCTGGCGCCGCGCGACCAAGTGCGGACGATCAACGAGGACAAGCACAAGTACGGGTTCACGCAGCACCCCGACCTCCTCATCTCGGCGATGCGCGAGACGGAGATCGCGCCGGTCGGGACGCGCGTGGTCGCGACCGAGCCCGAGGTTGATTCGGCGATCGATGCCGCGGACTTCGGCAACAAGGGGCTCCAGGAACGGAACGACAAGCGCGCCATCGACGAGAAGGCCAAGCTCCAGACCGAGGCCGCAGAGCGCGGCGAGCGCGAGGCGTGGCGCGGGCACTACCAGCGGATGATCCGTATGGTGAACTCAATCGGCGACTGGACCAAGGCGACGACGCGCGGCGCCGCGTTCTTGCGGGCGGGGATGCACGACGCGGCCAAGTTGTTCCAGCACCGCGGGGCGCTCCTCCGCGCGGCGGGGGAGAGGCCGGCCGGAGGCACATAGAGCGGGATCGGGGGGCAAATCCGTTGCCCCCCAGGAGGATGCGATGGGGGCGGTTCGGGTGGTGCTGCGGCTGGATCCGCCGACAGCCGGCGGCGCGGCGTGGCTGCTCCAGCGGCTCACCGCGGCGGTCGGGCGCCTCGGCGAGGGCGGGCGCGCGGTGATGGGGCGCCTTTCCCCGTCGGTGGTGCACATCGGCGGGCGCGACGCGGTCGTCACGCTCGCGCCGCAGCCCGGCGCCGACCCGTCCGCGGTGGAAGCCGTGGCGCAGATCGCGGCCACGTTCAGCGGGCCGTTCCGCGTGCGGGCCACGCTTGAGCCCGTCGGGGGCGGGACGTGAGCCGACGCGGCGGCGACAGGGACTACGAGTTCCTCCCGCCGCCGTGGGAGCCGCCGGCGGACGTGGCGCGGCGCGTGATGCGCGAGTTCACGCTCGCGCCCCTGAGCGAGGCGACGCTGCGCGCCGTGGAGCGCCGCCTCCGCGAGGAGGGCGTCGCGTTCGCGCGCGTAGAGGGCGTGTTTGAGGTCGGCGCCTGCCGGGCCTCCCTGCGGGTGCGCCTCGCCGACGGAAGCGAGACGGCGCTCGCGTAACTTCTGGACGCCAGCCGCGGGCGCGTGTAGATTCGGCGCGGGGGTGGGATCGCGTGGGCGAAGGGACGCTGGTCACGGTGCGGCTCATCGGCGGCGGGCCGAACGATGGCGAGGAGCGGCGCTTCCGTGCGGACCGGGCGCTGCCCCGCGTCCTTGAGGCCGTCCGCGCGTCCGGCCCCACGCGGCCCGTCACCGTCCACCGCTACGAACTCGCGGCGGGCGACCCGCCGCGCTACGTTTACCGCGGGATCCAGCCGACGGTGGGCGCGTGAGCGACTGGCAGGACATGGACGAGCGGGTGGAGGCGGCGCTGCAAATCTTCCGGCTTGAGACGATGCAGCCCGACCTTGTCCCGGCGATGCGCGCCCGGCTGCGGGGCATCGGCGTTGAGGCGCGCGTTGAGATCCTGCCATGCAAGGGCGCGGGCGGCCTGTTCGTCCGCGTCCACACGGACGACGGGCAAGTGATCGACTTCGGCGAGGAGGGCGAGTGACCGAGACGACGAGTCTGGCGCCGTCCGCCCCAGCGTGGGAGCGCGCGGTCGTGTTCCCGCCGGGGTCTCTTGACGACGCGGCGCGCGTGTTTCGGTTCATCCACGAGAACCCGGGGCGCGACGGCGAGGAGATCGCGAACGCGCTCGGCCTTGACCACCTCCTGACGCACCAGATCACTTGGGCGCTCGGCGAGATGGGCGTCGTGGGGGAAGCCTGACGTGTGCGTCGAGGTACTCGTGAACCCGACGGGCGAGATCGCCGAGACGGTCGGCGAACTGGCCGCACTCGTCGGCGGGCGCGAGCGCCTCGTGTTCGCCACCGGGACGCCGGCGCTCGGCGATGGCGACTGCCTGTGCCCGGTGGACCTCGCGGCCACGGCGGCGGCGGCCGGGTTCTGCCACGCCATCGACTTCGACCAGAATCCGTTCGGCGTCGTGTGGACGCGGCCCCCGGCCGGGGGAGGGTAGCGCCGTGCTCCAGCAGTTCCCCGTCGCCATCCTCGACTCGTGGGACACCCTGCCGCACGCCCCGGAGGCGCTGGCCGCCTTCCGCGCAGGCGTGTGCGACGCGCTGGCGGCGCTGGACCCGGCGCGCGTGACGGTGCGGTCGGCCGCGTTCTTCGCGGGCGGGCCGAAGGGGCTCGGGCTCGGCGTGCGGGCGCTGCTCGCGGGGTGGCGGACCGGCGAGGAGCGGATGTCGTGGGAGGCCGTGCTCCCGCCGGACGCCGCGGTGCTGCGCCTCGCCCCGGCCGTCGTGCGGGCAACCGCGCGTCGGCAGGCGGCCTCGGCCCTGATGGAGGACACCGGCCTGCAACTCGTCGTGGGGGCGGGGGGGAGCGTCTGATGGAGAAGTTCATCACCAAGGTCGAGGTTCATTTCGGCTGGCGCGACCGGCTGCGGATCCTGTGCGGGCGGACCGCGCGGCTGCACATCACCGTGGAGGCCATCGACGCCCCGCCCTACGCCGGCCCGTGCCGCTCCGACTCCGCCGTCTCCGTGGACCCGGTGTTCCCTCGCCGCCCCCCGCCCCCGATGATGACCACCGAGCCGGACGAGTCGCGGGTCGCCCGCGCCCTGATGGGGAACTCGTGAGCGCCCCGGACGCGGCCTGGTTCCGCGCGCGCGGCTTCACCTTCGTCCCGTCCGACGAGTTCGGTGGGCGGTCGTGGCGCTGGAAGGGGACGGTCTTCCAGTTCTCGGTGAACGCGGACCTCGTGGCCGACCTTGACCTCGCCATCGTGGAGGCGCACCTCGCCAAGTGGCAGCGCGCGGACCGGGATGGCGTCTGTATGGCCTGCGGGGCAACCGCCCCGCCGCTGTCGCCCGGCGGGTGCTGCGCGGCCTGCGAGGCGGCGGCGGACGCCCT
>Ga0334722_10003054_pt1 | contig 18312 bp, 27 predicted proteins | sample C3_bottom_MG_FD_207210 | JGI IMG/M metagenome (GOLD analysis project Ga0334722, IMG submission 207210) | Sediment microbial communities from Yellowstone Lake, YNP, Wyoming, USA - C3_bottom | ecosystem: Environmental > Aquatic > Freshwater > Lake > Sediment | place: USA: Wyoming | collected...
ATCGACCTTACAGGACTCAGTTCCTCAACCACCGACCTTGACGTGATTGGTCAAGGGGCAGCAGCGGCAGCGCATATCGGGCAGATCACGGCGGCACTGAATGGCACCATCCTCGGTGGTCGTATCACGTGTCTTGAAGCACCGGTTGGTGGCGTGACAGACATCGACCTGTATTCCGCCACGGTCGGTACGGCAAAGTTTGACGACGGAATCGCCGCACTTACGGAGACGGCGCTGCACACGCATGGCGGCGCATGGTCGATTGGGCAGGTCGGAATACTGACCGATATACCCCCAGCAAATGACTACCTCTATCTGACTGGCGGCGCGGCTGGGACAGCGGCAGCGTATACCGCCGGTAAGTTCCTGCTTGAACTGTATGGGTCATAACTAGGAGAAGTAACCATGAAAGTGTATCATTCTGATGGACGTGAGTACGAAGGCGAACCAGTGGACTGCCGGGAACTGATGCAGGTCGGAGGCTTTGTGAAGGAGCCTCCGTCCAAAGCCCCTGTCGTTGGCGACAAGCCTGTTTCCAAGCGTCCCACGTTGCCCACGCAATCCGCATTGGACGATGAACTTGCCGCGCTTCCCGCACAGGTGAAGAGTGGCGCAGCAAAGGACGCTGAGTCCGCGGCTGCCTCGCTCAAAATGCGGTTCGGGGATTTGTTCACCGCCGACAATGAGGCCGCAGTTCGTGCCCTGTTCCCGTCGGCGGGCAAGAAAGCGGATCAGACCCCTGGCAAGTCCGCCAAGGTCAGCGGCAAGGGCTAGGCCGTGGCTACCACCTTGCGCAAGGTGATGGCCCGGTCGAACCAGATATTCCCGCTGGTGCCCGTGGTGGTGAAGGTACCAGTCATCCCTGCATTGGTCAAACTGCCGCCCGGCACCCTGCTTTCACATAAGCCTGAGTCGCCAAAGAAGGGTTAAACGATGGCCGCTCCCACCAACACCGTTCTTCCTGTAATCACCGGCACTGTTACCGTTGGCTCGGCTCTTGCGTTGAGCGATGGAACGTGGACGGGTGTACCCACGTCCTACGTCTATGCGTGGTTGCGGGCAGGGGTGGTGATCGCAGGGGAGGTAGCTAACGCCTACACCCTGGCGCTGGCGGACGTTGGCTCGATCATCACCGGGCGGGTCACCGCCACCAATGTGGATGGCTCAACTCCTGCGACCAGTGCTGGGACGGTCGCAGTCCCGAGTACTTTGATCGTTGAGACTGGGGCTGTAGTGGCGGGTGCAGATTCCTACTTGAGTTTGGCCGATGCAGCCACCTATCACGTGAACCGAGGCAATACGGCTTGGGCTGCGCTGACCGCGGCGGTAAAAGAAGCATCGTTGCGCAAGGCCACGGATTATATGTTGCAGATGTACCGCGCGCGATGGAAGGGCTACCGCAAGGACGCGGACCAGACTCTGGACTGGCCCCGTTCATTTTGTTATTTAGAACCTTTTGTCCACGGCATCGTGGGCACCTATCCATATCTGGTCGCTGATACAATCGTTCCGGTTGAGGTGAAGAATGCCTGCGCTGAGCTTGCACTAAAGGCGGCAACGGCGGAACTTGCACCTGACCTGGAACGCGGGGTGCAAAGCGAAACGGTGGGGCCGTTGAATGTGACCTACGACAAGACCGACGTGCAATATACGCGCTACCGGGCCATTGATGCCATATTGCGGCCTTATTTGGAAGGTTCTTCCATGAACGCCCAACTTGTGAGCATGGGGTAACAGCGTGGGCCAAAACCGTGCCGAGGCGTTGAATCCCAGCGTTGCCCGCACGCTTTTCAGTGCTAGCGGCTATAGGGATAGCCTGAGGGGTGGTGAAACGCTTCTAGGGCTGTTTTCAGCGTTTTGTGGGCCGTACTCTTAGAATCAGGGAGGTGTGTGATGGCTTGGACTGGAAGCAGCAAGGGCAGCGGCGAAGGAAGCGCGGCGTCGGATGCACACTAGCTTGGTATCTGGAGTAAGTGCGAAAGGTAATGGAATGCTGACTCGTGGAGCTCTGCGACGGGTCGCTGCAAAGACTATCCGCGGTAACCGTAAAGTTCTTGGTGGGGTATTGAAAGGGCCAGACCTTCATAATGCTCTCTATACCACAGCAGGTTTGAAAGTGAATCTGGTCAAAGCAGACATGATGAGAGGGTTGCGTAAATTGCACCCAATGTATTCAAAAGGGTTGTCCGCGAAGAGAATGGGTTTTGGTAAATGACCGCTTTCGACCATGTTAATGAATTACCGTGAACATTACAGGAGATTGATCAAACGCGCTCGTAATCGTGTGCTGGAAGGGTATTCTGAGCGCCATCATGTCAAGCCGCGGTGTTTGGGTGGTGAGGATAAATTAAGGAACATTATTCGCTTGACGCCAGAAGAACATTATGTGGGGCATCAGCTTTTGGTAAAGATGTATCCAGGAAATACTTCTCTTGTTCACGCAGCTTGGATGATGTCTACAAATCAGAACGGGATGCGGTCAAATAAATATTACGGTTGGCTGAGAAGGCTCCATTCAAAAGCAATGTCAGATAGGGTAATTTCTGCTGACACAAGAATGAGGATGAGCGTTGCGCAGAGGGGGAGAATACTTTCCGATGAACATCGCGCAAAATTAAAAGCATCTCATAAAGGTATGGCTGGAAAGAAGCAAAGTCCAGAGCATCGCGCGAATTGGTCAGCATCAAGAATGGGGCATTCTGTTTCAAAAGAAACTCGTGCTAAGATTTCAGCAACGAAGAAAGGTATTCCTTGGTCCGTGGCTCGGAGAACTGCTCAGGAAAATCGGAGGTTGTGTGTCGGATTTTGATTATACCAAATCCGCCGCGACCGCTGAACGCCTGTTGCAGAAGTTCGGGCAGGCCGTGACGCTCGTGCGTCCGTCCACCTCGCCGCCGACCTACGACCCCGCGACGGGTATTAGTACACCTGTCGCCCCCGCATCGTACGCGGGGCGCGGCGCGGTGTTCGATTATAAGCAGACCGATGTGAACGCGACGTTGGTTCAGGCGGGGGATCAGCGGCTGTACCTGTCTCCATTCCAGGCGGACGGCAGCGCGATGCCCGAGCCTGTGACGAGTGACGACGTGGTGTTGGCGAACGGCAAGACGTATTCTGTGGTCCGTGGTGGCGAGGTAAACCCCGCCGGAACTGTCGTCTTGTACGATTTGCAACTTCGAGGAGCAGGATAATGGCCTGGTCCGAGGCAGCGCGGGCGGCAGCGGCAGAAGCGCGGAAACGTGTGCCGAAAACAGCTCTTCAATTAGGGCAATATCGTCGGAGTATCGGTTATCTTATGCTTGAACGAGCACGCAGGCAGCAGCCTGGTTTTGCGGTGGAAGTGAGGGCAAATTTGAAACGCCAGGAACAAAAAGCCATAGACACTGCACGCAAGTTAGCTCGGTCACGTGCATTGATGGCAAAACGCAAATGAGCGACCCCGCCATTCGCGCTGCGCTTGAAGTACGTCTCGCTGCGATGTCACCTGCGTTAGCTACGGCGTACGAGAATGTGGCGTATACGCCGGTCGCGGGCACCCCGTATCAGCGTGTGAATCTCCTTCGGGCCCAACCGGCCAATCCGGAAGCGGGGCGGTTTCAGCAGGCGCAGGGGATTTTCCAGGTGACGCTTGAATACCCGTCGAATGTCGGACCATCGGTTGCAGAGGCGCGGGCGAAGCTGCTCGCAGATTGGTTCTACCGCACGCTGTCTCTGACTGCGAGCGGGGTAATTGTAACGATCAACAAGGCGAGCTATATCATGGCTGGCTTTGTAGATGGGGATAGGTTTGCGGTCCCTGTTCGAGTGTTTTATATAGCAAACATTTCCTGAAGGAGTAACAGCCATGACAATCGCACAGAAAATCTCAAAACAAACAGTAATGCGCCGCCAGACCAGCCTCGGGGTGCCGGGGGCAGCGACTGGGCAGGTGATACGCCGGACGAGCAGCATCTTCAAAGCAACACGTGACATGTTCAAATCGAACGAAATCGTCAGTCATCACCAATCCACGGGCGCGAGCTACGGCTTGAAAAAGACCGATGGTACGCTCGCTGGTGAGTTGAGCGCAGGCACATATCAGATGCAAATCGAGGCGATGCTGGAAGCGGTATTTGCCACCGTAGCGACAACCGGCTCGATCGTGACCATTGCCGCTGTGGCAGGCACGCCGGACAGCTTCACCGATTCGGACAATGGCTTTCTCACCGCTGATTTCAAGATTGGCATGGTGGTCAAGGCCACCGGCTTCAGCGGCGCGGGCGTGACGGCGAACAATAGCCGCAATTTTTGGATCACAGGCCTCACAGCGGGCGTGATGCAGGGGGTATTCCTCGACGGCACCGCGATGATCAGCGATGCAGCGGGCGAAGCGGTTACCATTGCCGAGATTGGCAAGCGGTGTAAAGTGCCACTTACCGGGCATGTGAAGCAATATCTTCAGGTCGAGGAGTGGTACAGCGATCTGACCGACAGCGACCTGTTCAATGATGTGATCGTTGCCAGTCTCGACTTCGACCTGCCCGCCAGTGGAAACGCCACGTTCGGCTCGTCCTATGTCGGCCTCGCGCGAGTACTCAGTGGCGCGCAGGTTATGGGCGCACCCACTGCTGAGACTACCACGGGTATTATGTCCGCGATCAACGGTCGTCTATATGTACAGGGCGTTTCAACCCCAATTACCGGGCTTAAGATCAGTATTAAGAATGGTGCAGCGGGCACCGGTGCAGAGGTGGGGTCTAATTCCTCCGGCGATGTGTCGAAGGGGGTGATCGAGGTCGACGGCAGTTTCACCGCCATGTTACGCGACCAAACTATTTCCGCCCTTTACGACGCAGAAACTGCGGTCAGTGTTGCCTCAGTGCTTACCGCTGATGAGACCGCATTGAGCAATTTTATGGCATTCACGCTGGGCAAGGTCAAGATCACCGGCGATGCTCCGGACGACAACGCGGCAATCATGCGTACCTATCCGTTCACGGCCGAGCTGAATCCGACGGGCACGTTGGTCGGTACCGACAAGGCGTGGGATGCGACTATAATTACTGTGCAGGATAGTGCAGCAAGCTGACCATGAAGGAAAGCATACGGCTATTTTTGGAGATATAATTTAACCGCGGCGACGTAAGCCGCTTAACTGAGCCCTTGGCCTGACCTGCGCGGCGCGTGCGCGGTTCTTCTTCTCCTCCCTCCACGGGTTGAGCGGGTCGGGTTTCAAGGCTTACAACGTAGCAAGGAGAAGATGAAATGGACCTACAAGATGAAGTAAGCGCCCAAGAAGAGCCGATCGATTTTCCGTTGCTGTTTGATAAGGATGGCGAACCCACAGACGGATTCAAGATCGTCGGTGCTAATTCCAAGCAATATCAGGAAGTGGACCGCGCATGGAAGATCAAAACTGTGCGTAAGACCGCGCGGCGCGGGCGCGGTATTGAGGCATCTACCGAGACCGGTGCAGGTGAATTGATCAGCCAGGTCGAGCAGCGTGAGTTTGAAATCTGTTGCGCCTGCGTGGTCGGCATCTATGGCTTCACAATAGGCGGAGCGCCCGCTGAACTATCCCCAGCGACGCTGAAGGCGATTTTCGATAAGCGACCGACGTGGCGCGCGAAGACGGTCAACGCGATTGAGAATGATGCGCTTTTTACCAAAGCCTGATTGGCAGCTATGATGCTCGCGACGAGAAAGGCGTGGTTATACCTGATAGCGGTTTGCTTGGTTTCGCAGGGCGGGAGACCGCGCTTTCTGCACGTCAGGAAGATGGTGCTACGCTTCGCGAGCATCTACAAAGCCACGAGCGGCAATCAGGCGAGCGGCACCCCTTGCTCGAAGACGTTGAGTGTGACGAATCAATCATTTATCTTTGGGACTATTTCTGCTCCATGAACGCACGGCGCACCGGCAACGGTTTCGGCCTTAATCCAATCACCGACGAAGGGGTGGAGGCGTGGGCGCGGCGGCGCGGCATTCGGCTGGAGCGGTTTGAGAACTATGCGCTTGATATGTTAGAGCAATTGTTCTTGTCTTTGCAGAGTAAAAAGAAATGACCGAGCTCGCTTCCCTTAGTATTGCAATTGATTCCAGCCCCGTCGGGCGGGCTCGTGCCCTGGTTGATGAGCTGACGGCTGCAGGGGGTAAAAGCGAGGAGCAGATAAAGCGACTAGCTTCTGCACAGGGCGCTTTGAATTTTCAATTGAATGCGCAGCAGAGCATGTCTGAATCGGCAGCAAAGATAAAAGCCCGAACTGATGCTACCGCCGCGCTTGTCAAGCGCATCCAAGATCAGATCGATGTAGAGAAACAGGCCGAGGCGACCGCAAGTGCGACAGGCGGAATGATTGAGGGGCTGATACTGAAGTACGTGTCATGGACTGCGGCAATAGCCGCAGTAGTCAGCGTGCTGAAACAAATGTGGTCGCAAGGGCACGAGGCCGCTGTGGTTGAACTGCGGTTGGACGCCACATTGCGCGCAGTGGGTGCTACGTCGGGCCGCACCGCCGATCAGTTAAATAAATTGGCCGAGGCATTGAGCGCAACGACGCGCTTTGACGATACCGCGATCAAGCAAGGTATGATGACGATGCTGAAATTCAGCAGCGTGCATTCCGACACGTTCGACGAAGCGATCAAGGTGACGGCGAAGTACGCCGAAATGAGTGGGCAGAGTTTCGAAGGGTCTGCGCAGCAGATCGGCCGCGCGTTGGAAGCGATTGCCTCCGGGCGCGGCAGCGGCGGGCTGCGTGGCTTGGAGGAGCAATTCGGTAAGCTGACGAGCACGCAGCGCAATTACATCGACGAGCAAGTGAAACTTGGTGAGGTTACGACGGCGCAGATTTATCTGCTCGATATCATGAACAAGAAACTCGGCGACATCGATACCGAGATGGCGGGGGCAGGTGTTAATTCGGTATCGATGTTTAAGAAGGCGTGGAAAGAATTGATGGAGGAATTAGGCAAGCCGTCGAAAGAGGGCGGAGTACTCGACTGGTTTATCAACAAAGGTGCGCAGTCAATAGCGAATTGGGCTCGGGTGATAAAGGACGACGGCGGCGTAGGCGCGGAGGGGAAACAGCGCGCTGATTTGGAGTGGATGATCGAGCGGGGGAAAACCGCCGAACCAAAAGGGACTGGGTACGACGCTCATTATGCTAAGATTATTGATCAAGCGGTCGCGGCGCGGGAACAATTAACAAAGTTGAATAATGATGCGCTCGACAAACAGATTGAGCGTGATCTAATTGAAGGTTCAAAGCGCGACGCCGTTGAAGAGAAAGCCACAAAGGAAAGTGCACGCCGATCGGAGGAGTTGAAAGCTGAAGAATGGAAAAAGGGTGCAGCGAAGCGCGTAGCATTGCAGCAAAAAGAATGGGATAATAATGCCAAAAATGATGCCGCACTAACAAAAATGGTGCAGGAGGGAGTACAGGCGCAAGCCTCAGCTGAACTAAAATTATTTGAAGATAATGAAAAGTTGCGAGCGGCGGATTTGAAGGGGGTTGAGGCAGGAATAGTTGCACGCTATGAGGCGACGCAAGCTGCGGGCATCGCCGAAGGTCAAATTAGATTACAGCAATTAACTAAAATCGCGGCTGAAGAAAAGAAAGCAAACGAAGATCGTTTACGCGAGCAGAAGCGCCTCGCCGAGGACGTTGACCGCATGCTCGGTGACGCGATCATGCGCGGATTCGAGCGCGGGACGGACTTCGCTAAAAACTTCCGGGACACGCTGGTCAATATGTTCAAGACGCTGGTGCTGCGTCCGGTCATATCGTGGGTACTTAGTCCGATTACCGGGGCCATCGGTGCAACCCTTGCCGGAATGGGCGTATCCGGTGCTGCGAACGCGGCCGGCGGCATCGGCGGCTTGAATTCAATAGGCACGCTCGGAAATCTCTATTCGTCCGGCTCAAGTCTCATGAGCATGGGGGTAGCTGGCGTCGCAGATTACGCCGCCGGATTTGCGACCACCGCGACGGCATCGCAGGCGGCGTCGGCGGCGATGATCGAAAGCGGGACGGCGGGATGGGCCGGCTCTGGAATGGAGGCGGGCGCCGGGGCTATGGGCTTTTCTGCCGCAATCCCCTACGTCGGCGCGGCAGCGTTGGCTCTATATGCTCTAGGAGCGTTTGACGGTGAGGGCGACGCGCAGCGCAAAGGGAACTGGTCTGGTTCTCTTGGGGCGGTTGGTGGCTCGACCAATAATCAGTGGTTCGGGAACGACATGATATCAACCATGGATACGTTCTCAAAAAGCTTAGCTGCGACTGAGCAAAATATCATCACCACGCAGAAGTTAAATTCGACGCAGATAGACATCATCAACACCAAGCTTTCCTCGCTGGCTGGCAGAGAGTACGGCTTCGGCATGGAGCATACCGACTGGACGCAATCTGGAGCGGGGGCTGCAATCGCATCTGACCGGATGAAAGTCATCGCAGAAACACTTGGCACGACAATCGAAGGGTTGGCGCAGAAGGTGAGCGATGCGCAAAAAGTTATTGAACTTGCTCCACAAAAACGGCAGATGGAAATTGCGTTGATGGAAGCGCAAGGTAAAGCCGTAGAAGCCTTGGCCGCGAAACGCGAGGATGAACTTGCTTCTTTGAATGCAACGCTTCACCCGCTGCAGAAAATGATTTATCTAGTAAGCGATTTTGCAATAAGGCTTCAGGAAGCGGCTGCCGTGGCGAAGGATTATGTCAGCGAGCAGACTAAATCCGTTCAGGACGCCGCACAAACCGCGCACGGGGCGTCCGAAGAATACAGACAGTTGAGCATTACATTATCGGAGGCTGCGCATCAATTGAGAGGGCGGGGGGCGCTTTCCGCGCTAACTCCAAGCCAACAATACGCCGAGGCAGGCGCTAATGCTTCCTCGGTATTCCAGCGGGCACTAACCAAAGACGCGACGGCTATAGAAAAACTGCCGCAAGCGATAGAAGCTTGGTTGACTCTCAGCCGGACAATGAACTCTTCTAGCGCGGCCTATACGACTGATTTCAGCCTTGGGCAGGACATGCTTTCCCAGGCTCAGGCTGTTAGTGCGTCGGCCGCAATAGAACAGGATCACACTGCTTTGGTGATGGACGCGCAACTTGTTGCCCTGAACGCTATCGGCAGTGAGTTGTCGAAGCCAAGCCCGGATGCAGCCATATTGACAGAGCAGGCGCGGATACTCGGGACAATCTCGCTGTACTCTGATGCACAACTGCGTGAAATAGTGTCTAGCGGTATGATGCAAGATTCAAATCTTTCCGGCATAAATACCGGGACGATCAAAATAATCTCGTTGCTTGAGCAGTGGGTAGCGCTTCAAGGACAGTCATTAGACGCGGCAAATCAAGCGGCAGAGGCGCAAATCGTTGCTGCTGTGGATATCGCTTCCGCTGCGAAAGCTGCGGCAGATGCGGCAGCAAATGCAGCACAGCAACAGGTTACGACTGCAATTATCGCTGAAACGGCGCGCACTAATGCGATTGGCATGCCTTTATTTCCGAGTCATGCCAGCGGCCTTTATAGTGTTCCTTATGACGGATACACCGCCAGTCTGCACCGCGACGAAGCCGTCCTAACCAGCGCCCAGGCCTCCGGCTGGCGGTCTGGCTCCCAGGGCATCACCAGTGAGGACTTGAGGGCGCTGCGGGCCGATGTGCAACGCCTGACCGCGATTGTGGAGGCTGGCGACCATGCAAACGTGCAGGCTACCGAGCGGGTAGCGACTAGCCAGGAAAACGCAGCCTGGCGGGCCGAAGTGAAGCCGAGCCTTAAATGAGCTTCACTTCCCCCTTCCTGACATGGCTGGGCACAAATGGCGTTCGCCGCTGCCTGATAGCAGAAGTCGGTGTGAAGTCGGGCACGGAAATAACCCGGTATCTGTCCACGGTCGGCTACAAGAGCGAACCCGCCGACATCCCGGCGAGCCAGCTTTACACTGGCCGGATCACCGGAAGCGTCAGTTTTACCCGCAGGCTTGATCTTTCAGGCTCTGGCGGCTCTATTTCGTTCGGCGACATCGAACTCGATAACGTGGACGGTGCTCTTGATGATTGGCCGAATGACATCTGGGCGGGCAGGGCGATAAATCTGTACCTAGGTCAAGAGGATTGGCCGAAATCCTCGTTTGAGCTTGTGTTTAGCGGGACGGTGGACGATATAGCTCCGAAGGGACGCGGGAAGTTGAGCCTGAAGATTCGAGACATATTCGGCCCGCTGAACGATACGCTTTCAACTGCCGTCATCGGCGGGACTGGCGACAACAAGGACGCGCTGCGGCCTATTGCCCTGGGCGAATGTTTCAATGTCTCGCCAGTGCTGATAGACTCGACAGTCGGCGGCGGGGAATACGCGGTACATCTGGCCTCGGCAATCGAGGGCGTGATTGAGGTCCGGGATAACGGGCTAGCTGTTGCAAGTACGGTCACGGTCGCCTCGGGTAAATTCTCACTGACTGCCGCCCGATACGGCCAGATCACCGCTGACGTTCAGGGCGCGAAAGTCTCAGGGGTTTGGCGTAATGACGTGGGCGGGCTGGTGGAATGGGTCGCCCTTGCCTCTGTAGGCGATGGGAATGGCATTGTGGCGGGGCAAATAGACTCCACGGCCCTGACGGCCTTCCGGTCGGCCTGTGCGCAGCCTGTTGGCCTATACATCAATCAGCGGGCGAATCGCCTTCAGGTAATGCAGCAGCTCGCGGCATCTGTCGGGGCGACGGTCACGACCACCTATGACGGAAAATTGATCCTTGTCCGCGTTGCGTTCGGGACTTCAGCCGGGGCCATTGGCACCCGGCAAATGGTGGATGGCACTTTCGGCCCGCTGTCCCGCCCGGAGATTCAGGGTGCGATCAGGCTAGCTGGAGAACGGAACTGGACGCCGCAAACGTCTGGACTCGCCGGGTCTTTGACCTCAAGCCAGCCGCAGATGTTTGGCGATGAATATCTCTATTTTAGCGCAGAGGATGCTACTGTCCTTGCTGACTACGGGCAAAGCGATACACCGCCTGCCGTAGAGACGTTGATGATCGTAGCGGCCGACATCACAGCAGAGGCTACGCGCAGGCTCGCGCTTTGGAGCGTTCCCCGGACGGTGTACGGATTCGAGGGCTTCCCGGAATGCTTCGCCTACGAAATCGGACAGACCTACACGCTGACGCATCCACGGTTTGGACTGTCCGGTGTTCCGGCTTTGATCGTGGGCATTCAGCACGATTGGGTCAAGGCTCGCGTGAAGCTTGAGGTTTTAGTCTAATGGCTGCAACGGTATCCACCCGCATCACGCGCCTGCAGGCGATCAGCCCGCGCCAAGTCGCAACTAATCTGCAGGCCGATTTGACGATAGGCGACTTCCGGCTGGGCGCGGATTACATGCGGGACGCGGCCAACAGTTTCGGGCTGGCGTCCACGGTAACGGCTGGCGACGATGTGCGATTCTGGGCAGGCGCGACGTTCGCCAATCGCGGTACGGCCCCGGCCAGGATTTACGAAAGCGGCAATTTCTCATTCGGCACCGGGACAAAGACGCTGGTATGGGATGGTTCAGACCTTTCCCTTGGCGGCGCTTCGCTAGTGGCGGGAACGGCGGCAAGCACTGTAGTAAGTAACGCAGCAGCAGGCGCGGCGGAAGCCGGGGCATTGGCTGCCGCAGCGGCGAAACTTGCCAAAGCGGGTGGCGACATCCTGACCGGAATTATCGACGTTCAGCAGACCACGAATTACAACGCCGCAATCCGCACTGGGGATATTGCGTGGAATACCACGACCGGCGCGATCACAGGCGGTTCAGGTGTGGCGATGACGCGGCTTGGGCTGATCGGTGCGGCGGCTGGCGTTACAAAATTTTCCATCAACGCGACCACTGGCGCGGCTTTATTTGGCGGGGAACTTTCGGCGCCGTCTGGATCGATAGGCGGATTCAATCTCGGCGCTGATTACTTGCGCGATGCCGCCAACAGTTTCGGCATGGCCGCGACAGTAACAGGCGGCGATGATGTGCGTTTTTGGGCGGGTGATACGTTTGCAAATAGAGCAACCGCGCCGTTTCGGCTAACTGAATCAGGCGCATTGACCGCTGCGTCTATCACTACGGCCGCGACCACCGCAACATGGGCTGGCGTGAGCGGCTCCGGAAAACCTGCCGACAATGCTGATGTGACCGCAGCGAACACAGCAGCGGGGATTGCGAGCCAGGGGGCGCTGGCTACGAAGAATACAACGGCGACGGCGGATATAAACACCGATGCCGCTACTGAGTTAGGTAGCGCATATACAGATGGACTGATTAATATAGATGGAGGAAATACATCAGTACAGTCGATTACAGTTACAACTCACGGTTATCCAGTGGTAATTCTTGGAGATTATTCAGTAAATGAGGTTGGAGGAAATGCTGGAACTGCACAATTGCAAATATACAGGGATTCATTCGGAACTTTATCTGGTGCGCAAGTCGGCGTTCCCACAACTGCTTCGGTTTATTCTCTTTCTAAGACTGTTGCAGATTCTCCTGCTGCGGGGACTTATACTTATCGGATATACGCAACCACCCCTAATGCGGGTAGTTCGCCGTTTTATAGCCAAGCACATTTTAGGTCACTTATTGTGTGGGAGAAGAAGCGGTGAAATTCATAGTACACGATGCGCTCGGAAACATTCTGCGCAAGGGAACCTGCCCCGATGACATGCGCGCATTGCAAGCGCAAGAGGGAGAAACCGCAATCGAGGATATTTGGGACGGCACCAATGACTGCATCCATCGCATCATTGATGGCCAGCGTGTCGAATTTACACCGGAACCGCCGCCGCCATTGCCTATCAGGACGCAGCGCGCAGCCGCATACCCGCCTATTGGCGATCAACTAGACACTCTATGGCGCGCGATGGACGAAGGTGTGTTGCCAATGGTGCCAGCGTTCTACGATCCAATTAAAGCTGTAAAGGATGCGCTGCCGAAAACAGCTTGATTTCTTGTGAATTTTGTCTATCATAAGTAGATGAGCAACGGAATAAAGATCAAGTTAGCAGCGGCGATTTTTACCGTCGCGCTTTCCGGCTGTGCTTCCGTACCAGACTGGAAAGCTGGCGGTAGCGATTGGACGCTTTCGTCAAATCCTATCGCAGAGATTGATTACGTGTACGCTGAGCCGTCCGTAATAAAGCTGCTTTGTGAGTCATTCACGGCAACCGAGGGAACAAATATCAAGGCATGCGCCACCCGAACACAAACAGTGTGCAGAATTTACCTGCCGCGCAACGCCCCGGATTGGATTAAGGCGCATGAAGAAAAACATTGCGCTGGATGGAACCATAAAGGCAACGGTTACGCCTTGATGTAACGAATTAGCTTCACCACATTTCTAAGGAGACAACAATGAAACGCAATTTTTCAGACGTAATTCTAGACCTCGACGGCACGGCAGTACGTGGCGGAACTTCACTGGAGGCATTCTCGCGTGCACTCAATGCGGTATTTCCGTTCTTGCCCAAAGAATCGCAGGACGCGCTGAACACGGCGCTTGAAAAAGAGATGGGCAAACCGCTAACACTCGGCTCGGCCTGCGTCGGGGCGCTAATGAGTGTGTATGAAGGCGAACAAAACATGGGCGACGATGTGCGCCTCGCGCGGATGACGCTGGCACTCAAGATCAACGCTGACGGCGTCCTGGACATCGAACCTGCCGAGCGTGACCTGATCAAGCCGTTGCTCAAGAAAAAGTGGGCAGGCTCGATCTTGATCCCCGTAGTCGCAGCGCAATTGCTGGAAAAAGACGCTGAGCCGCTAAAGTCCGTCGCGTAGAACATCATGACTGCCAATATCCGCTTCGTGTTCAACAACGCCGCAGACCGGGCAACGATCACGGCGTCAACTACGTCCGGGTCGCTCGTGGCGGCGAACCTGAAACTGGACGAACGCGCAGCGGTATGGCGATCCACGGCGAACACGGCACAGACACTGCTACTCGAATGGACGGCGGCGGAAAACATCGGCGCGGTATGCATGGCGTGGACGAACCTGACCGCGCTCGCCACTGTGAACGTGAAGGGCTACACGCTGGCGGGCGACTACCCGGCGACGCCGGCATTCAATGAGACGTTCTCGCCGGACAGCGCGCTCGCCCTCGGCGAGTTCGTGTTCGGCGTCGATCCGCTGGTCGAATCCGGGGCGCAGCGGGCCAGGGTAGCTTCACAAGTTCAGTGCTGGCTGTCGGCTGTATTCTCAGTCCGTAAGCTGCTGATCACGATAACGGATGCGACGAACGCGCTGGCCTACATCGAAGCGAGTCGCCTTGTGGCCGGAGCGTATATTACGCCCGTACGCAATGTAGCGCAGGGTGGGTTCTTAATCGGATGGGCGGAGCAGTCGAAACCCCAGCGGGCTGAATCGCGCGATCTGCGCACCGAATCTCTGGGGCGGTGGCGTAAGTTGCAAATAAACCTTTATCGGTTAGAAGCGGTTTCACGCAATGCGGTGCTCGCAATGGTGGCGAATGGGGTCGGGCGCGGTGTATGGGTGTCTGTGTTCCCGGATTCTACAGAGGCATCCACAAAGCAAGTACACGGTTTTTGGGCTGCGTTGACTGAGGGGGCTGAACTGAGCTACCCGGAAATGGATATCTGGTCCGCGCCGCTGACTTTTGAGGAGATGGGCTGATGCCTACTTTTTATCCAAACATGGCGGCGGCTGATTACCTCGCCGCGCTCAATGCGCTCGCCAATAACGGCGTGATGGCGATTACCAATGCGCCGCAGACGTTCACCGGATTACAGACTTTCAGTGATGGCCTAGCCGGCACCCTCTCCACCGCTGCTCAGCCGAATGTGACGAGCTTGGGGACGCTGACGAGTTTGACTGTCGCCGCAGGAGGGAATGTTACCGGCTCTACGACTGGTGTAGTCACCGGCTTCAAGTCCGGCAGCTTTGGCTCTGTCGGCAATCTTGGTGCATTGTCTCTGCTCGGCTCGACTAGCGGCACGGCGACGCTGACGACCGATGCTACGGCGACTAAGGTCACGTTGGATAAGGCGCTGGATATTGGCGCGAATGCCCTCACCGCAGGGGCGATCAGCGGGACGACGGTGAACACAGGCACATCGCATGTTGCGTCGAGCGTATTAAATGGCGGGACACTTAATATTGCTGGCGCAAACGGCGGAACGTATCTTGCTGTGGCTACATCGACAGATCAAGGAATTTCATGTGCTGTTATCTGGCACATAAGGAATGGGGTGGTGACATACGATAATGTAGGTACACAGACTGGGGGAACAATAACAAGTAGTGGAGCAAGCATTCGTTTCACCAATACATCCGGGGCAACTGCTACAGTTAATTTTGCAGCAATTCGTATAGCATGATCTTCCTAACCTTCACCTTCGCCCTCCTGATGCTCGCTGATTTCGATTCAACGCGCAGGGTATTGTCCAAGGGAGGCGTAGAGCTAAACAAGCCGCTGGCATGGTTGATGGCGAAGATAGGCGTTATCCCCGCGCTCGCCCTCGCCAAAGTCCTGCCAGCCGCCCTAGTCCTCTACGCAGTATCGGTCGATCAAATGCCGTGGCAACTGCTCGCGGCGCTGGATGCGGGATATTTAGGCGTGGTGATTTGGAATTATCGACAACTTTACAAGGAGAAATAAGTGAAACGAGTCATCGCAGTCGCCGTCCTTACCGTTTCGTCTATCGCCGTCGCGCAGCAATCGCAGCGCCCGAGCGATGAGGAGCTTAACGCCCGCATCCAGACGCTATCGGCCCAACGCAATGCAGCCCAGGATCAGGTTGTCGTGTTGAGCGGGCAGGCGACCGCGGAGATCGGCAAGCTCCAGGCCGAGATCGAGAAGCTGAAGAAAGAGGCGACGGTGTGCAAACCGAAGGACGAGCCTAAAAAATGATCCGCGCCACGGCCATCGCCATGCTTCTGCTAAGTATGTTTGCGCACGCTGCGGGAACTGTTGTAATCCGAGTGGTGCAGAGGTACTCGGTGTCGTGCGTGCAGACGCAGCCAAGGATAACGAAGAACGCAGACGGAACTTATACGAGATCGGCCGCGAATATGCTGGCGGTCTGTTTCAACACAGTCGAGCGCCTAGAAGAATGGACAGCACCACCAGAGAGCGGTGGCGTGTTTATTCGTGACATGCCAAAGGAGAAAAAGCCATGATCGAGTTTATCTCTGACTTCGGGCGGTTTATCCTGCACGTGTTCGATTCTACCGACATGCCCGCCGTCGTGTTGCTGGCGATGCTGCTGGCGTCTGGGTATGCGATGTGGGCCGCGCAGCAGCGACCGGATTTCGATTGGGGTGAGGGGTTTCGTGGCGATGGCGGCAAGGTCAGTTTCGTGCGGGTCGGGGTGCTGGTGTCGATCGGGGTCTCGTCCTGGGTGCTGATCTACATCACCATGATCACGATCAAGGCGGCAGATACCGCGACGTGGCAGGCGCTCGACTCGCTCTACAAGTATTACCTGACGTTCCTGCTCGTCTGGTCTGGCACGAAGATCGCCGAACGCATCGTTGAGGTTGCGGCGGCAAAGATGGGGGTTACTCTGCCGGCAGCTCCAGCGCAGACGCCGACTAGCACCGTCACCAAGGTCGGCGACACGACGATCACCACCGCGACAGGGGCTCAACCATGAGTGAACTTCCAGACTATTTTCGCGAAGAAGCTGAGGAGGTAGCGGCGGCGGGGCGCGGCGCGGCACGCGACGACAAAGACCAGCGCAGCGACGTACTGACAGCGCGATTACTCGACATGGTTGTCGGGCTCCAACGTTATGTAATGGAAAACATGCGGAAGGAGGGAGACGCTGTGCAAGAACTCAAAAAAAGTTTGGAACGAGTTGAAAAGCGAGTTGAGGAATTTATGTCTGCATTCCCGAATGGAGATGCAAATGGCCACCTACGGGATCATGAAGAGAGAATTAAATCCGCTAAAAAGCATGAGGAATTTATCGAGAAAATGAAGTTCACCATTTCCGCGTTACTTGTTACCGCTGGGGCAGTGTGGGCAGGAATTGTTCTGTGGAAAGCATTTATACTCGGGCCGCATTCGTGAGCAGGCTAGTTGCCGTGGTGTACGTCCACGTCTGGGGCGAAAAGTTGAGGGACTGCCGGGCAATACTTAACTCGCTGGAGAGTTTCACTTTGCGCGACGGTGTGCGCTATGACGCACGCGAGGAACGGGAGTCTGGCGACACGGCAAACCGTCCTGTTGGAAAGGTTGATCTAGGTGTGTGTGGAGAATATTCCCAGTCAACAAAGCGACCCGCGTAGAGATGTGCGTGTTGCACGACTGCGACGGGCATTTGGTGCGGTCTAGGTTTGTTGATTTAGCTTTATAAGGAGTGAGCCATGTTTATTGATCTGATCGTTTTAGTTGCTGTCGTCGGCCTGCTAGTCTGGGTTTTTTCGCTGTTGCCTATTCCGGCACCGTTTCAGCAGATCATCATGGTGATCGGAGTCATTGTCGTGGTTGTCGCGCTGCTCCAAGTGCTGTTCGGCGTTGACCTCGGCGGGCATTTCGGGAAGCGATAGAGGTAGTGCGCAATGAATGATTCTTGGGAAAAGTATAAAAGCATTCTTGGGTTCTCTGTCGCGCTGTTAACGTTCGCCGGTGGTGGGTGGGCGTATCTGCATTCGGAATTTGTCCAGGCGCAGGAATTCAAGCAGTTCCAGCAATCGCTCGAAGTACGCAGCTTGGAGCGCGACAAAAAGGCGACCGAGACCGAAGTGCTCAAGCTCGAGGTCAAGCAGGAGGCCTACCCGCGGAAGTTCGACGCAGTAGATCGGGCCATCCTGAAGAAGCACAAGGAGGACCTGGCGGACGTGAAGCGCGAGCTGAAGGAAGTCAAGGCAAGGGGGATCGTTAAATGATCACTGTTCAGGACTATCTGCGCCAGCACGGCGCGGGCCACGAGGACGAGTTGACCGATGATATGCGCCTCGAAGCACAGGTCGTAGTCAATGCGGCGAACGCAATCCTTGATGGGTTCGGCGAGCCAAGGGCGCTGCGCTCCGGCTGGCGGCCGAAGTCGGTGAACGATCGGACGCCGAACGCGGCGCGGTCGTCGAAGCACATCGTTTGCAAGGCGGTCGACATTGCCGACGACGATGGCCGACTCAAGCAATTCGTCTTTCAGACAGACGAGGACGGCGGCTACCCAGTGCTCGAACGGTACAAGGTGTGGGCCGAGTACGGCTCGGCAACGCCGACCTGGCTCCACATCCAGATCGTGCCGCCCGGTTCCGGCCGCAGGGTATTCTTTCCAAATTCTGCATGGGCTGCGCGGGCCGCCGCGGAGGGCGTGGCATGAAGTACAAGGA
>Ga0334722_10003055_pt1 | contig 18301 bp, 16 predicted proteins | sample C3_bottom_MG_FD_207210 | JGI IMG/M metagenome (GOLD analysis project Ga0334722, IMG submission 207210) | Sediment microbial communities from Yellowstone Lake, YNP, Wyoming, USA - C3_bottom | ecosystem: Environmental > Aquatic > Freshwater > Lake > Sediment | place: USA: Wyoming | collected...
ATCCTGTTCGGCGTGTTCTTCTTCCACCTGCGCGATTCGTTCGGCTCGCTCAACGTCGGCCAGTTCAACCGCCTGTCGGAGGCGAATCAGCCGATGCTGCCGCGGGAAGCGGCCGGCGAGACAACCCCCGGAGGCCACGCGTGACGCTGCTCGAAGTCACCCTGCTGGTGCCGCTCCTGGGCGGTCTGCTGCTCGCCATCGTCGGCCACCGGCCGGTGGCCGGCTGGATCAACGTCGCCGTCGGCATTGTGACTTTCGGCGCCGCGCTCGCCATGGCGCTGGAAGTGTTCGAGCACGGACCGCAGCTTTCCCCCAGCCGCATGTTTTACGTCGACGCGTTCAATGTCTACCTTGTCGTATTGACCGCATTTGTCGGCCTGACGACATCGATCTTTTCGCGCCCCTATATGCGCCACGAAGTCGAGCGCGGGCGCGTCACCGACCGGCGCCTGCGCCTGTACCACGCGATGTACCAGTGCTTCCTGTTTGCGATGCTGCTTGCGCTGTCGACCAACAACCTCGGCGTGCTGTGGGTGGCGATGGAACTGGCCACGCTGACCACCGTGCTGCTGGTATCGCTGTATCGCACGCCGGAGGCGATCGAGGCGGCGTGGAAATATTTCATCCTCTGCGGTGTCGGCATCGCCCAGGCGCTGTTCGGGACGGTGCTGATCTATTTCGCCGCGGAGAGCAAGCTCGGCGGAGGTCGCGATGACACGCTGCTGTGGACCGTGCTGCACGGCGCGGCGGGAGGCGGTCTGGACCCGGCGGTGATCACCCTGGCTTTCGTCTTCCTGCTGGTCGGCTACGGCACCAAGGTGGGTCTGGTGCCGCTGCACAATTGGCTGCCGGATGCCCACTCCGAGGGCCCGACGCCGATGTCCGCGGTGCTCTCCGGATTGCTGCTCAACGTCGCGCTGTATGCCCTGGTGCGCGTCAAAATGCTGGTGGATGCCTCGCTGCATACCAACCTCGCCGGCCACCTGATGATGGGCTTCGGCTTGCTGTCGTTTACTGTCGCGGGACTGTTCCTGCACCGCCAGCACGACGTCAAGCGCATGTTCAGCTACTCCTCCATCGAGCACATGGGATTGATCACCTTCGGCTTCGGCATGGGCGGACCGCTCGCCACGTTTGGCGCGCTGCTGCACATGACCGTGCACTCGCTCACCAAGTCGGCCATCTTTATCACGGTGGGGCATGCCTGCCAGCTCGCGGGCACGCAGCGCATCGATCACATTCGCGGCCTCATCCGCACGCAGCCGGCGATCGGCTGGGGGCTGTTGCTCGGCACGGTGGCGATCGCCGGTTTCCCGCCTTTTGGCGTATTCATCAGCGAGTTTCTGCTGCTGATGGCGACGATGAAGGCCTGGCCGTGGCTGACGATACCGCTGCTTGCCGGCTTCGGCGTGGCTTTCGCCGGGCTGTTTCGTCACATGCAAAGGATGGTCTTCGGTGAACCGCCGCCGGGGCAGAAGCCGGTCGAGGCGAATATGCTGCCGGTGGTGGTGCATCTGGTCCTGGTGCTTTGGCTGGGACTGGCGATTCCCGGCTTCCTCTCGCGCTGGTTCGAGCAGGCCACGATACTCATTTCAGGGGCTTCGCCGCTATGACGCCGCGGGACCAGCTCGCCGCGTTCCTGGTCCGCCTCGCGGACGCCGGCTTGCAGGCCGAGGCGCAGGCGTCGCCGGGCCTTGCGCCGGCGCAGCTCATCCTGGTTCGGCCTGAGGACTGGGGCCGGCTTGGCGTCGAGGCGAGGGCCTGGGGATGCCGCTGGGTCGCGGGCTGGGGCGAGGAACTGGGCGCGGAGGGAAGCGAGTCGATACGCATTAACGCCTGTTTCGAAAAAGCCGGCGCCTACCTCGTGGCGCGCACGGCGGTTCCCCGCGCCACGCCTGTGCTGGCCTCGCATACCGTTTCCTATCCTGGCGCCGACCGTCCCGAGCGCCACATGCGGGACATGCTGGGCGTAGTCTTCTCCGATCACCCGGACGCACGCCGCTGGACGCGCCATCAGGCGTGGAAAGATTCCGAGTTTCCGCTGCGCCGGGATTTCCCCGCGGCCGGCCGGCCGCCGGCCGAGACTCCGGCCGACCACCAGTACGGCTTTCTGCTCGCCCAGGGCAGCGGCGTCTACGAAATACCGGTCGGGCCGGTGCACGCCGGCATCATCGAACCCGGGCACTTTCGCTTTCAGGCCGTGGGCGAGACCGTGCTCAAGCTCGAAGAGCGCCTCGGCTACACCCACAAAGGCGTCGAGAAAATCGCCGAGGGCCGCGATGCCGCGGGCCTCGCGCGACTGGCCGGGCGCGTCTCGGGCGACTCCACCGTCGCGCACGCCTGGGCCGCGTGCATGGCGATGGAGCGGGCGGCCGGCCTGGAGGTGCCGCCGCGCGCGCTCTGGCTGCGTGCCCTGATGTGCGAGCGCGAGCGCGTCGCCAATCATGTCGGCGACGTCGGCGCGATGCTCAACGACATTGCTTTCGCCTTCGGTTTCTACCAGTTCGCGCGGCTGCGCGAGGAGTGGCAGCGGATCTCGCGCGAGGCCTTCGGCCACCGCTTCATGATGGATTGCGTCGTCCCCGGCGGCGTGGCGGCGGACCTGGATCAGCGCTTCATCGCCGCAATGCGCGACGAAGCCGGCGTGTTGCGCAAACAGATAGCCAGGCTGATGGCCATCATCAACGATCTGCCCTCGGTCGCGGACCGGGTGCGCGGTGCCGGCGTGCTCACGCCTGAGTACGCGAAAGCGCTCGGCTGTGTCGGTTACGTCGGCCGCGCATCGGGCATGGATCTGGATGTGCGGCGCGATGCGCCTTACCCGCCCTACGGCCAGATGAAAGTCAAGGTGCCGCTGCATCACTATGGCGACGTCAATGCGCGCGCGCGCACGCGGCTCGAGGAAATAGCCGCCTCCTTCGATCTGATCGAGGCGCTGCTCGCCGCATTGCCCGCGGGGCCGGTCCGGTCCGGCTGGACGCATCCCGCGGACGGCGCCGAAGGCCTGGGACTCGTCGAGGGCTGGCGCGGAGAGATCCTGAGTTTCGTGCGCTTCGGCGCAGACGGGCGGATCGCGCGCTTTTTCCCGCGCGATCCGTCATGGACCACCTGGCCGGCGCTCGAGCTGTTGATCCACGACAACATCGTTCCCGACTTCCCGGTGTGCAACAAGTCGGTGAACGGCTCCTACTCCGGGAGCGACCTCTAGGCCATGCTGCGCATCCTCGGAAAAATCCAGCGCATCGGCATCGTCACCGAGCCGCTGCCCAAGATCGACGAACCCGCGCTCTCCGAAATCGGCGAGCAGCTGAAGGCGGGCATCGGCGAGCAGTTCGGCGGCAGTCTCGCCATCCGCGAAGTGGACGCGGGTTCCTGCAACGGCTGCGAACTCGAAATCCATGCGCTCAACAATCCGTACTACGGCATCGAGCGCTACGGCGTGCATTTCGTAGCCAGCCCGCGCCACGCCGACCTGCTGCTCGTGACCGGCCCCGTTTCGCGCCACATGGAAGCGGCGCTGCGCCGTACTTACGCTGCCACGCCCGAACCGAGGCTGGTGATCGCGGTCGGCGAATGCGGCGCCAACGGCGGCGAGTTCGGTGCGAGCTACGCCTCCTGCGGCGCGGTGGCGAACGTGATCCCGGTCGACGCCGTCATCCGCGGCTGCCCGCCGACGCCGCTGGCGCTGATGCGCGGCATACTCGAGGCGATCGGCAAGCGTTCCAGGTAGAGGACGTGTCGCGACCGGGTTGTTCGCGTTCAAGGCACGGGGCGTTTTCTTGACTTCGGCGTGGTCGTGCCCTACGATGGCTCCATAATTATTTGAACTACCCAGCCCCCGGTCAGGTTGCATGCGCCGGGATAGTCGAAGCATTGATCGGCCCGGTTTCAGGGTTACTCGTTGCCTTGATCAGGCCAGGTGCCGCGATCACATCTATCGGAGGAGCGTCATGACGCAAAGCGACAGGAAGTGGGACGGGTTCATCGACAAGCTCGGTGTAAGCCGCCGCGATTTTATTTTTTCTACAGTGGCAGCGGGCGTGTTGACCATGACGCCGCGCTTCGTCGGCGCGCAGGCGGCCAAACCGTACAAGCTCGGCGTGCTGCTGCCCTCGACCGGCACCGGCGCGAATTATGTCGAGAACGCGATCAAGGGCCTGCCGGTCGCGGTGGCCGAGATCAACGCCAAGGGCGGATTCCTCGGCAAACACCCGATCGAGATCGTCTATCGCGACGACCAGACCAAGCCCGACGTGGGCGCGCGCGAGGCGAAATCGATCATCCTCAATGACAAGGTGCAGACCATCATCGGCACCTATTCGAGCGCGGTGGCCCTGGCGATCGAGGAGATCACGCACGAGCACAAGGTGCTGCACATCGCGGCGACCTCGAACAGCTCCAAGATCACGCAGGATAATTTCTCGCCCTATACCTACCAGTTCTGCCCCGACAGCAATATGCAATCGGGCGCGGTGGTGGTGGCGGTGGCGAAGATGGTGAAGAAGAATAAATGGAAATCCTTCGTCTCGCTCAGCCAGGATTACGAGTGGGGGCGCGACACGCACAAGGGCTTTACCACCGAACTCGCCAAGGCGGCGCCGGAAGCCAAGGAAACCAAGCAATTGTGGTTCAAGCTCGGCGAGACCGACTTCACCTCCTACATCACGGCGATCCAGGCGGCGAAGCCCGATTTCCTGTTCGGCGCCATCGCCGGCAAGGATTCGGAAACGTTTCTGCAGCAAGCGGGGCAGATGGGCTTGTTCAAGAAAGTGCCGTTCCCCGGGGGCCTGATTTCCGTGACCGAATTGCGCCAGTTGCGCAAGACGCTGCCGCGCGGAATTATCGGCCTGGCGCGTTGCCCGTTCTTCGCGCACCTGAATGAGCCGCTGATGCAGAAGTACATCAAGATGCACCGCGCCAAATTCGGTGACGACGTCTATCCGGATGACTGGGCGTGCATGCACTACGACGCCATCTACGGTCTGGAGCAGGCGATCAACAAGGCGAAGAGCATCGAAACCGAGGCGGTGGTGAAGGCGCTCAAAGGCGCGACGCTCGATACCTGCCGCGGCAAGCGCAAGATGCGCGACTGCAGCAACCAGCTCGACGTGCCGTCCTACGTCGGCGAGGTGTGGGATTCGCCCGATTTCCCGTTCCCGATCTACAAGCCTGACACCATGATCGTCGTCGAGGGCCACGACGTGTGGACGCCGACCTGCGAAGCGGTGGATAAGCTGAAAAAGAAACGCGCCTGAGCGCGCCGGCTGGCGGCGGCGTTGACGCTGCCGCCAGATATCCCCTTTCGACCACGCCGCTCGCATAGGACGCGATGGATCTCAGTGCATTTGCAATTCAGCTGTTCAGCGGCCTGTCGCGGGCGATGGTGTTGTTTCTGCTTTCCGCCGGGCTGTCGCTGATCTTCGGCGTGATGAATATCCTCAATTTCGCGCACGCGACGCTGTGGCTGGTCGGCGGCTACGTGACCTATTCGATATTCGAGTTCCTCGGCGGCCAGTTCGGCGCCAGTCCCTGGCTGCTGCTGCCGGCGATCCTCGGCGCCACCGCGGCGATGGCCGCGGCCGGATTCGCGCTCGAGCGCTACCTGATCCGGCGCACCTATGGGCGCGATCTGCCGGAGCAACTGCTGCTCACCTTTGCGCTGGTGCTGATCGTTGGCGATCTGATCAAGCTCGTATGGGGTGTCGAAAACCGCCGCATCAGTCTCGGCATCGAGCCGATCGAGATGTTCGACACCTTCGTCAATCCCTACCATTTCGTGATCATTGCGACCGGGGTTGCGGTCGCGTTCGGGCTGTGGTTCTTCCTGCATCGCACGCGCTTCGGCAAGATCGTGCGCGCCGCGGTCTACAGCCGCAACATGGTGAGCGCCCTCGGCATTCCTATCCCGATGATTTATTCCGGCGTGTTCGCGCTCGGTGTCGGGCTCGCCGCGTTCGCCGGCGGCGTGTTCCTGCCGTTGCTGCCGATGTCGCTGGGCGTCGATCACGACATCATCGTGCAGTGTTTCGCGGTGGTGGTGATCGGCGGTTTCGGCAGCATGCTCGGGACTTTCGTGGCCGCAGTTATCGTAGGCGTCGTCTACTCGTTTTCGATCCTGTTCTGGCCCGACGGCGCGCTGGCGATGGTGTTTCTGATCGTCATCATGGTGCTGATCTGGCGGCCCTGGGGCCTGTTCGGCACCGAGTTGCGCTCTTAGGCATAGCCATGAAGCCGGACAATAACAACAACTGGTGGTCGCGGCTATACGCCAGATACGGCCTGTCCGGGCCGACCGCGCTGGTGCTGCTCGTTTTCTTCCTGCTGGTGCCGCTGCTGCCGGGAAAATTCTGGACCATCGTTGCGACCGAGATCCTGATCCTCGGGCTGCTCGCGATGAGCTTCAACCTGCTCTACGGCTACATGGGGCAGATCTCCTTCGGGCATGCGGCATTCTTCGGACTCGGCGCGTATGCCACGGCGATAGTGTTCACCCGCTGCAAGACCGCGGGTGGCGAAATTGCGATGCTGGATTTCTTTCTGTCGCTGCTGGCGGGCCCGCCGGTGGCGGCCGTGGGCGCGCTGATCGTCGGTTTCTTCTGCGTGCGCCTGACCGGGATCTATTTCGCCATGCTGTCGCTCGCATTCGGCGAACTGCTGTTCTACATCGTATTTTCCTGGTACAGCTTCACCAAGGGCGACGATGGTATCCAGGGCCTGCTGCCGCCGCTCTATTTTCAGGACGCGGTCAACTACTATTACCTGACGCTGGCGATCGTCATCGCGGCGCTGCTGGTGATGTGGCGCATCACCGAGTCGCCGTTCGGCTACATCATGCGCACGCTGCGCGACAACCAGCGGCGGGCGGCGTTTCTGGGCATCAACGTGCGCCTGCACATGCTGATGAATTTCGTGATCGCCGGCGCGTTCGCCGGGCTGGCAGGGGCGTTGTGGGGGCCGTTTTCACGCAGCGTGTCACCGGGCTTGCTCGGTTGGCAGGAATCCGGCATCGCCGTGTTCATGACGCTGATCGGCGGCGCCGGATTGTTCATCGGGCCCCTGCTCGGATCGGTGATCTACACTTTCCTGCAGGCGGTGGTCACCATGTTCACCAGTTATTGGCCGCTGACCATCGGCACCATCATTCTGCTGATCGTGCTGTTTGTGCCGGGCGGCGTGCTCGGCCTGGTGGACAAGCGCATCAAGGCGCGCCAGGGCAGATTGGGCGACGCCGTCGATGGTGCGCGCTCCGGAACGGAAGAGCCATAGCCATGGCGGCGATACTCGAAGTCACCGACCTGCAAAAGCACTTTGGCGGCATCCACGTGACGCGCAACGTGAACTTTTCCATGGAAGAGGGCGAACAATCGGCGATCATCGGCCCCAACGGCGCCGGCAAGAGCACCTTCATGAACCTGCTCACCGGTTATCACCGCTGCGATGCGGGCAAGGTGATGTTCGAGGGCCAGGACATCACCAACCGGGCGCCGCACCAAATTGCGCGGCTGGGAATTTCGCGCGCGTTTCAGATCAGCAGCATTTTTGCCAAGATGAGCGTGGCCGAAAACGTGCGCTCGGCGGTGCACGCCCAGATGCGCTGCTCGTTCAGCATCTTCGGCGTCGCGGGCCGCATCGGCGTGGAAGAGACCGAGCGCGTACTCGCGCTGTGCGGGCTCGAGGCCAAACGCGAGCTCGTCGCCGGGGAACTCGCGCAGGGGGACAAGAAGCGCCTCGAACTCGCAATCGCGCTCGCGGGCAAGCCGCGCCTGCTGTTTCTGGACGAGCCGACCGCCGGCATGTCGATCGAGGAAGGGCGCAGCACCATGGAACTCGTCGACCGGCTCAATCACGAGCTCCGGCTCACGGTGTTGTTTACCGAGCATGACATGGGCATCGTGTTCAACCATGCGCGCAAGCTCACGCTGCTGCATCGGGGGGAGATCGTGGTGCAGGGTACGCCCGCCGAAGTGCGCGCCAACGAAATCGCGCAGAAAGTCTATCTGGGTGAGCGCCACGTATGAGCAGCCGCCTCGAACTGCGCAGCGTTCACACCCATTACGAAACGAGCCACATCCTGTTCGACGTGTCGCTCGAGGTGAACCAGGGCGAATCGGTGTGCCTGCTCGGGCGCAATGGCGCGGGCAAGACCACCACGCTGAAGAGCATCATGTCGCTCGCCGCGGCGAGCGCAGGCAGCATCCTGTTCAACGGCGTCGAGCTGGTGGGGCGGGCGCCCTACGAAATTGCGCGTCTCGGCGTCGGTTACGTGCCGGACGAGCGCCTGATCTTTCCCGATCTGACGGTGCGCGAGAACCTCGAGATCGCGGTCAAACCGGGCGCCGCGGGCGCGCCGGCCAAGTGGACCGTGGAGCGGATCTACGAGCTGTTCCCGGTGCTGCAGCCGCTCGGCCCGCGCCTCGGCGGCTATCTTTCCGGCGGCGAACAGCAGATGCTGACCATCGGCCGCACGCTGATGGGCAATCCGTCGCTGCTGCTGCTGGATGAGCCGGTGGAAGGCGTCGCGCCGGTGGTGGTGCAGGAACTGACGCGTCAGATCAAGGCGCTGAAGTCGATGGGCCTCACCATCCTGTTTGCCGAACAGAACATGCATTTTGCGACCGAGATTTCCGATCGTGCCTATGTGATAGAGAAAGGGCACATCCGCTTTCAGGGCACGATGGCCGAGCTTGCGGCCAACGAAGAGGTGAAGCAGAAATATCTGATGATCTGAGCGCGGTCGGCAATGCGCGCAGAACCGACGCTGCTGTTCGACGTATCTTCCCGTATTCACCAATAACGCATAACGACCATTGCGCGCTCTGCGCGCCAACCCTGTTTTCTGGATACGGATATGCTTTTCATCCGTATCCAGAAAACACGGTTATGGATAAAAGCAAAAACGATTTGGGGTTTATTCAAGATCCCCGATTGCGTGCGGACGGCTTTTCGTCCGTACGCAATCGGGGATCCGCGCGGACGGGCCGCCGGCCGCGCAAGCTCTGCGCCGAACGTCGAACACGGAGTTATGCCTGGCTCCCCAGCACCAGCATCGCGCCGCGCTCCGCAATCATCAGCGTCGGCGAATTCGTATTGCCTGACGTGATGTTCGGCATGATCGAGGCGTCGATCACACGCAGCCCTTCGATGCCGCGTACGCGCAATTGCGGATCGACCACTGCGCTCGCATCGTCGGCGCGTCCCATCTTGCAGGTGCCCACCGGATGGAAAATGGTGGTGCCTACGTTGCCCGCCGCCGTTACCAGCTCCGCGTCCGTCCGGAACGCCGGCCCCGGCAGGAATTCCTCGGGCGCGTATTGTTTCATCGCCTGGGTGCCGAGGACGACGCGGCGTGCCAGGCGCAGCGATTCGATGGCGATCGCCTGATCCTCGGGCGCGGACAGGTAATTCAGCATGATCGCGGGGCTCGCGCGCGGTTCGGCGGATTTGATGCGTATGTGGCCGCGCGAAGCCGGCCGCAGATTGCACACGCTCGCGGTGAACGCGGGAAACGGATGCAGGGGGTCGCCGAATTTTTCCAGCGACAGCGGTTGCACGTGGAATTCCAGGTTGGGTGTGGCCTGGGACGGGTCGCTCTTTACGAACGCGCCCAGCTGGGAGGGCGCCATGGTCAAGGGACCGGTGCGGTAGAGCGCATATTCGAGCGCCATCTTCGCCTTGCCCCACCAGGAGTTGGCCATGGTATTGAGGGTCAGCACGTTCTTGACCTTGAACGCGGCGCGAAGCTGCAGGTGGTCCTGCAGGTTGTCGCCCACCGGCAGGTCGTGCGCCACCGCGATGCCATGACGCTGCAGCAGCGGGCCCGGCCCGATGCCCGAGAGCTGCAGGATCTGCGGGCTGCCTATCGACCCGGCCGACAGGATGGTTTCGCGCCTTGCCGCCGCGTACGTCTCCTCGTTGTCCTGGAAGAACTCCACGCCCAGTACCCGCCTGCCTTCGAGCCGCAGCCTTTTCACCTGCGCGCCGGTGATCACGGTGAGGTTGGGCCGGCCCAGCGCCGGGCGCAGGAACGCCTTGGCGCTGCTCACGCGCACCCCGCTTCTCTGGTTTACCTCGAATTTCGAGCTGCCCGCATTGTCGCCGCGATTGAAATCCTCCACCTTGGCGATGCCGGCCTCCGCCGCGGCTTCGCGAAAGGTGTCCAGGATCTCCCAGGACAGGCGCTGGCGCTCGACGCGCCATTCGTGGCCCGCGCCGCCGGCCTTGCCGCCGTCAGTGTTCTTGGTCGCGCCGTGAAATTCATCCGCTCCGCGCCAATGGTCCTCGGATTGCTTGAAAATCGGCAGCACGCTCTGCCAGGCCCAGCCGGGATCGCCGCATTGTTCTGCCCATGCGTCGTAGTCGCGCCCCTGGCCGCGCAGGTAGAGCATGGCGTTGATCGAGGAACTGCCTCCCAGCACCCGGCCCCGCGCATAGAGGATGGAGCGGCCGTTGAGCCCCGGATCGGGCTCGGTCCGGTAGCACCAGTCGGTGCGGGGGTTGCCGATGCAGTAGAGGTAGCCGACCGGGATATGGATCCAGATCCAATCATCCTTGCCGCCTGCCTCGAGCAGCAGCACCGCATTGTTCGGGTCGGCGGACAGGCGGTTGGCGAGCAGGCAGCCCGCGGTGCCGCCGCCGACGATGACATAGTCGAACGGACCTCTGGTTTTCATCGCCCCCCCTATCGATTTTCGGAACAGGCGCGAGGACCGGCCTATTCCGGCTGCTGAGTCCATCTGCAGCGTGGCCGAAAGCGTAGTCCAATTCCTGGGTGCCGGCAAGCGCGCCGGAAACGCGCAATTATTCCGCTTGACTGGCGGAGTACGGGGGTATAATCCGCCCGAAATCGGCCGGGCTTGTCACATCGCTGTGAAAATCAGGATACGCATTCCAAATTGCCAGCCAGAAGAACAACGCTCCCTGCTCCGTGCGCGCCAGCGCGCCGGGAGACGGCCATTGAGCGCCCGTTTTCAATCGCCGGCCTGAAACCAAGATAAGCATGATGCCTGCAGCGCAGGCCCCACCTCATTCCGAATTTCGGAGAACTGCATGAAATTCCGCTTTCCCATCGTCATCATCGATGAAGATTTTCGCTCGGAGAACACCAGCGGGCTGGGTATCCGCGCGCTCGCCAAGGCGATGGAGGAAGATGGCATGGAAGTCCTCGGGGTGACCAGCTACGGCGATCTGTCGCAGTTCGCGCAGCAACAGAGCCGGGCTTCGGCCTTCATACTTTCAATCGACGACGAGGAGTTCACCCCGGGGCCGGAGCTCGATCCGGCGGTGCTGAACCTGCGCACCTTCATCGACGAGATCCGTTTTCGCAACGCCGACATCCCGATCTACCTCTACGGCGAGACCCGCACCTCGCGCCACGTGCCGAACGACATCCTGCGCGAGCTGCACGGCTTCATCCACATGTTCGAGGACACCCCGGAGTTCGTCGCGCGCCACATCATCCGCGAGGCGCGCGCCTATCTCGACGGTCTGTCGCCGCCGTTCTTCCGCGCGCTGGTGCACTATGCGCAGGACGGCTCGTATTCCTGGCATTGCCCGGGGCACTCCGGAGGCGTGGCTTTCCTGAAAAGCCCGGTGGGGCAGATGTTCCACCAGTTCTTCGGCGAGAACATGCTGCGCGCCGACGTGTGCAACGCGGTGGACGAACTCGGCCAGTTGCTCGATCACACCGGGCCGGTCGCCGCTTCGGAGAGGAACGCCGCGCGCATTTTCGGCGCCGATCACTGTTTTTTCGTCACCAACGGCACTTCCACTTCGAACAAGATGGTATGGCACGCCAATGTGGCGCCCGACGACATCGTCGTCGTCGACCGCAACTGCCACGTGTCCATCCTGCATGCGATCACCATGACCGGCGCAATTCCGGTGTTCCTCACACCGAAGCGCAATCACCTGGGCATCATCGGCCCGATTCCGCTGGAGGAGTTCAGCCCGGAGAACATCCAAAGAAAAATCGAGGCCAACCCGTTCGCGCGCGCGGCGAAGCGCAAGAAGCCGCGCATACTCACCATCACCCAGAGCACCTACGACGGCGTGGTCTACAACGTCGAAATGCTGAAACAGACACTGAATTCCTCCATCGACACGCTGCACTTCGACGAGGCGTGGCTGCCGCATGCGACCTTCCACGAGTTCTACAAGAACATGCACGCCATCGGCCGCGACCGGCCGCGCACCAAGGACTCGATTATTTTCGCCACGCACTCGACGCACAAGCTGCTCGCCGGGATTTCGCAGGCGTCGCAGATCCTGGTGCAGGAGTCGGAGACGCAGAAGCTCGACCGGCACTCCTTCAACGAAGCCTACCTGATGCATACCTCGACTTCGCCGCAGTACGCGATCATCGCCTCCTGCGACGTCGCGGCGGCGATGATGGAGCCGCCCGGCGGCACGGCGCTGGTGGAGGAATCCATCCTGGAGGCGCTCGACTTTCGCCGCGCCATGCGCAAGGTCGACGCCGAGTGGGGCAAGGACTGGTGGTTCAAGGTGTGGGGTCCGGAAAAAATCGTTGCCGAGGGCATAGGCTCGCGCGAGGACTGGGTGCTGAAAGCCAACGACAAATGGCACGGCTTCGGCAATCTGGCGACCGGATTCAACATGCTCGATCCGATCAAGGCCACGGTGATCACCCCGGGCCTGGACGTGTCGGGCAAATTCGCCAAGACCGGCATTCCGGCGGCCATCGTCACCCGGTACCTCGCCGAGCACGGGGTTATCGTCGAAAAGACGGGCCTGTATTCGTTTTTCATCATGTTCACCATCGGCATCACCAAGGGGCGCTGGAACACGCTGGTGACCGCGCTGCAGCAGTTCAAGGACGATTACGACAAGAACCAGCCGGTCTGGCGCGCGCTGCCGGAGTTCTGCCAGAAGCACCAGCGCTACGAGAAGCTCGGGCTGCGCGATCTGTGCGAACAGATCCACGGTATGTACAAGGCGAACGACGTAGCGCGCGTGACCACCGAGATGTATCTGTCGGACATGCAGCCGGCAATGAAGCCCTCGGACGCTTTCGCCGCGATGGCGCACCACGAGATCGACCGGGTCAAGATCGACGACCTGGAGGGGCGGGTCACCAGCGTGCTGGTGACACCGTATCCGCCGGGGATCCCGCTGTTGATCCCGGGCGAGCGCTTCAACGAGACCATCGTGCGCTACCTGCAGTTCGCGCGCGACTTCAACACACGGTTCCCCGGCTTCGAGACCGACATTCACGGGCTGGTGAAGGACGAAGACGGGCGCTATCACGTGGACTGCGTGCGCCAGGCCTGACCTGATGCCGCGCCCTGTAGGCCGCCGCTTGTCACGGGCGGTTATGGATAAATGCAAGGACGGCTTGAGGTTTTATCCAAGATCGTCGATTGCACGCGGATACGCTTTTCATCCGCGTGCAATCGACGATCCGCGCGGACGGGTCGCCGTCCGCGCAAGTTAGAGCGACATGGTTCGAACTATCCTTGAGTATCGGCCAAAGCCGCTGTTCTGCCATTGCGCGCTCCGCGCGCCAACCGTATTTTCTGTACGGATGAAAAGCGCATCCGTACAGAAAATACGGTTATGAGTAGAAGCAAAACGGTTTGTGGTTGCGTTTAGGCCAGACGTAAAAAAGCCCGCTTTCGCGGGCTTTTTCATTCAATCCGGTGTGATTGATTACTCGGCCGGCTTGATATTGATCGCTTGGTCGCCTTTCTGGCCGGCGGTGATGTCAAACGTCACCTTCTGGTTTTCCTGGAGGCTTTTGAAGCCGTTGCCCTGGATGGCCGAGAAGTGTGCGAAAAGGTCCTTGCCGCCGCCATCGGGGGTGATAAAGCCGAAACCCTTGGCGTCGTTGAACCATTTAACGGTACCTGTACTCATGTCTGTTATTCCTAGAAAAAATTAAAATAGGCTTGCGCCCGAATGCGAGAACTTCAAGGAGGAAAACGAAGACCTGAGGAGTACCGCGAACGCGGCTACGACGGACCAGCAATTCCACTACCTTACATTCCTGCGGGGTTCTTTATACAGTACGCTGGACCGGGGGTCAACACAATTCGGATAATTCGTGCGTCAGGCCTCCGGCAGGGCTGGGCAGCAGGCGGGTTTGGCTCTCGGGGGAGTAGGCGCAGCGGCTTTCCCCCTTTTTGAAACGCGCGCTCTCAGGCAGAGCGTTCGTAGCGGACGAAATCGTAGCAGAACGCGCTGCCGGCCTCGGTGCCGTGAATTTCGCGCCCGGCTTCGCGCCACTGCATATGGGAAAACTCGGGGAAAAAGGCATCGCCTGCGAATTCCGCGTGGATCTCGGTAAATTCCAGGCAGTGTGCGCGCGGCAGCGATTCGCGGTACAACTCGGCACCGCCGATGATGAAAATCTCGGCGGCGCCGCGGCAGGCGGAAAGTGCGTCGTCCAGGGAGTGAACCACCTCGCAGCCCGGGGCGCGATAGCTCGCATTGCGACTGATCACCAGGTTACGTCGTCCCGGCAGGGGCTTGCCTATGGATTCGTAGGTCTTGCGTCCCATGACCACCGGGTGGCCTGTGGTCAGTGCCTTGAAGCGCTTGAGGTCGGCCGGCAGATGCCAGGGCAGGGCGTTGTTTCTGCCGATGAGGCGGTTCGCCGCCATCGCGGCGATAAGGCAGATGCGCGGGGTATCCGCTGCGGGCGCGTCCGGGGCGGGCCGTGCTTCGCTCACTGGCCGATGCGAACTTGGATTCAATTATTGGACTCGGTAAGGTTCGATTGCGGCAAGGTTGGGCACGACTCCGAGTCCGGGAATATCGCTGAGCGTAATGCTGCCCTCGTGGACCTTGAATGTCGGGATCACGCCCAAATCGCGCAGTGGATTGGGGTTGGCGTCGACCTCGGCATAACCCGGACCGCCTATCGCGGCCTTGAGGTGCAGCGTCGCGGCGAGGCCGATGCCGCCGCCCAGCCAGTGCGGACAGAACATTGCGCCGCGCGCGCGCGCCATTTTTCCGACTTCGAGGCAGCCGCTGAAGCCGCCCCACTTGCCTAGATCGGGCTGGATTACGCCGAATGCGCCGGCTCCCAGCGCAGCCTCGAACGCCTCCATGCCGCGCAGGTTTTCGCCTGCCGCGAGCGGAATTGTCGAATCGCGCGCCAGTTGTTGCCACACGGACAGGGGTTGATCGGCGGCTATCGGCTCTTCCAGCCACAGCGGCGCGAACTCCGCCAGCGCGGCACTCATGCTCCGCGCCTGGCCGGGATCCCAGGCCTGGTTGGCGTCCACCATCAGCGGCAGCGGCCCCACCAGTGCGCGCAGCGCCCCCAGGTTGGCGCAGTCGCGCTCCTGCCCGAAGCCGACCTTGAGTTTGAACGCCCGATAACCTTCCTGCAATTTCCTTGCGGCGACCACCTCCGGGCTGCCGGGACCGAGCCCGCTCGCGTACACCGGGACGGTCGGAGATCCGCCCAGCATCTTCCACAGCGGTTGCGCCGCGCGCCGCGCCGCCAGGTCCCACATCGCGACGTCCGCGCCGGCCGCGATCTGCGCCATCGGGCCGGGCTCGCCGGACTGGATGCCGAGGATATGCAGGCGCCGGCTGAGCTCGCGGAAGGCGGCGCGCGGATCCTCCCAGGCCTGCGCGCACAGGATGGGCGCGACCAGGCTGTCGATCAGGTGGGCGCGGTGTTCCGCGCCGACCGTGGGGAAATTGCACCATACCTCGCCCCAGCCGAATACGCCGTGCTCGTCTTCGACGCGCACCAACAGCGCCGGGCGCTCGCGCATCATGCCGAAGGAGGCCTGCACCGGCTCGACCAGCGGCACGCGAAACACCAGGGTACGCACCCCCACGATGCGCAGCGGCGCGGTGGCGGGCGAAGGCGGGTTGGCGGACATTCAGGTATCAGACGGCGATCGGCGCCTTGATCGCCGGATGCGGGTCATAGCCTTCCAGGGTGAAATCTTCATAGCGGAAGCTGAAGATGTCCTTGACCGCCGGGTTGATGCGCATCTGCGGGAACGCCCGCGGCGCGCGCGCGAGCTGCTCGCGCGCCTGATCGAGATGGTTGAGGTACAGGTGCGCGTCGCCGAGCGTGTGCACGAACTCGCCCGGCTGCAGGCCGCAGACCTGCGCCACCATCAAGGTGAGCAGGGCGTAGGACGCGATGTTGAACGGCACGCCGAGGAACAGGTCGGCGCTTCTCTGGTAGAGCTGACAGGAAAGCCTGCCGTCGGCAACGTAGAACTGGAACAGCGCATGGCACGGCGGCAGCTTCATGCGGTCGATATCGGCCGGATTCCAGGCGCTGACGATATGGCGGCGCGAGTCCGGATTCTTCCTGATGCCTTCGATCAGCTGCGCGATCTGGTCGATCGAGCGGCCATCGGCCGCCTTCCAATTGCGCCACTGATAGCCGTAGACCGGGCCCAGATCCCCGTCGGCATCGGCCCACTCGTCCCAGATGCCGACGCCGTGCTCCTTCAGGTAGCGCACATTGGTATCGCCCTGCAGGAACCACAGCAGCTCGTGGATGATGGATTTCAGATGCAGCTTCTTGGTGGTGAGCAGGGGAAAGGGCGACAGCGGGTAGCGCATCTGCCAGCCGAACACCGACAGCGTGCCGGTGCCGGTGCGGTCGCTCTTTTTCGCGCCATGCTCCATCACATGGCGCATCAGGTCCAGGTACTGCTGTTCCGGATGGGCGGTGCTCATGGGCTCGAGCCGTCAGCCTTTTTCCGCTGGCCGGCGCGGGTCGCTGCACCATTCGCTCCACGAGCCCGGATACAACTTCGAGCCGCGCAGGCCGGCGATTTCCATGGCGAGCAGGTTGTGGCAGGCGGACACGCCCGAGCCGCAGGAATGCACCACCGCGTCCGGCGGCGTGTCGCCGAGCAGCGCGACGAAGGCTTGATGCAGTGCCGCCGCCGGCTTGAAGCATCCGTTTGCGTCCAGGTTGTCCCGGAAAAATCGGTTGAGCGAGCCTGGAATGCGCCCGCCCACCGGGTCCAGCGTTTCGTTCTCGCCGCGATAACGGTCGGGCGAACGCGCGTCGACGAGGGCGCGGCCGGGCTGGCCGATGGCTCGCATCACCGCATCGGCGTCCAGCCATAGCGCCCGCGGCTGCCCGGTGAAGCGCGTCGGCGACGCTTGGGGCACGGCGGCGGTGACCGCACGCCCTTCCCCGGTCCACTTGGCGTAGCCGCCATCGAGAACGGCGACGTTTTCATGGCCCAGCCAGCGCAGCATCCACCACAGCCGCGCCGGGTACACCCCGGCCTGGGTGTCGTAGGCGACGACCTGCTTCGTCGAATCGACGCCGGCGGCGCCCAGCGTTCGCATGAAGGTCTGCGCATCGGGCAGGGGGTGGCGGCCGTTCATTCCGGTCGCGGGTGCCGCGAGATCGCGGTCCAGGTGCAGGAAGCGCGCGCCGGGAATGTGCGACCTGGCGTATTCCTGTTCGCCGGAGTCCGGCTTGGCGAGGTCGTGGCGGCAGTCGAACACGACCCATGCCGGGTCGTCCAGGTGCGCGGCGAGTTCCGCGGTGCTGACCAGCGTGGTGTGCGCCATGGAACTCACTCCGCCGCGGCTTCTTGTTCCAGCCAGCCGCGCGCCTCGGCGTCGTCGTCGAACACCTGCAGGTCTGCGTTGATGAACATCTGCGACAGCCATGCGCTCCAGATCACCCACTCGCTGCGGGTCACGACGGCGATTTTGTCGAAATCGTTGGGATGGCCGCGGGTGTACTTGATGTCCTCCCAGGCGACGTCCAGGGTGAACCCCGCCATCTGGCGCAGGTCGAACAACAGGCTGACCCTGCCGCCGGGGGCGAGCGTGGCGCGCACCATGTCCTCGAATTCCTTGTAATCGGCGAGCACGAACTCGCCGAGCACGGTCACGGTGACCAGCTTGCCGCTGTGGTCGATGGCGATCATTGCGGCTCTCCGCGGTGGTTATGGGGTTTCAAGGTTGTTCCTTCGAAGCAGATGCCGTTGCCGGCGCGGGTCGGTAGCAGGCGCATCAGGCAGGCATCCCGAGTTCGCGCCGCAGGTATTCGTGGAAATGCAGCATGCCGTCTTCCATCGGCGACTGGTACGGGCCGGCCTGCGTGCCCCCCTGCTGCATCAGCGCCTTGCGGCCGCGATCCATGCGCAGCGCGATCTCGTCGTCCTCGATCGCGGTTTCCCAGTACGCCGCCTGCTCGGCTTCGACGAATTCACGCTCGAACAGTACCACGTCCTCGGGATAGTAGAACTCGACCACGTTGGTGGTCGCTTGCGGTCCCTTCGGGTGCACGGTGCTCACCACCAGCACGTGCGGATACCACTCGATCATGATGTTC
>Ga0334722_10003056_pt1 | contig 18301 bp, 15 predicted proteins | sample C3_bottom_MG_FD_207210 | JGI IMG/M metagenome (GOLD analysis project Ga0334722, IMG submission 207210) | Sediment microbial communities from Yellowstone Lake, YNP, Wyoming, USA - C3_bottom | ecosystem: Environmental > Aquatic > Freshwater > Lake > Sediment | place: USA: Wyoming | collected...
AAATGTTCGGTATCGGACTTCCTGAATTGATCTTGATCATGGCTGTGGCCCTGATCGTCGTCGGCCCCGAGAAGTTGCCAGATCTGGCCCGGGGGCTGGCCAAGCAGTTCTTTGAACTGAAAAAGGCTGCCAATGTCTTGAAGGACAGCTTGCAGGAAGAGGAATTGCTCTCTGGCAAGACCTCGGTTAATCAGGAGACCCCGGTAGGCTTCTCCCGGCCCGAGCAACTGGCTGCTGCGGCCCTGGCCGCCCAGGTTCGTGAGCCAGCCGAGCCGGGTTCACCCCGTCAGGATGTGCTGGATTTGGTTGATGAAGCACCCAAGCCGGAGTCGGCGGTGGTAGAGGCCGAGGTGGAGGAGGTCGTATCCCCGGATTCCCCGCTCGCGCCAACCGGAGAGCAGCCCGGCAAGGCCGATGTCTGAAGCCAATCCCCTGGGGGCCTTTTTCCGTGACCATCTGCGCGAACTGCGGCGACGGGTGGCGATCTCTTTCGGGACGGTGGTACTCTTTACCTTAGCTGCTTACGCCTATTCCGATCCTCTAACTGTCTTTCTCCTGCGCCCGATCTTCCGGGCCCTGCCGCACCTACAGGGCTTGGTTTACACCAGCTTGCCCGAGGCCTTTATCGCCTATTTTAAGGTGTCTCTCCTGGTCGGGGTGGCGGCGGCCTTGCCGGTAATTCTTTACCAGATCTGGATGTTCGTTTCGCCCGGCCTGCGGGCTGGGGAACGGCGGGTGGCGCTGCAGGTGGTTTTCTGGGCGACCTTGCTCTTTGTCCTGGGGGTGTTGTTCGCCTATCTGGTGGTTTTGCCGCAAATCCTCCAGATCATGTTGGGCGCGGCGGGTGAGCGGCTTTTGGCGCGGCCCCGGTTGGATGACTATCTCGCCTTTGTGGCCCGGACCGTGCTCTGTCTCGGCCTCGCCTTCGAAATTCCCTTCCTGATGGTGGCCGCCGGCAAGATTGGTCTGGTTGCGCCGCACTTTTTCCGGGGCAAACGACTGCTCAGTTATGGCGCCTTGTTTGGTTTGGCCTTCTTATTGGTGGCTGGCGATTTCTTAAGCGCGCTGTTGCTGGCGGTGCCGCTGGCCCTGCTCTATGAGGCTGGGGGGCTGGCGGTGCTGCTGCTCTGTCGGAAGCAGAATGAAGAATGACAAGGCCTCTCTGGAGCTAACCCTGCCGGTGACGGTATCTGGCCGGGCGGTTGATCTGCTCAGCGGGGCCAGCGGTCTGGCCAAGTTGCGGCTGAAAGAGGCCATGGGCAAGGGCGCGGTCTGGCTCCGCCGTGGTGGGGGGAAATTCCAACGACTGCGCCGGGCCACCGCCGAGGTAAGGGTGGGTGATACCCTGCGGCTCTGCTACGACGAGAAGATTCTCGCTGCAACGGTGCCGACGCCGATCTGTCTCGAAGATCACCATACCTTCTCGCTCTGGTTTAAGCCCGCCGGTCTCTTGGCTCAAGGCACCGATTTCGGGGATTTCTGCTCCCTGCTGCGTCTGGTGGAACTCCACTTCAAGCAGAAGAGAAAGGTTTTTCCGGTGCACCGTCTCGATCGTGAGGTTTCCGGGCTGGTGCTGGTCGCCCATGCGCCAAAAGAGGCGGCCCGCCTGAGTCGATATTTTGCCGAACGGCTGGTGGCCAAGAGCTATCTGGCCGGGGTGCGGGGAAAAATCGACGCGGGTGCGGTCCTGATTCTGGATGGTGAACTTGACGGCAAACCCGCGCTCACCCGCTGCCTGGGGCTGGTTTATGAGGCGGAACTAAACGAGAGCCTGGTGCTGGTTAAACCCGAAACTGGTCGGTTGCACCAGATCCGCCGTCATCTGGCCGATCACGGCACCCCCATTGTTGGGGATTACCGTTACGGCGGCGCCTGCCAAGTTGCCATGCGGTTGTGTGCAGTTCGGCTGGTGCTGGCGCCGGAAGGTAAAACTGCTGGCCTTGATCTGTGTTTGCCCAGCCAATATCTCCCCGACTGGGCTGCGCTGAGCGGCGCTGCCGACTGGTAGCTCGCACGAAATGATGAAACCACGTCCCAAACAAATTATCGCGCTGTTGCTGATTAGCATGTCTTTTTCGGCCTCAGGTGCGGGGGCCGCGAAAAATCTCAGCCAGGAAAAAAGTTCTTCCGTGCCCGGGCCACCGGTTAGCCAGGGTGGTGCAATTCTTCCGCCGCTCGGCAAATCTACGCCGCCACCTAAAGCGGCCGCGCCTGTTTCCCCGGCAGCGCTTGCGCAGCCAACTCCTACAGGGCAAGGAGTCAAGGCGCCAACCCCCGAAGCGAAGAGCCAAGACCATAAAGGCAAGCGCCACGGCGGCGTTTCCAATCCCAAACGTTGTGAGCCGCAAAGCTTGACCTATGCCCGGCAGCGGAGCGGCATCATGAGTTGTCGCAATGGCAGGGAAAATGGCCCGATGACTTGGTTTGCCGCCGAAAATAAGGCGGGCCGGACCAGCGACGAGCCCACCGCTGGCAGTGTGCTGATCCTTAAAGGGCAGGGGCACGGCATGCCCACCGGGCATGTGGCCTATGTTGAGGAGGTCATTCCCGAGACCAAAACTACCTATAGGTTGGTCTTTAGCCACACCAACTATGACCGTCAGTGCCATCTGGAAACCAATATCGAGGCCTTTTACGATCGTGCCGCCATGACCCTGGATGTGCACAGTGGGGCCTGGCGGAGTTGGGGTAGGGGGCTGAAGGTGGCCGGGTTCATCCAGGGATAATTGAGGTAGTTGCCGCTGGCGGGAATTTCCGAATATGCGGAATTGTCTGGCTGGCGTTATGTTGCGACTACACAACTGTCTGTGAGATAATCCCGATGCCGAAAATCTCATCTATATAGCCTGTGATGGGGCGCACAAAGCATTAATCGATAAGTATTCCCCTTCTAATTAATTTGATAAATGCCCTCCCACGCATCAGCTGCGGGGAGCGGAATGCGTCAATAAATTCGCTAACCTCAGTAAATCCGGAATTGCGGACGGTTTTCCGGCTTACCGGAAAAATAAAGGCCTTTTCCTGTTCCCTAAATTCTAACAGAAAAGCGGTTTCAACTATGTTTCTCTGTCAAACCCGTTGCTGTGAATAACAATGACCTGCCTGATGATCTTTTCAATGGTTTTTGCGTTTGTGTTGGTATGGATATTGCTCCTTTGTCAGAGGAAGCCTGATATACATATGAGCAAAATTCACAGGAGAGAGAAAAATGAAAAAAATACTGTTGGCCGGATTAGCAATAAGCTGGTTTCTGGTTCAGTCTGCCTCTGCAACAACTATTAACTGGACGGATTGGCAAAGCGCGACCACTGGCGCAGTGACCGGTTCAATTGGTGGGGTAACCGTTAATTATACAGGTGATTATGCATTCGCTCAGCTGGGAACCGGCATCAATTACTGGACGGAACCTGTCGCCGGGGCCGAGCCCTATACTGGAAATTCCGTAATCGACAATGCCCCAACGCCAGCAGAAATGATTGCCTTGGATGTCTCAGCCACCCATAAAATTACCTTTTCCGAAGCTCTCCTCAACCCGGTAATGGCAATTGTCAGTATGGGGCAGCCGGGCTGGCCGGTTTCTTACAACTTTGATCAGTCTTTTTCTCTTCTTAGTAATGGTGTCGGCTACTGGAGTGGAGCAAATGGCTGGGTGCCCGGAAGTTACACAATCCTTGGCAATACCTTGACCGGCAATGAGATGCACTCGGTCATTCAGTTCAACGGTCCTGTTGATACGATCCAATGGACTTCAACCCCGAATGAATATTGGCATGGTATCACCGTTGGCTCCCCGGCCTCTGTTCCTGAGCCGGCCACAATGTTTTTGTTTGGTACTGGGCTGGTGGGTCTTATCGGCACCAACCTCCGGCGCCGGAAGGAAGACTGATAATTCTTAGAGCTACAGTTGTTACAAAAAGAGGCCTGGTCATTCATTTGACCGAGCCTCTTTTTTGTGCTCCCAAGAGAGCTCAGGCAAAATCTCGTGCCGTTATTCCCGAGATTGGCGCTCTCTGTTCGCTCAGCGGGGCAGGGCTTCCTGTTTTAGCAGGCAGCAGGAGACGCGGTGCAAGGGTTTGCCGGTTGCGTCGTAATCGAGATTGCCCGGTTGCAGCAGCCGGTTCATTACGCAGCCTTCCGGGATGTCCAATTGGAAAAATTTGTCCTCGTTTAGCCCTGGTCGCTCAATCAGAAGACCGTCTTTGATCTCCAGAGAATGGACCGGAAAATCCTCGCACAATGGGCAGCGGTAGACCCGGCCGTTGGGGAAGATGAAGTAGTTTTCCGCCACTCGCCCGGCGCAGGCGAAGGTCTCGCCCTCGTCGAGAAAAACCTTGGGGAAGATGGTGGGGATCCCTAGTCTGGCCGTGGCAGCAGCCACCTCCGGCACCACCCGCAGCCATTCCGCTACCGAGACCTGTAAGTCATTGCCGGGTAGGGCCGACTTGCCGCGCAGGCCAATCACCTGAATGAAGAAGCGGCTGACCCCCAGCGCTGCCAAAAGCGGCGGCATCTGGGCCAGATAGGCCAGGTTCATGCGGCTGACCGTACAGATAACGCTGACCGGGAAGCCCAGCGCTACAGCCCTCTTCAGATTGGCAACACAAACCTCAAACACCCCGGCCCCGCGCAGTGGATCATTGACCGCACTGGTCGGCCCGTCCAGGCTGAAGCTCAGTACCGCCTCCTCCGGGGTGATCTTCTCCAGAATATCGTGGAAGAGGTAACCGTTGGTGTCAATGGTCACCGAGCTGTAACCCAGTTCCCGGGCGGTCTTTACCCCGAAGGCCAGGTCGGGATGCAGGGTCGGTTCGCCACCCAGAATGATCAGGTTGGTTTCCTGCTCCGGGGCGGCGAAGAGTTTGAGCCAGGCTGCCATGGTGGCGCGGTCAACCATCTTGTTACCATGCTGTTCCGGATTGATGTAACAATGGTGGCAGGCCAGGTTGCAACCGGTGAGGAGGTGAAAGAAGACATTGCGCTCTCGGGGGCGGAAATTGACGGTGCGGACGGTGGGGTTGTGCATGTTCTGAACCTTTTGCTATTTCTGGGCCAGGGTGTATTCGGCCAGGAGACTGCCCTGCCAGTAACCGTTGGCAGGATTGGTGAAAAATTCCCGGAACAAGCCCAGGCTCTCGCCTCGGCGGACGTGGCTGATCACCTCCACTCGCATCTCCCGGTAGAGCGGGGCCAGGGGGGAAAGATCCAAGCTGGTGGCACCGCCCATCACGTCCTCGTAGGCGTAAATAATTCGCCGCACCCCATTGAGGAGCAGGGTGGAGTGGCACATCAGGCAGGGTTCCATGGTCGAGTAGACGGTTAGTCCGTCTCGGGCTATGTCGGGAGTATTGGTAAGGAGTTCGCGCAGTGCCAGGATCTCGGCGTGGTCCAGTTCGTTGGCTTGATCGCGGCTATGGCGGCGGCGCCCCTCGGCGACCAAACTGTTGCGGGAGGCAATGACGCAGCCCACCGGAAATTCCCCGGCGGTCAGGGCCTCTCGAGCCAGGTCCAGGGCCAGGTCCATAAAGGCTATGTCGGTGGCGGCCAGCATTTTTTGGAGGTGCTCCGTGGTTAATTTTCGCTTTCGGCTGCCAGGGCTACGGGAGGCTCGAAGAGATGCACATCCCGCTGCGGGAAGGGAATGCTGATCTGGTTTTCCGCACAGGCCAGATGGATGGCCTTGATCAGGTTGTGGATCTCCAGCCCCTTAAAGGCCGGGGTCTCGACCCAGCAGAGTAGTTCTAGGTTAACCGCCGAATCGCCGAAGCTCCGGTAGCGCACTCTGGGCTCCGGTTCCGGGACCACGCTGGGGTTGGCGGCGGCCACCCGGAGCAGAACCTGCTCAACCTGTTCCAGGTCGCTGGCGTAGGCCACACCCAGCGGCACCCGGATGCGGAAGCGGGGGATGGGGGCGCTCTCGTTGACGATCTTGGCGTTGGCGATCAGGGAGTTGGGGATGGTGATCAGCACGTCGTCACTGGTCTTGATCCGGGTCGAACGAATGCCGATCTCCATTACCTCGCCACGGTCGCCACTATCGAGGATGATGTAGTCACCGAGCTTGTAGGCCTTGTCCATGAAGACGCTGACGCCGCCGAAGAAATTGGCCAGGGTGTCCTTGGCGGCCAGGGCCAGGGCGACCCCGACGATGCCGGCTGAGGCGAAGAGGGGGGTGAGGTCGACTTTCCAGATGGCCAGGAGCCAGAGAAGCCCGGCGGCGATGATCACCACCCGGATCAGGTTTTTCAGGAGGACAAAGACATCGCGGCCGATCTTGTCCTGGTCCGATTGACTGGCGAGTTTCTGACCCACCACCCAGTTGAAAAATTTGATGGCGGCGTAGATCCAGATTGCCAGGATCATCGATTTGGTCAGCGCGGGCAGCACCGTTTGCCAGGGTTCAGTGAGGGGCTCGACCAGTAAGGCGTGGCTGACCCCGATCCAGAACACCGTCCAGCATAGCGGGCCGTGGGTGAAATCGACCAAAACGTCGTCCAGGGCAACACTGGTCCGGGCCGCCAGTCGCCGGAGCACATGGTCGACCAGTAAGTCGGTCACCTTCGCCAGGATGACATAGTAAATCACCACCAGCAACCGATGCAGGTAGGGGTCGCCTTCGAAGGTGTTTATGTAATAAGTGATAAAGCCCAGGTCCATCGGCTTGTCTCCGGTTGGGATTGGTGGCGCGGGTCGGTCGCTATCTTAGCCTGAAATGTTCGGGGATTGAAGGTAAAATTACGCGGTTGGCCAGGTGTGCAGCTTTGATGAGGATACTAAGGCTACACATTCAGCCAATGCTGTCTTGAAATGGTCGGGGAAATGGGGTAGTAGAAGGTACCGGAGCGGGGGCTGTGGAGGCTCTAGGTAAAGAGCAGTGGGGGGTCATGAATACGCGGGAAAAACAAGAGCAGCTGGAGCGCGATAACCTCTCGCCCTACGCCAGTCTGAGTAGCAAATCGCAGGGACGGATGCAGGCCGAAGCGGAGTGTCCGCTGCGCACCGCCTATCAGCGGGACCGGGACCGGATCGTCTATTGCCGGGCCTTCCGGATCCTTAAGCACAAGACCCAGGTATTTCTGGCCCCCACCGGTGACCACTGCCGGACCCGGCTGACGCATACCCTGGAAGTTTCGGCCATCGGCAGGACCTTGGCCCGGGCCCTGGATTTAAACGAAGATCTGGTGGAGGTCATCGCCTTGGGGCATGACCTCGGCCACACCCCTTTCGGGCATGCCGGTGAGACGATTTTAAACGAGCTGGTGCCGGGCGGGTTTTCCCATTACCGCCAGTCCTTGCGGGTGGTGGATGTGCTGGAAAACCACGGTAACGGGCTGAACCTTACCTATGAGGTGCGGGATGGGATCGCCAAACACTCCAAGGGTTATGGCGAGGTCATTCCCGCTGACGGCCATGGTCTGCCGGAGACGGCGGAAGGGTGTCTGGTCCGTTATGCCGACATCATCGCCTACCTGAGTCACGATCTTGATGATGCCATCCAAGTAGGGCTGATTCAGGAAAGTGACATTCCTGATGATTGTCGGCAAGTTTTTGGTGCCGACCATTCCAAGCGGATTATGGCGATGATCGAGGGGGTTCTCTCCGCCACCAGACCCGACCTGGAAAGCGTTGCGCCCCGGCTGGTCTTTGCGGTGGCTCCCAGGGTGGGTGATGCCATGCAGCAGCTGCGGCAGTTCCTCTTTCATCGGGTTTATCGCTCGCCCCAGGTCCACAACGAATACCTCAAGGCCCGCAAGATGCTGCGCGATATTTTTCACTACTGCCGTGATAACCGGGATTTTTTTGAGGCTGAGACCGCCGGGTTGTTGCCCGGTTCGGCCTTTGAGCGCCGGATCTGTGATTTTATTGCCAGCATGTCGGATCGGCAGGCCCAGAATCTTTATCATCGGCTCTTTGTCCCGGAAACATGAGGCTAGCGCCCGGCGACTGGGGTTATGTATTAAATAAACTAAATCAGTGAGGAGTAGGTTGTGTCTGAGGAAGAAAAATTTGTGCCCGTGGAAGTCGCCAGAAAATTGATCAGCGAAATTGTCGATGAGGAACATCTGCACGAGCCTGACCGGAGGGTTCTTACGGTGTATGGTCCCAGTGGCAAGGAGCTTTGCTGGTTCGATACCGCTGACTTAATGCAAGATCTCGGGGTTACGAAGGAAGATGAAAAATCCAAAGAGGCGGCGGTGGAATATATCTTCAACCACCTGCCGGTCTGGGCAGTGGAGGAGATATTGAAGGATATGGCCCGGAAATAGTTATTCTACCCCGGGCGGCATGGGGGGAATTTTCTCTCCGCCCAGAACGTAGCCGCCGTCCAAGCGCAGGGTGGCGCCGGTTAGATAGTCGGCGTCGGTCAGCAAAAAGTTGATGGCCTTGACTACTTCCGCGCTTCGACCGGTCCGCCCCAGCAAAATGTGGTCGGTGATGGCTTGCCGCTGCTCCTCGGAGAGCAGCTCCCAGCCCCTGGTGCCCCTGGCGTGCCTGGTTTCAAAAAAACCCAGCATCAGTTCGTTGACCCGCACCTCCGGCGCCCCGGCCCGGGCCCAGGTTTCGGTCAGCAAGCCCACGGCCCGGTTGGCGGCGCTGTAGCCATCGTTGAAGATCATCCCGGCCGGGCCGCTGCGTCCCACCAAGCCGGCGATGGAGCTGATGTTCACCACTGCGCCGTCGCCGGAAGCCTTCAATAAAGGCAGGGCGTGGTTGAAGACCCAACGCTTGGCCTTGAGGGTGGTGGCCAGTTCCAGATCCCATTGGTCGGAAGTGTACTCGCCGTGCACCACCGGCATCCCGCCCCGTTCGATGTTGTTGATCAGAATGTCCAGCCGGTTGTACTTGCTATGAATCTCGGCAAATAATGTGGCGACCGCCTGCGGGTCGCGCAGATCGGTGGCCACCGTCAGGTGGTTGCCGCCGGTGGCGGCAAGTTCACTGCCCAGGGAGGCCGATTCTTCCGGCCAGTCCCAATAGGTGGTTGCCACCGAAACGCCTTGGGCCGCGAGGGAGAAAACTAGTTCCCGACCAAGTCCTTTGGCGCCCCCCAGTACCAAGGCGACTTTTCCCGAGAGTTTCATGAGCGTGGAGTGTTTGGGTCGGGATAAATATTGAGGATTTGGCCGACACTGAGCTTGGAATCATGGAGATTGTTCCAGGAGAGGAGCTGTTCGATGGTTACGTTGTAACGGCGGGACAGTTGGTAGAGCGAATCACCAGCGAGTACCTTGTGATGGATCGGTTCCCGAGAAACCTTGTCGGTCGGAATGGTGCGTGACGCTGATTCGCGGAGGTTGGTGCTGGTAGCGGCTATTCTTCGGTCCGGTTTATCGATAAGCTGGTAGGATTTGATTTGGTAGGGGATCTGTAGCCGCATCCCCGGTTTGAGTTTGGCCACCCGCAGGCGGTTGATCTTCAACAGGGTCTTTTGGCTGATCCCGTACATTTTACTGATCCGGGCGGCGGTGTCTTTTTTCCTGACCACATGGGTTTTGAAAGTGGTGGTGAAAGTTGTCCGGACCAGTGGCAGATTGCGGGTGATGAGCTCGCTGGTACCCACCGGTACGCAGAGTTCGCAAAACTTCCGATCGGCGGGGGTGATGGCGCGGCGGAGGTGGCGATTCAAACTGTAGATATCCTCAAGGCCGATGCCAGCCGCCAAGGCCACGGCTGCCAGGTGCGTAGATTTCGGCACCTGGATGGTCTCAAAGGCTAGAGGGAGCTCGTAATCAACATCCTCAAAGCCGTATCTGTCGGGGTTTTTGGCGACGATGATGGCGGCCAGCAGCTTGGGCACATAATACTTGGTCTCAGACACCAGGAAGCTGCTCTTGGCCAGATCCCAAAAATCGGTGGAGCCGGTCTTTTGGACGGCGGTGCGGATTCTGCCAGCTCCGGCGTTGTAAGCGGCAATGGCCAGAGGCCAGGACTGGAAGTCTTCATAAAGGTCGGAAAGGAAGCGGATGGCGGCGCGAGTTGATTTGATCGGGTCGCAGCGTTCGTCAATCTCCTTGTTGATAACCAGATCGTACATCTTGCCAGTACTCTGGATGAACTGCCAGGCCCCCACCGCTTTGGCTGGCGAGTAAGCGTTGACCCGGAAACCACTTTCAATCATGGGCAAGTAGCAGAGATCCTGGGGCAGACCGGCCTTGGCCAGTTCCTCCTGGATCATGGGGAGAAAGCGACCAGAGCGGGAGAGCCAGCGCTCGAAGACCTTGCGGTGGGTGGTTTGGTACTGGTCAATGAAAAATTTTACCTGCTCGTTAAGAACCACCGGCAAATCGTAGGTGGTGTCAGGGTCGCTGAAGGCGGCTAAATCATCAATACTGCTGGTGTCAACAAGTTTGCCATCAAGGGTGCCGAAGTCGTTGGGGCCCGGCAGGTCGATTTCTTCCAGGTTCAGTGGCTCAAGTTCGCCGGTAAACATGGGGTCTTCTTGGTCGTCGGCGGTTAGTTCATCAGGTAGTTTGGCAATGTCCTCGTCGGTCACTGGTTCAAATAGCGGATCTTGCAGGGGACCAATTAACCTTTGCGGGAACTTGTCATCGTCAAGATCCGCGATATGCCTGGTGACATTGTCAGCTCCGGCAGTTGTGCTGGACGGGCTGGCTGACTCGGGTTTAGTAAGTGCCTGACCGGCCAGGGCTTCCATGACCGCATCGTCGTCTTCCTGGTCGGCCATGGTGGCAGAGTTAACGGCAACGGTTGGACCCGCTGCTGGTAATAACTGGGAGGATGGTATCGGCGCTGGCGGAGTTACCGCCGCGAAGGCTGGTTGCTCCTGAATCGCCGCAATTTTTTGGATGGGAAGGCAGCCTGAGGTAAGTGCAAACAATAATGCAATTGTGGCCAAGCCAAGCCTGGGCGGGAAGGTGTCTCGCTTAATTCTGTGGTGAAGCTTTTGCATGGCCACTATATAACAGCTATCGATATTGACTGCCAAGAATTTAAGGAAATTTGTACTGTGTTCTTACTGGCGTAGCGGTAATTTTGCGGTGATACAAGTTCTCGCTGGCTTACTTGGTACGGTGGTTGGATGTCATGACAGCGTTTGGTGGCCATGGAATGGAAGCGCGGTAAACTATTATAGGTTCAGCTTGATTTCGCATGGGAAATTGTGAATATTGCAGGGCGGTAAGGAATCGGCTTAACGTCCGCCAACCGGCAAAATGGGCCAATGTCCGGTTCCTGTGACCAGGGCCCGTCCGGAATGATCAGGGTTTGCGGCGTTTATAAGACGGCCGGCCCTGGAAATCCCACCCACAAAAACTTCATTAAGGATTGCCCGCCGACCGGTGGCCGGCTACCAGAGTTGGCAATTTAATCATGTTCAGAAGACTATTTTCCTTGTTGGCGGTGGTTGGCTCAGTCTTCGGTCTGACCGCTATCCTCCTGTACTACTGGCTGGTGGTCATCGACCCCGGTGAGCAGATTCGCCAAGGTAATATCGAGAAGATTCTCTCGGTGGAAAGTCCCGTTTACTATAGCGGTGGCCAGGAGAAACTTGGCGTCTTTTTCGAAACTTCGCATCGGCAATACATCCCCTTCGCCCAGATTCCCAAGGATTTTGTCAACAGTCTGGTGGCTTCCGAGGATGAGACCTTCTTCTCCCACCACGGCTTCGATTTTTTAGGGGTGATGCGGGCCATGGCCGCTAATCTTCGGGCCGGACGGGTAGTCCAGGGCGGTAGCACCATTACCCAGCAGACCGCCAAGAACCTCTTCAGCCGCAAGAACCGCTCGCTGTTTTCCAAAATAGAGGAGCTGCTCTTCGCTCTGCGTTTGGAGCGCCATTACTCCAAAGAAAAGATTCTCGAGTTTTATGCCAACCAGTTTTACGTCAGCGGTAACGGCCTCGGGCTGGGTGTGGCCAGTCGCTATTATTTTGACAAGGATGTCGCGGCGCTGAATCTTCTGGAGTGCGCCTTCATCGCTGGTAGTGTCAAGCGGCCCAATTATTACAATCCCTTTACCAAGATTGATGCAGGTGAAAGAGGGGCCACCTTGCAGCGGGCGCAGCAGCGGGCTGGCTACGTGCTGGGGCAGCTGTACAAGAATGATCTGATTAATAAGGCGGTTTATGACCGCTTCGTCGGCAAGCCCATCCCCTTTAAGCAGGGTAAGACCTCATTTTCGCTTAATACTGCCATGGATCTGATCAAGGAGGCCCTGGCCGAGCCGGAGATCGAGGAGGCCTTGCGAGAGGGCGGCATCGACAATGTCTCTACCTCCGGGGTGAGAATCTTTACCAGTGTCGAAAAAGGTGTCCAGGAAGAGAGCCAGCGGGTGTTGCGCCGGGAGTTGTCTCGCCTGGATGTGCGCCTCCGGGGCTACGACCGGGACGAGGTTCAGAAAGATTGCCAGCTTGCTGATCGCGATGACGGCCTGCGGGACTTTGGTCCCGGCACCTTCCACTTTGCCAAAATCAAGGAGATTGTGCCGGGTTTCGTTCCCAAGGTGGTGGTGACTATGGTCGGAGCCCCGGAAGGGGAGTTTCAGGCTTTCGTCGATGAAAAAGGGTTGATGAATCTGCTGGCGCCGCTGGTCAAGTATGAGCGGCAGGCCTGGGCTGAGGCAAGTCGTGCCGATATTCCCTATTTGCTGCCCCGGCTCAGGGTGGGGGACTGGGTTTACGTCAGCGTCCGGGCGGCGGACCAGAATATCAAGTCACTGCTGCTGGATTTGGAGAAGTATCCCAAGTTGCAGGGTGGGGTGCTGGCCATGCGGGACGGTATGATCCGGGCCATGGTCGGCGGCGCCGACAATCGTTTCTATAACCGGGCAACCGATGCTAAGCGCCCCATGGGCTCGGTGGTCAAGCCCCTGGTCTATACCGCCGCTCTGCAGCTGGGTTGGAACAACCTGGATGCCCTGAACAATGAACGGGATCTCTTTGTCTATCAGAACCAGCCATATTTCCCGCGTCCCGACCATAAAAGCCCTTTCAAGGAAGTCTCAATGACTTGGGCCGGGGTGAATTCTGAGAATGTGGCCACGGTTTGGCTGCTCTATCACCTCTGTGACAAGATGCCGTTGTCGCAATTCCAAGAGGTCGTCGGTCATCTGGGGTTGGCCCGGCTGGCGGAAGAGTCAGAAGCGGTCTATCAGCAGAGAATCCGGGATAAGTATGGAATCCAGATCAACGAGGCTGCGGTTTACGAAGTGGCCTTTGGGCGGGCGGTGGCGGAAATTGAGCCGGATCTGGTTTTCGCCGGCCATCTGGCCGATAATGAGATCATTGCCAAGCTGCATTATGGCGCCGGGTTTGCCTATTTCCTGAAAAGGGTAGACCGTGACTTGGGGCTGGAGGGCGAAAATGGCGCTGAGGTGGATGAGGCGGCGGACCATGATCCGGATTTTTTCAATAAAGAGAAGGAGGCCCAGCTGCGCAAGGAATTCTTGCAGCGCAGTTATCTCCGGCTGAAAAAAATCCGGGCCGGACTGGCCGATGTGCGGCGTTTATGCGAGGCCGATGCCGGCGTCAGTAAAGAGGCCAGTGGTATTCAGTTCAATCGCCAGACCGGCCGCTATATCTTCACCGGCTGGGCCGGGCGGGCCGCCACCACCGGCGGGGTTGAAGATGACGAGGAAGTGATCGCGCAACCGGCTGCGGCTTCGGAAGGTTGGCGGTCCTTGAGTTGGCGGGAGTTGATGGACACCCTCGCTACCCTTGATCAATCGCGAAGGGATGCCTTTTGGGGCGGGGTGTTAATCGACAACCTCCTGGCCGCAGAAACCGTTGACCTGCTGAACGAGGCCGTCAACCGCGAATACGCCAAACTCAAGGATCTGGGTCCGTACAGCCCGGAGATCCTCTATGCGGCCAGAGATTTCAGGGTCATGGTGGGGTTGCAGTACATGGTTGGGATGTGTCGGGCCATGGGAGTGGAAAGCAGGCTTGATCCGGTCCTCTCTTTCCCGCTGGGCTCCAATGTCATGAGTCTCTTGGAGGTGGCCCGCGCCTATGGGGCGATTCTAACCGGGTCTGTCAAATATAATGGGACTGGACGTCATCCCGGTCTGGCCCTCATTGAGTCCATTGAGTCCAATGACGGCGAGGTGCTTTATCGGGCGGAAAAATCGGAGAAAAAAGTGGTGGCGCCGGAAACTTCCTTGGCGGTTAGTGATATCCTGCGGCAGGTGGTGAAGTTTGGCACCGGCCACTATGCCGATCAAAGCGTGCGGCTCCGCAGCCATGATCCAGGACGGAATCGGCAGATCGGAGATCTACGGGTGCCGGTGGTCGGTAAGACTGGTACTGCCAACCGCTACACCAACGCCGCTTTTGCTGGTGGGGTTCCCGGGTTGAATGGTGATGGGGTTTTCTCTCTTGCCGACGGCTACGTCCTGGCCACCTATGTGGGCTTTGATGACAATGATCCGATGGCCAGAAGTTCCACCCGGATCAGTGGTTCAATGGGGGCGCTGCCGACCTGGAGCGGGGTGGCCAATCAAATTTTGCTGGACAATGATTACGCCGCTAAAATCGATTTGGCCGATGCCGCCTTCGCCGGTGGGGGTGAGTTGCCGCTGGCCCGTTCGGAACTTGGGCAGGTGCAGGTGAAGGTTGATCCTGACCGAGGCGGGCTTGCTTCTGGAGATGGTCGCGCCGGGGTGGTTTCTTTTGGCGATTTTTCTGGTGGTGATCGGGCTAAGCCGACAAGATTTTTCAAGCCGTATTGGCAGGTCGAGGAGGAGTAATGAAATTTGCTCGCGCAGCACTGATCGGCCTAATCCCGCTGTTGTTTACTCTCGTGGGTAGCGGGAATGGTCTTGCTCAGGTTGGTGCGCCAGGGCCCCTCGTTGTCGGTGAGGTGGTGTCTGTCCCGACCCCAACGGAGCAGGGGGTGAACCTTTCACCTCTCGGGCAGGTGGAACGGCGGCTGCTGGTTTGTGAAGAACGACTGACGCGCTGGCGGGAGTTGGCCGCACAGACCACCTCGGCGGAACTGGCGGCGCGGCGACCGTCGGAGTGGGCCGGTTGTTATGCGACCCTGGAGGGGCTGGTTGGCGGTTACAGGCGACTGCTTGATCTCGTCGCCCACCGCCATGAGTCCAACCTTGATACCTGGCAGGTTCTGGGTGGCGATATTGCCTTTCTGGAAGGGGAATGCCCCCAGGTTTATCGCCGGGTTTCCGATCTGACCACTGGTGGCGGGCCAGGGGGTGCGCCCCCGGGGCAGACCGTTACTGCCTCGCTTGCGCCGCCGGTTGTTGGGTCACTGTCGCAGTTGGGCGAGCCGGAGCAGCTTGAGGCGTGGAACAAGGCTGCGGCATTGTTTGATGCCGGCAAATATGACGAGGCGATCGTCGATTTGGCGGTGTTGGTGAATACCTCCTACAGTGTTGCGGCCAAAGAAAAGATCCTAAAGGCCCAGACAGAGGTGGCAAAACAGTTGCGTATTCAGGCGGCTGGATTATTTGTCAAAGCCCGGAAGACCGACGCTGTTGCCCAGAGAAAAAAGCTACTGGAGGAGTCGTGGACCCTCCTGAATAAAATTGTCACCACTTACCCCGAGGTCGGTATCATCGACAAGGTCAAGCAGAACCTGACTCAGATCGAAGAGCAGCTTGAAGAACTCGACCCCGCCCTGTTGCACCATCTGAAGAGCCCCATTGCTGATAAGAGCTGAGCCGTTAATTTAGCGCTTTGCCGACCGAAAACGCCAGGTGGCCTCGTGGCTGCTTGGCCCTTCTTTGCGCGGGTTTGTTTCTGCTGTTGTTCTTCACCTGCCTTAATAGTCATTAGCGAAAAACCACTTGCTCTTGTCACTGGCTACTGCGGTAGACTGTCGGCATGGACGCTGCAATTCCTCGCTCACTCTCTGTTTAGTGTTTGCGGTGATGAACCGTCCCGCCTCGGGCGCCTCGCCCGAGGGTTGCAGTTTCAGTGCGGGTTGTGCTGGGTGCTTTCTCCAGAAATTTTCCCGCCCGAACCGGGAGGTTGAAAATGGACAAGTTCTTTCGCCAGGGGATTTACGAAACGTTGGCCGACATTTTCGAAACGGTATTGCTTATCCCGCTTGAGGCCATGGATGGTGGTTCTGCTCCACGAGTAATTGGGGTACGGCGCCGGGAGTATCTGGAGGTGAGGATAGATCTTCTCCGGGAGCGCAACTTTCCGGCGTTCTTCTTTTTTCCGGCGGAGTTGGTCAAGGAAATTGCCGACAACTTTATGGGTTTGGATGTTGAGGCCATGGACAATGACAAGCTGGTACAGGTTGCCAAGATGGCAGCGAAAATGACCATCGGTGGGTTATTGGCGCGGGTTGACCCCGGTGCCCTGATCAGGGCCGGTGAGCCGCAGTCCAGAAACATTGAGAACTTTATCCCGGGGCGGCTATCTGAGGCGCCCGGAGCCTGGGCCTATAAAACCGGACAGGGTTATCTCTGGGTGGACGTGGGACGGATTGAGGAAGTTGCTCACTGTTGATCGTTGATTTGTCATTGATATCCAATAGATGAGAATAGGTTTCCGAAATAAAACCTTGCATTTTCGCTGTGGTCGGATAGACTCGATAAAGCTGGTCATTACTAATAAACCTGCATCCCGTGAGCGTCCGACGTTGGCTTTGTCAGGGTATAATCGCGGCGGGTTGTTTTGTTCTAAAATCTGTTGCTGCAGGATGATTATAGCGATGAAAAAATCCTCCGCGTGTCTAATACTGTCGTTCTTGGCCCTGGTGATTATCTCTGTTCCTGCAACCTCGGCGTATGCTAAAAAGTCTGCCAGGCATCGATCAACCGTTCTGCTTGATTCCAGACATAAGTTCGCCCCAGTTGATCTCAGTGTTGTCAGCGAAAAGCCAGGGCAATGTGTGGTAGCAGTTGTCCCGGAGACTGTGGCTCCGTTTCAGAAGCCCTCCCTCCCGCAGCAGGCCCAGAGAAATTCCCCCGCCGAAGAGCAGATGCAGCGGAGAATTTCATCCCGTAGCGCGATCCTTATGGATGCCCAGACTGGTGAAGTGATCTATGAGCAGCGCCCGGATCTGCCCGGTCAGCCTGCCAGCACCATTAAAATTATCACTGGGCTGATCGCTATCCAGGCGCTAAATAACCCGGAGATGATAGCGGTCAGTCGACATGCCGCCAGCATGCCCCGCTCGAAGGTCTATTTGCAGCCCGGTAACACCTATCGAGCCAATGACCTGATTAACGCGGTGTTGCTCTCTTCCGCCAATGATGCCAGCGTGGCCCTGGCTGAAAAGATCGCTGGTTCTGAGCCCCTTTTTGCTACTCTGATGACCCAGAAAGCCAAGTCTTGGGGCGCTACCAACACCGTTTGTAAGACGGCCACCGGGCTCACTGCCCCCGGCCAGCAGACCACGGTGCGCGATCTGGCCGTCCTCTTTAATCGGGCCATGGAGAATAACGAGTTTGCCAGTCGGGTGAAGCAGAACACGGTGCGGACTGACTTTGGCCAAGTGCTTAAAAACCACAATCGGGCCCTGTGGCAGATTGCCGGGGCCGAGGGTGGTAAGACCGGTTTTACCAACGCCGCCCGGCAGACTTATGTCGGCAAATTCAAGCGGGGTGACGATGAGCTGCTCCTGGCCATCATGGGCAGTGTCACCATGTGGAAGGATATTAAGAATCTGGTTGGTTACGGGTTTACCGTGATGGCCAGTAATGATCGAGCCCAGACCAACAAAACCGCCAAGGTCTTTACCCCGGTGCAGGCGGTTCCTGGCTCTGACCAGGTGTTGCATGCTTCCGCAGGTTTCTTGAAGACCCCGGTTCTTTGAGCGGGTCGCTGGTGCAGCCTTTTGTTATTTCTCCCTTGCCGTTAAGTTGTCATCCGTCCAGCAATTCTCCTCGGTGTTTTCTTGTCCATGATTCCTTTCAGTAAAGAGCAGCTGCGTGAGTTGTCTTCACGCCCTGATCCGGCCTTGAGTCTGGCCGTGGCTGGGAAGCTGGCTGAGGTTTTGCGGCGTCTCCCCGGCTATCGCCAAGCCCAGCAGGTGATGATCGATCCTTCGCCTCTGCTCAAGCAGGCGAGAATCAACGCCCTGGTTGATGGCAAGGTGCTGGTTATGCCTGGCCCCGGGCTTAAGGAAGGTTTCTACCGGCTTGATCCCTATTCCATCAAATTTGGCCAGTTGTCCCAAGCGGTTAGTGGCCGCGATTTGCCTGAGTTCGGCAAGCGTCTGGCCTCCCGGCAGGAGATTGCCAGCCTGGAAATTTCCCTCTTGGTCGGTGAAGCCTGGGCGGTTGATCGGCGGGGTTTCTTCTTGGGCGAGGGTAAAGGCTTTTTCGATCTTTCCGTGGCCCTGCTGGCTGAGCTGGGCGGTCTGGCTGA
>Ga0334722_10003057_pt1 | contig 18293 bp, 13 predicted proteins | sample C3_bottom_MG_FD_207210 | JGI IMG/M metagenome (GOLD analysis project Ga0334722, IMG submission 207210) | Sediment microbial communities from Yellowstone Lake, YNP, Wyoming, USA - C3_bottom | ecosystem: Environmental > Aquatic > Freshwater > Lake > Sediment | place: USA: Wyoming | collected...
TCTGGCGCTGCTACGCGACTGGTGGACGACTGTCACACAGTCGACGGCTCCGAACCTGGCGGGCCAGGACAGCACGTCGATTGCCGGGATGTTCGCAGCCTGGTTTGGCGTGGGTCCGCTGGCCAGCTGGCTGGCTCTGGGACTGACGCTGGTCGTGGTTGCGCTCTGTGCGCGCGCCATCCTGAACGCGCGTGGCGTGGGTGTGCCGGAGTACCTGGACGCGTCGCTGCTTCTGTTTCTGATTCCGCTTGGATCTCCACAGGGATGGGACTACGTGCTGCTGGTGGCGACGCCCGGCGTGATGCTCCTGATCGATCGCATCGAGGAGATGGCTCGGCCGCTGCAGTGGCTGAGCGTGATCTGTATGGCGGTCGTGGGTCTGACGATTTGGGACGTGATGGGCCGCGAAGGGTATCGCGTGTTCATGATGTCCAGGACCGTCAGCGTCTGCGCCCTGATTGAACTGGCGTTGGTGCTTCGCCTTCGAGAACGCGGACTCGCCTGATCAGACCGATTCGGGTGCAGCTGAGAGGCGGGTGACGGCGTATCGTTGAATCACGTCGGCGACCCGCGCGTCGTCTGGCGGTTCGCAGTGCGTGTGCAGCCGAACCCAGAGACGCAGCACCGGGTCGGCGAAACTGTAGCGCTTGCGGTGTGAGACGATCAGGTCGACGTCCTCGAGCCACCCGAGGTAGTCCTTGGTCGACCCCGGCGTTCGCTGCATCCGCCCGGCAATGTCTGTCAGCGTGATCGGTTCGTCTTCAGACAGGATACCGAGGATGGCCTTCAGTGCGCCGTAGCCGCGCGCCCGATGGAGCCGGAACTCGTAGCTGTGCCGGCATCGCGTGGAGACCGATCCTCCTGGCGACAGCAGCGCCGCAAACGCCGAGATGGGATCGTGGACGCGAAGCGTCGGGTCGCTGAGGGCGCGAACGGCATCCGTGGCGTACGCCAACCGACCACCGGTGAGTGCGACAATCACCTTCGCGGCCTCCTCGGCGGCATCGGACCGGAAGCCCGGGATCCGCAACAGATCGGCTGCGACATCGGCCGTCGTCAACGGCGGCACATGCATCACCACGAAGCGGTTGCCGGCCTCGCGCAGCGCACGCAGCGTTCGCGACACGAAGCGCGACGTCACGACGAACCGATTCTCGCTGGCCGACAGCACATCAATCGCTTCGCCAACGACCTGCCGGAGGCCGGGGAAGCTCTCGAGTGTCTTCAGTTCCAGAAACTCGTCGATGAGCCACGTCGCTGGTGCGCCGTCGGTGGCTCTCGCGCCTGTCAGGCACGCCGCGATCCGGTCGAACGCCTCGCGTGGACTTGCGGGCCGGGTTGACGGAGCCGTCCATGCAAATGACGATGCCGCGGACAATTCGGCGAACAGCCGCTCTGGCGTTGACACCGCGCGATCGAACGCGACGTACTGGCACCGTGGGTTGCCGATCCGGGTCTGTGCCTTGAGCAACAGAGATGTCCGGCCGGCTCCGCAGGGTCCCACGACCACCGGAATGCGCGACGGCGTCGCCTCGAGCGTGGCGGCGACAGCGGATTCGAAACTCTGATTTCCCGCGCTCATCGTGGCAACATCGGGATCTTCACGCCTTGCGCGATCGCCGTCTCGATCGCCTTCGGATAGCCCGCATCGGCATGGCGTGCCACGCCGGTTCCCGGATCGCACGTGAGCACTCGCTCGAGTCGCTCGTCTGCGTCGCGCGTGCCGTCGGCCACGATCACCATGCCGGCGTGGAGCGAATAGCCGATCCCCACCCCGCCTCCGTGGTGTACCGACACCCAGGTCGCGCCAGCCGCGGTATTCAGCAGCGCGTTCAATACCGGCCAGTCCGCGATCGCATCACTCCCGTCCCTCATCCCCTCGGTCTCACGGTTGGGTGAGGCCACCGATCCGGCATCCAGGTGGTCGCGGCCGATGACGATGGGTGCTTTGATCACGCCGGTGCGAACCAGTTCGTTGATCTTGAGGCCGAAGCGCGCGCGTTCGCCGTACCCGAGCCAGAAGATCCGCGCCGGCAGGCCCTGGAACGCGACCCGCTCTCCGGCCAGCTTGATCCAGCGGCACAGCGCCGCGTTGTCAGCAAACATCTCGAGCGCCGCGGCGTCGGTCGCGGCGATATCGGAGGCCTCGCCCGAGAGCGCCGCCCAGCGAAACGGTCCCTTGCCTTCGCAAAACAGCGGCCGGATGTACTCGGGGACAAAACCCGGAATCTCGAACGCGTTGGCCACCCCGCCTTTGACGGCCTGGGCTCTGAGGTTGTTGCCGTAGTCGAACACCACCGCGCCGAGCTGCTTCAGATCCAGCATCGCCCGGACGTGTACGGCCATGGCCGCCACGGATCGATCGATGTAGTCACGAGGCGCAGTCTTGCGCAACACCGCGGCCTCGGCCAGGCTCATGCCGTTTGGCACGTAGCCATTGAGCGCGTCGTGCGCTGAGGTCTGATCGGTCAGCACGTCGGGAACGAACCCGCGCGCCACCAGCGCCGGCAGGACGTCGGCGGCATTGGCGCACAAGGCCATCGACCGCGCCGTGCCTTCCCGTTGCCACCGCATGATGGCCGCCAGCGCGGCCTCCAGGCTATCAGTGGCTTCGTCCACATAGCGGGTCGCCAGACGGCGGTCGATTCGGTGCGGGTCGACCTCGACCACCAGCGCCGCGCCGCCATTCATCACCGCGGCAAGCGGTTGGGCGCCGCCCATCCCGCCCAGGCCCGCCGACACGAACGTCCGGCCGGCAAGCGTGCCATTGAATCGCTGCCGCGCCAGTTCGGCCAGCGTCTCGTACGTCCCCTGCAGAATGCCTTGCGTGCCGATGTAGATCCAGCTGCCCGCCGTCATCTGCCCGTACATCGTCAAACCGCGGTCCTCGAGATCGCGGAAGTGTTCGAAGGTGGCCCACGCGGGCACCAGCAGCGAATTGGCGATGAGCACGCGAGGCGCGCCGGGGTGTGTTCGAAACACGCCGACCGGCTTCCCCGACTGCACGAGCAGCGTTTCGTCGTGTTCGAGCGATCGCAGCGACGCGACGATCGCGTCGAAGGCTTCCCAGCTGCGAGCCGCCCGGCCGGTGCCGCCGTAGACGATCAGGCGGTCGGGATCTTCGGCAACCTCAGGATCGAGGTTATTCATCAACATGCGCAAGGCGGCCTCTTGTGGCCAACCCTTGCAGGAAAGGACGGTTCCGCGGGGCGCGCGCACCGGACGGGCGAACGACGAGTTCATGATGGCACCTGGATGATCTTCTCGGGCATGAGCCCTAGAACTTATGAAGACCGGAGCCGGTTGTCAACCCACCAGTCGAAACCGGTGCAATTCGGGCGCATGTGCTAACATCGCCGGTTGGCTTTGGATAGTGGGATTGATCCGAGCAGGAGCACGAAGGTCCATGAATATCGTCGTGGTCGGGGCGCAATGGGGTGACGAAGGCAAAGGCAAGGTCGTCGACCTGCTGGCCCCACGTTTTTCAATGGTTGCCCGGTATCAGGGAGGCCACAACGCGGGCCACACCGTGCATGTCGGTGGCAAGCGATTCGTGCTCCGGTTGATTCCGTCCGGCATCCTGAATCCTGGCGTGGCCTGCGTGATCGGCAACGGGCTCGTGGTGGATCTAAAGGCCCTGTTCGACGAGGTCGAGGAGCTCAGGCGGGCGGCGATTGGCGTCGACGGCCGGCTGTTCGTGAGCGACCGCGCCCATGTGATCCTCCCGTTCCATCGCGATCTCGACAAGCTCAACGAGGCGAGCCTGGGGAACCGGAAGATCGGCACCACGTCCAGGGGGATCGGGCCCGCCTACGAGGCCAAGTTCGCTCGCCGCGGCCTTCGCACCTGCGATCTGGCCGACGCGGAGTTTGTCGAGGAACACATCCGCCAGGCGCTCGACACCCTGAATCTGATGGACGAAGACGCCCACTATGACTGGCGCGAACTGGTGACCGGGACGCTGGCGCTCGGTGATCGCCTTCTGCCGATGCTCACCGACGTGTCGGTGCTGCTCGCCAACGCGATGAAGGCAGGGCAGTCAATCCTGTTTGAAGGCGCCCAGGGAACGATGCTCGATGTGGATCACGGCACGTATCCCTACGTGACCTCGTCGAGTTCGACGGCAGGCGGGGCGTGCACTGGCCTCGGCGTGGGTCCGGGCGCGATAGGCGCGGTCATCGGCATCGCGAAGGCCTACACCACTCGAGTGGGTGAGGGGCCGTTCCCCAGCGAACTGCGCGACGAGGCCGGGACGGTCCTGCGCGAGAAGGGCCAGGAGTTTGGCGCCGTGACGGGCCGGCCGAGGCGCTGCGGCTGGTTCGACGCGGTCGTGGTGCGGCATGCGGTGCGAGTCAACGGGCTCGATGGACTGGCGCTCACCAAACTCGATGTGCTCGACGGTCTCGACACCGTCCAGATCTGCGTCGGGTATCGGATCGACAATGAGTTGGTGACGGAATTCCCGGCCGACCTTCGGCGCGTTCAACGCGCGGTGCCGGTACTCGAATCGATGCCCGGCTGGACGACGCCCACGGCGGGATGTCGCGACTTTGCGTTGCTGCCGGCCGAGGCCAGGGCCTACGTGGCGCGCCTCGAGGCGCTGACAGGCGTTCCGGCGCTGCTGGTGTCGACGGGCGCGGCGCGCGAAGACACCATCATCAGAGACGATGCCCGCGCAGTCGAGTGGTTTGGAACGAGTGCGGTGACGCGCTAGTCGTTCGCGCTAGTACTTGGCGTCCACGAACCGTGGCGCCGCGCGGTCCTGAAGCGTGAGCGCGTAAATCGCAGCCAGTTCCGACGTGCGGGGCTCAGCGATCGCGCCATCCACTTCCGACAGGAACTCATCGTCGTTCATTTGCGGTCCTTTGGTTCCGACCGCGCGCATCACAGGCGCCGAATGCGGCGCGCCAGGGGCAGCGACCGCCGCCCGGCGCGAGGCGAGCCGGCTGCCGGCCGCGAAATCCAATACGTTCAGATAGTGGTTAGCGGTGACACCAATCATCACGCCGGCAATTGCCGCCGCGGCGACCCATCGCGCCATCGGCCGGGCGTGGAGTGACGGACGCACGGCTGGCGTCGCCGCCGGGAACGCGAGGATGCGGGCGCCGTTCTGCGCTTCGATGCGCCGCATGATCCGTTCGCGCTGATGCGCCAGCCGGTCGGCCGTAAAGGCCGCATCGACGCGTTCGACCGCCATGTCGCGACTCTCGTCCAGTGCGACGATGAGCGCGTCGTAGCGGGCGCGGCACGACGCGCAGTGCGCGAGATGCCGCAGCAGCGGTTCGTCGGAGGTTTCCAGCACCTCGAGACCTCGCTCGGCGAGGTACCGCCGAACCAGCGTGTTGTCGTCCAGATGACGCTTAGCGACGAACACGGCTTGCCTCCAGCGCCGCCTTCAACTTGCGCAGCGCACGAAACAGATGAACTCGCACCGTCGACTCGTTGAGCCCCGTGAGGGCTCCCACTTCCCTTGGCGACTGGCCCTCGGCGTGGCACAGCAGCAATACCGTTCGCTGGCGTTCGGGCAGCGCATCAATCGCCGCCATCACCGTTCGCCGCCGTTCGGCACCGAGCACCAGGTCTTCCGGCGTGGGCGCGTTCGAAACCGCCCGTTCCACCCGCGAGCCGTACTCGGGATGATCATCGATCCCGCTCAACTCCCACCGCTCGCGCCGCCGCCGCGCCTTCTTGCGATCCCGGCATGTATTGGCCAGGATCCTTGTGAACCACGCTTCGAACGACAGGTCTTCGCGATACGACGTGATATGCGTGAAGACCTTGACGAAGGCGTCCTGTACAGCTTCATCGGCATCCGAGACGTCCCTCAACAGGTAGAGCGCCAATCTGGACGCTTGCCGCTGCTGAGCCGCCACCAAATCGGCAAAGGCCTCGTGGGCCTTGACTGTCTCACCCGCCAGCACCAGAGCCTTGACCCGCCGGGCCTCTTCCGAGGCGCCCGCCTTGGTCCTATCCACCAGCGGCACCGGAACCCGGGACACATCTCCGATCGGGTCGCCGCCTGGAGACCCGGACCTGGTGCCGAACCTAGATCCCCGTGTGCCAGCCACCTGCCTCTATACGTGAGTTACGCCTGCCCGCAAGGCTTCGTTTACCGTTCGTTCGCCGATTCCGGTCGGTCCCGGACGCGGGAAATCCATGTTGGGTCTATCCTACCCGAGGACACCGGCGGGGCGCCAACATATTGAAGGGGAAAACGTTAGGGGATTTCGCCGATGTGGCTCTGATCACGGGGAAGCGCCACCGCAAGGGTCCCCGATGAGATCCTCGTGCCAGGGAAGTAGTGCGTGATGATGTCGAGCGGAGATTGCCCGGCCCGGGCCAGCAGAATCGCCCCCACCTGGCACAGGCCCACGCCGTGCCCATAACCGACACCGGCGAACACGAATCGATCGCCGCGCCGGCTGACGGTGAACCACGTGCTCCGGAACGCCAGTGCGCCGAACGCGCGGCTGATGACCGCCCGGAGTTCTTCGGACCGGACAACCGGGGCGCGTGCGCCCGCCAGCGTCATGAGGTCTGCCCGACCCGATTCGTCGCGGCTGGAGATATCAATGCGATCGAGTCTGTCGCCAACTGCCGTTTTCGGATCGGCATTCAGCGCGCGGCGCAGGTCGGACTCGGCGACAGCGAACGTCCAGTCGCCCGGGTGGGTCCTGGCGCACAGCGTGTCGACGACCGGCCGAAGATATGGCGGGTCGAGACCGCCCCACACCGCAGCCGCCGACGTGGTGTGCCCGCCGCAACTGGAATGAAACAACGCCTGGATCACGTGTCCTTGGTAGGTGATGACCTGATCTCGCGTGTTGGCCACCGCAAGGGCTGCCGGGTCATTGGGGCCTTCGGTTTGCAGCGCCGGCCTGTAGATCTGGCAGTGCGTGCTGTCGCACAAATCGAAGTGGTCGATGGCGTGGCGTCCCACGCTGGCGACCGCAAAGGTGCGCGACACGATGGCCTGAACCTGGAGCAGGCGACTCGACGCGCCGTCCCGAAGCGTCTCGGGTGGCAGTTCCGCGCGCACGGCGCCCAACACGTACTCCTCGAGTGGCAGCGAAATGACGCGGGTGCCCCGCGCGTCGGTCACCCGCACGCGGATGATTGAGGCTCCCTGAAGCGCTTGCCGGTCGGAGGTGACGCTGGGAGTGGGATCTTGAGGCGACGAGCCACCGGCTGCCCGGGGTGGGGCCACCGTGACGCCAGGGCCAAGAACTCCGCGATCCGACGCGCATCCCGCGATCGACAGGGTGAGGAGCGTCACCGTCAACGCACGATAGAACACAGCCATCGGGCCGGCAGGGCGTCGTCTGCTCACTGGTCGCAAGAAAGGCACATCTTCCGTATCGGGCTCTCGCGCCGTTGACGTTAGCTCGATCCTGAGCGCCGGCGAACCAGACTCAGTCGTGTCGGCTATACTCGTCGCTGGCGTGCCGCCCGACCTTGGAGCTGCGGCGCGCCGGGCCCGCCATGTACGAACCAGTCATCGGCCTCGAGATTCACGCCCAGCTGCAGACGGCGTCGAAGCTGTTCTGCGGGTGCACAACCGCGTGGGCCGGGCTGCCCAACACGCAGACCTGCCCGGTGTGCCTGGGCCTGCCAGGCGCGCTGCCCGTCCTCAACGAAAGAGCGGTGTCTCTGGCGGTTACCGCGGCGCTTGCGCTCGAGTGCCGCGTGCAGCGCGAGTCGATCTTCGCCCGCAAGAACTACTTCTATCCCGACTTGCCGAAGGGCTATCAGATCACCCAGTACGATCGTCCCCTCGCGCTGGACGGCCGCCTCCAGTGGATCGACAACGGGGAGCCGCGACACGTACGCATCGTCCGTGTGCACATGGAGGAGGATGCCGGCAAGTCGCTCCATGACGGCGTTGGGGATGTCGGCCGCGCCACCTGCCTCGACTTCAACAGAAGCGGCATGCCGCTCATTGAAATTGTGACCGCGCCCGACCTCCGTTCTGCGCACGACGCCGCGGAGTGCTTCCGCAGGCTCCGCGCGCTTCTGGTCGCTGCTGGTGTGTCGGACGGTAATCTCGAACGGGGCAACCTCCGGTGCGACGCGAACGTGTCGGTGCGGGTTCAGGGCGATGCCACTCTGCATTCGCGGACCGAGATCAAGAATCTGAATTCGTATCGCTTTCTCGATCGGGCGCTGGCGTACGAAATCGACCGCCAGGTAGAAGTGGTCAGCCACGGCGGCACCGTCGAGACCGAAACACGACTGTGGGACGAACGCGCGGGCGAGACGATGGCGATGCGCAGCAAAGAGGATGCTCACGACTATCGGTACTTTCCGGAGCCCGATCTGCCGCCGCTCGTGATACTCGACGAGACCATAGAGGCCGCCAGAGGCTCGTTGCCCATGCTGCCGGACGCCTTGCGCGAACGGCTCTCGTCGCACAAGCGTCTGACGGGCGACGACCTCGACTTTCTTGCGGCCTCGCCTGGTCTGGCATCGCTGTTTGAACAAACCGTGGCGCTTGGCGCCGACGCCGCAGCGGCGGCTGCATGGATCAAGGGCGAGTTGGCCCGTCGGCTCTACGAGAGCGGCGGTGCGGTCGAAGAGCTCAAGGTGACGCCCGCATCGCTCGCCAGCCTGATCGCGATGGTGTCGTCCGGGACACTCTCGAACTCGGCGGCCAAGCAGGTGTTTGCCCGCGTGTTCACGACGGGTGCGACGCCGGAGACCGTCGCGGCGGCCGAACATCTTACGCAGGAATCCGACGTTGACGCACTCCGACAGCTCGTAGACGAGGTGCTGGCGACCTACCCCGAGCAGGTCGCCCAGTTCCGGGCCGGACGCCGGGGCGTCGCCGGATTCCTCGTCGGCCACGTGATGAAGGCCAGTCAGGGGCGAGCCAACCCGAGTCTGGTTGACACCCTCGTTCGGTCGCGGCTGACGGGGGACGGATTGTCTTGACGACCAGCCACCCCTGGCGATGGGCCATCCTGGTCTTTGTGGCGGCCGCGATTGTGTATACGTGGCCGCTGGTGACGAACTCCCAGAGCGTGCTTGCGGCGCCGTACGGACCAGGCGACCCCTACCTCAATGTGTGGATTCTCGGTTGGGATTTGCACACGTTGGTGTCGTCTCCGCTCGCCTTCGTCACTGGCCGGGTGTTCGATGCAAACATCTTCTATCCGGCGACCAAGACGCTCGCGTACTCAGATCATCTCCTGTTGCCCGCGATGGTCATCGCCCCGGTGTTCCTGCTCACGCAATCCGTGGTGCTGTGTTACAACCTCGTCCTGCTGCTTTCACTCGTCGCCTCGGCGCTTGCCATGTTTGCCCTGGCGCGCGCGCTGACTGGATCCACGCTGGCAGCGCTTGCTGCGGGTCTGGTGTGGGGGTTCTGCCCGTTCCACTTCGCATTTCTCAGTCACCTGCAACTGCAGGGGATGTACCTTCTGCCGCTCGCGTTCCTCTTCCTTCATCGGCTGATGGCAACCGCGAGGCGCATGGACGCCGTGTGGCTGGGGCTGGCCGCGGGACTGCAGGCGGTCGTCTCGGTTGAGATTGGTCTGATAGGCGCGCTGGGGCTGGTGGTCGGCGCGGTCGCGCTCGCCGTGGTAGTCGGACACTGGCGAAGCGCCGTGATGGTCCGGCGCGTCCTCCTCGCCCTCGTCGTTGGATGCCTCACCGTCGCTCCAGTCGTGTGGCCCTACCTCGTAGTCCAGCGCACCGAGGGGGTCGTCTGGAAACCCGATCAGACAAACCTCCGCGCGACGACGCCCGGTGACTACTTGCACGTGCCGTCCGAAAACCTCCTCTATGGGCGGACCGGCCTGCTGCGGACTTCCGCGTCCTCCGGAATGGAGATGGGTTCGCCGAGCGGTTCCGAGCGCGAGTTGTTCGTGGGCTTCATGACGATGGGGCTGGGCGCGCTGGCGGTGTGGCACGTCGGCTGGCGCCGGCGCCGCATGGTCGTCTGGCCGTTTGTCGCACTCATCGTTTTCGGCTTCGCGCTATCGCTGGGCCAGTTCGGTGGTCGACCGATGGGTGGGTGGCTCGACGCCCACATTTTCGGGTTCGAGGCGATCCCGACGCCGGCATGCTTCGCCATCCTTGTGGCGTTTGGATGCGCCGTATTGGGGGCGTTTGGCCTGACTGCCATCACCGGTCGCCGGCCTCGATTGGCGTGCGTGTTGTTAGGGCTGATGGCCATCGAGTACGCCAACGCCCCGTTCGTGTACGTGGCCGCCCCCTCCATGAGGACGCCGGTGGGGCAGTGGCTCAAGGACGAATCGGGGCCGGGTGCCGTAGTGTGCGTACCTCTCGGCCTTGGGGCTGACAACACGCCGTGCATGATCGAATCGCTCGAGCACCGGCGGCCGATCGTCAATGGTGACGGCAGTCGGTGGCCGGCGTTTTTCCCGCATCTGGTCGACGCGCTCCGGCAGTTCCCGGCGGCCGATGCGCTCTGGACGCTGCGTGACCTGAACGTCCGATTCGTAGTGTCGCCCGATCGCCTGACGTCTCAACCCAATCCCACGCCGCTGGTCGAGCGAGCGAGATTTGGCCGCCGAACCATCTACGAGCTGATCTGGACGCCAGAGATTGAGGAAGGCCTCGAGCGCGCGGACACGCCAGAACCGCCTCCTGCGCCTGCGACACGGCCGTTCGATCCGGGAGAGACCGCGCGGTATCGACTGACTTGGAGCGGCGGCGCTACGATGGCGCTGTCGGCGGGCGACCTCGAATTCAGCGTCATGACACCGTCGGCTTCGTTCGCGCAATCGGGAGAAACGCTGCAGTTCGAGGTGTCGTTCGTCACGGCGCCGTGGGTGTCCGGGTTTTATGACGCGCGGGGTCGATTCACAAGCCTGACCCGAGCAGACCTGCTGCCGACCCTCCAGGTGCAGGAATTGCGGGAGGGCAGGCGCATCCTCAATCGGTCGGCGTGGTTTGATCCCGCCCGACGCGAGGTCCGGACGGCGGATGGTTCGGCAGACCAAGCGAAGACGGGCACGGTCCGGCCGCTGGCGATCGGCGCGCGCGACCCCGTGACGGCGTTCTACTACGCGCGTGCCTATCCGCTCACCGTGGGGTCTGTCCTGCGCATTCCAGTCAACGACTTCGGGCGAAGCCTGATCATCGAGTTGCGTGCGGGCGGCGAGGACTCGATCACGGCGGAGGGCAAGACTCAGGTCGCCCTTCGCGTCGACTGTCGGATGGAGCGCCGCGTCGATGGCGGGCGAAGTCCTCGAATGACGTTGTGGATCAGTCGCGACGCCCGGCGGATTCCGCTCGCCCTGGATATCGAGGCACCGTTTGGATCGATCCGGGCCGAGCTGTCGGAGTATCGCGCCGCCCCGGCCCGCTAAGTCACTAGATTCACTGAACCGGTGACCTGCCTGTTTCCTCATCCCTCGACCTGGCTCGGGATGACCCTGAGCCTGTCGAAGGGTCAGGACTTAGTGCTGAGCGAGTTCAGTTGTCGACGCGCTGAGCGATATCTCGGAGTCGTCGTCACACGAGCCGAAGCACGTGAGGCTCGGGCGCGGCCCGAAGGCTGTTGGACCGTATGTTATACTCGCGAAAACTCGCGCGAAGACGGGCTCAGCACGCGCCAACCAGCCAACTGCCGTGATTGAAACCTCGAATCTCTCGAAGATGTACGGCCGGGGCATTTATGCGCTCCGCGACCTTTCCGTGTCGATCGGCAAAGGGGAATTCGTGTTTCTCACCGGCCAGAGCGGGGCGGGCAAGTCCACCCTGCTCCGTCTGTTGTTGCGCCAGGATCTCCCTACGTCTGGGACGGTGCAGGTAGGCGGACGCGACCTGGCGTCGCTCTCACTGCGTCAGGTGCAGACGTACCGCCGCACGCTTGGCGTGGTGTTCCAGGACTTCAAGCTCATCCCCTCGCGCACCGTGCGCGAAAACGTGGCGCTCGTACCGCGCGTGCTCGGCGACACCTCGGTGCAGCAACAGCGTCGCACCTACCAGGTACTCAAGTGGGTGGGGCTCCAGCACCGCATGAACGCCTACCCGATGGAGCTGTCGGGCGGTGAGCAGCAGCGCATCGCGATTGCGCGCGCCCTGGTCAACGAGCCGGCGGTTGTCCTGGCCGACGAGCCGACCGGCAATCTCGACCCCGATCTGTCGCTCGAGATTATGAACCTGTTCAGGGAGATGAACGCCCGCGGGACGACGGTCGTCGTCGCAACCCACGATCGGGAACTGATTGGCCGCGTTGGCCGGCGCACGCTGACGTTGGATCACGGTCGGCTGTTGTCCTCCACCTAGGGAAGAAGGCTCGATGCACGCGTTGCGGTACTGTCTGAGCGAAGCGGCCAGAAGCCTGTGGCGGCAGCGTGGCTCGAGCGCGTTGTCGATGTTGACGATTGCCGCAGCGGCGATGGTGCTCGGCGGATTCCTCCTCGTGACCGTGAATCTGGAGCGGGTTCTCCTTCGCTGGAGCGCCACCGCCGAAGTGTCGATCTACCTCCGCGACGACATCACCCAGGATCAGCGCGTCGAGATGAATCGCGTGCTGGTGGCGAGCGCGGTCGTCGCCTCGCGCGAATTCGTTTCAAAGGCGGACGCGCTGGCCCGGTTCAGGCGCGATTTCCCCGACCTCTCTTCCGGACTGGACCAATCACCCGACAACCCGTTGCCGGCATCGCTTGACGTCCGATTGCGGCCGCAGGCGGGAGCAGACAGCGGAGCCGTAGAAGCCCTGGTCCAGCAAGTGCAGCGCCTGCCTGGCGTCGCCGACGTTCGGTTCGACCGACGCTGGCTGACCCGGCTGTCGTCAATCATCGCGGCCGTGCGCTGGACGGGATGGATGCTCAGCGGTGTGCTCATCGTGACGGCGGTGCTGACTGTCTCGACTATCGTCCGGCTGACCCTGCACTCGAGGCGCGACGAAATCGAGATCATGCAGCTGGTCGGCGCGCCTCTGGGACTGCTGCGAGGGCCGCTGGTCACCGAGGGCCTGGCGCACGGAGCGGTCGGCACGATTGTGGCCCTGGCGGTGCTGTACGGAGCTTTTAGCGTCGCGAAGGCGCAGGCGGGGGCACTGCTCACGATGCTGGTCGGGCCGGACCTGTTGGGATTCCTGCCCCCCGCGACGTTCCTCGCGCTGATAGCCGGCGGAACGGCCATCGGGACCCTCGGCGGGTGGCTGGCGGCCCGCCACGTCAGGTGACCGGTTTGACAGCGTCGGAGCGTCGAACTACACTGGTTTCGTCTTGCAATCGCTACGTCTGAGGAACCGGATGCATAGCGCTCTGCCTCTACAATCCCCTGCAAGCTCGTATTCGCCGCCAACACTGATCGCTAATTTTTACCGAGAAGAATTCCTCAAACATCGCGACTTCCTGCTCTCGCAGCGCGAGTCGTACTCCGAGCGGGCCCTGGCCAGCGCCGATGCCGCGATCTGCCGCGTGCTCGGACAACTGGACAGCCTGTGCATGCAGCACAACGGGATCGAGGTCGTGAATCGGATTCTACGGTGTTTTGACGTCGTCACCGGCGTCTCGGCCTGTTCGTGTCGCCGGCAACCACACTAGATTGATACCAGCCAGTCTTCGGGAACATGCGCTCGCGATTGCGGCGGCGGCCATTGGCTCGGCCGACGCGGGTCTTCGCGTCGCTCAAGCGATGCCGTCGATCGCCGGCGCGCTTGCAGCCGCGCGTCGATGGCACGTCGTGGCGGCCGGAAAAGCGGCCGGACCGATGCTGCGCGCCAGCTTGTCCTGCGTGGATCGGGATCCTGCGTCCGCCGTGGCCGTGGCGCCCAACGGCCTGGAATCGCTGCCTGCGGTGGTACGCTTATTCGCTGGCGGCCACCCGATCCCTAATCAGGCCAGTCTGGACGCGGGCCGCTCTGCCCTCGACCTGATGGCAGACGCGGACGCAGACGATCTGGTGCTCGTGCTCGTGTCGGGCGGGGCCTCGGCGCTGCTGGTGCTGCCCGTTGAGGGCGTCTCGCTCCAGGACAAGCAAACCACCACGGACCGCCTCCTGCGCGCCGGTGCGGACATTCACTCACTGAATACCGTGCGCAAGCACCTGTCGAAGATCAAAGGCGGACAGCTCGCGGCCGCGACAAGGGCCCGCGTCATCGGATTCGCGGTCTCGGACGTCGTCGACGATGACGTGTCGGTCATCGGATCCGGATTGACGGCAGGCGACCCGAGCTCATTTGGCGATGCACTGGGCATTCTCGAGCGGTACGGCGGCGCCGGCGCGTTTCCGCCCAGTGTGGTGGACGCCCTGCGGGACGGCATTGCGGGGCGACGGTCCGAGTCGCCGGAATCGGGCGCGGCTGCGCTCAGCCGATCCGAGACCCGGATCATCGGCGGACGTCGAGATGCGATGGCAGGCGCCCGAGCGGAAGCCGAACGTCTGGGCTACCGGACGTGCCTCATCGACGAGCCCGTCGTCGGACAGGCCCGCGCGGCGGCAGAGACGTACGCCTCGACGCTGCGCGCGATGAGTGCCGGAGGCGCCACCCCGCTGTGCGTGGTGTCGTCTGGCGAGACCACGGTTCGCGTGACGGGCAACGGCAAGGGCGGTCGCAACCAGGAGTTTGCACTCGCGCTGGTGGACGCGCTCTCGACGATGGGGAGCCCCATCGTCGTCGTCAGTGCCGGAACTGACGGGATCGACGGTCCGACCGACGCGGCTGGCGCCATCGTGACGTCCGAGACGCGTGCACGGGCCCAGTCGCGTCAACTCAATCCGCAGGCGTTTCTCGATAAGAACGACGCCTATCATTTCTTTGAGACGTTGGCCGATCTCATCAAGACCGGTCCGACGCGCACCAACGTTGGAGATATTCAAATCGCATTAGTCGCTCCTGGAACAGGACCGGTACACCTGTGACCAAAGAAGACGTTCTTCGTCTCATCGAGTCGCGCGTGACTCATCCCGCGTCTGGGCGCGAGTTGATGCAGTTGCTCAAGATCCCCAGGGACGCCAGGGTGACCTTTCGCCGTCTGCTGCGGCAACTTCTGGCCGATGGCGCGCTCATCCAGGTTCGCGGCCATCAATACGGACTGCCAGGCAAGGCCGATCTGATGGTGGGCGTCCTGACGATGAATCCGGGCGGTTACGGCTTCGTTGTTCCCGACCATGCCACCGATCGCGAGGGTGACGTCTACATCGCCGCGCCTCACCTGCACGACGCCATGCACGGCGACCGCGTCACCGTTCGCCTGGAGCGCAACCGCGACGACCGCAAGAGAGAGGGCAGGATCATCAGTGTGTTGAAGCGGGGCCAGGCCACGCTGGTGGGACAGATCGAGATCGATCGCGCCAGTCATGCCCGAGTCGTGCCGTATGAGAAACGGATCGTCCAGGACATCCATGTGCTGGCCGCCGACGTGCACGGGGCGAAAAGCGGCGACATGGTGGCCGTCGAGATTACTCGGTGGCCGACGGCGACGCGGCCCCCGCTTGGCAGAGTCGTAGAGGTCTTCGGATCTCTCGATGAGCCAGGCGTCGACACGCGCGTCATCATTCGCAAACATGGCCTGCCTGATGCGCACGGGGAACAGGCCGTCGTGGAGGCGAGGCGGTCGGGCAGCCAGGTTCACCCGCGCGACCTCGACGGGCGCACGGACTTCAGATCGTGGCCGACGGTGACGATCGACGGCGAAGACGCCCGCGATTTCGACGATGCCATCACGCTGCAGAAGCTGCCCAACGGGCACTACTGGCTCGGCGTGCACATCGCTGATGTGGCGCATTACGTGCGCGAGGGCACCGTGCTCGACCAGGAGGCGTACGACCGAGCGACCTCGGTGTACTTCCCGGAGCGAGCCCTCCACATGTTTCCGGCCGAATTGGCCACCGGGCTTTGCAGCCTGAAGCCGGATGTCGACCGTCTCGTGCAGTCGTGTGTGATGGAGGTGGACGAGCGCGGCGAGGTCGTGCGGTACGAAATTCACGATGGAGTCATCCACAGCGACGCACGCATGACCTACACGGCGGTCAACGCGATCATCACCGATCGCGACCCCGCCGAGATGGCGCGATACGAATCGCTCGTGCCGATGTTCGTCCGCATGCACGAGTTGTTTGCCATCCTGAATCAGCGGCGGCATCGGCGCGGGTCCATCGATTTCGACCTGCCCGAAGCGAAACTGGTGCTGGACGACGAAGGTCTGATCGAAGACATCATCCAGGCCCAGCGCAACGTCGCGCACCGGCTCATCGAAGAGTTCATGCTGCTGGCCAACGAGACCGTGGCCCGCCACCTCGAAGAACAGCGGATGCCGGCCCTCTTCCGGATCCACGAGCGCCCCGATCCCCTCAAGGTGGCCGTATTCGAGGAGTTTCTGTCGAGCCTCGGATACCGCCTGGCCGCCGAACCCGGCGGCGTGCGTCCGCGCGACTTCCAGCACTTGATCGAGCGAATCGCGGGATTGCCGGTGGAACGGCCGATCGCGTTGCTCATGCTGCGGACGATGTCCCAGGCCCGCTACAGTCCGGACAACGTCGGTCACTTCGGCCTCGCTGCGCCCACCTATACGCACTTCACGTCGCCGATACGCCGGTACCCCGACCTGGTCGTGCACCGGCTGCTCCGGGAAGTGCGACGGGGCGCACCCGCCGCCCAGCGAATCGAGGAACTCGGGGAGCTGTTGCCCGAAATCGGGCGTCATACCTCTGAGCGTGAGCGGCGCGCGATGGACGCCGAGCGTGAGTTGGTACAGTGGAAGAAGGTCCGCTTCATGGCGGACAAGGTCGGCGAAGAGTACGACGGGTATGTCACCGGCGTCAGCGCGTTCGGACTGTTCGTCGAACTGATTGAGCATTTCGTCGAGGGGCTCGTGCACGTGTCGACGATGGCCGACGACTACTATCGGTTCGTGGACACGGCGCACGTGCTGAAAGGCGAGCGGTCAGGTAAGACATTTCGTCTCGGGGATCGCATTCGCGTGCAGGTGCTGAGGGTGGATACCGAGCGACGGCAAGTCGACCTGGGCCTCGTCGAGTTGTTGGAGCAGATGCGACGCGGCGCCGTTGGCCCCAAGGCAGGACGCAGCCGCGCGAGGCCGAAAAGCGGGCGGCCAAAGACCGAGCGGCCAAAGACCGAGCGACGCCGTCACACGCCGCGGCAACCGAAACGCGGAAAGCAGAGCCGTCGCCGATGAGTCAGGGCGCCCGTATGAAACACATTGTCGTTGGGACGGCCGGCCACATCGATCACGGCAAGAGCGCGCTGGTGCTGGCGCTCACAGGCACCGATCCCGATCGGTTGAAGGAAGAACAGGCGCGCGGCATCACCATTGACCTGGGGTTCGCACACTGGCAGACGCCGGAATTGAGTGTCGCTTTCGTCGATGTGCCGGGGCACGAACGCTTCGTCAAGAACATGCTCGCCGGCGTGGGGGGGATTGACGCCGTCCTGTTCGTCGTGGCGGCCGACGAATCCGTGATGCCTCAGACTCGGGAGCATTTCGAAATCTGCCGCCTGCTGCACGTGCCGGCAGGCATCATCGCGCTGACGAAGGCCGATCTGGTTGACCAGGACGTCGTCGACCTGGTGCGGCTGGAGGTTCGTGAGCTGGTGCAGGGATCGTTTCTTGACGGGGCGCCGATCATCCCGGTTTCGGCGCGCACCGGGGCGGGACTCGACGCCCTCAGGCAGGCACTCATCGAAGTGGGCCGAACCAGCCCCAGCCGGCCCACCGATGGTCCGGTGCGCCTGCCGGTGGATCGCGTGTTCTCCGTCAAGGGATTTGGCACCGTCGTCACCGGTACGTTGGTGTCGGGCGCGCTGACCGCCGATCGGGATCTGGCGGTGCTGCCGGCGGGACGCACCGTGAAGGTTCGGGGCATTCAGATGCACGGCCTCAAGGAAGCTGCGGCCGAGGCCGGCCAGCGGGTGGCGGTCAACCTCGGTGGCGTCGAGGTCGCAGACGTGAACCGCGGCGACACGCTGGTATCGCATGGCGACCTGGTCGCGACCCGTGTCTGCGACGCGCGCATCGAGGTGCTCTCCGCCGAGCGACCGGTCCGGCATGGGGCCCGTGTGCGCATGCATCAGGGCACCAGCGAAGTACTCGGCCGTGTCGCGCTGTCGTCGCTGGTGGAGGATGGGGCGGCCGGGGCCGCGGCGCCTGTCAGTGAGATTCCGCCCGGGCGATCCGCATACGTGCGCCTCCGACTCGAGTCGCCGATCGTGCTGGTCGGCGGCGACCGGTTCATCCTTCGCGCCTACTCTCCGTCGGTCACGATTGCGGGCGGCAGTGTGCTCGATCCGATCCCCCCGAGAACCGGCATCCGGACTTCGGCCGGACGCGGGCGGTTCGGAAGGCTCGATC
>Ga0334722_10003060_pt1 | contig 18287 bp, 19 predicted proteins | sample C3_bottom_MG_FD_207210 | JGI IMG/M metagenome (GOLD analysis project Ga0334722, IMG submission 207210) | Sediment microbial communities from Yellowstone Lake, YNP, Wyoming, USA - C3_bottom | ecosystem: Environmental > Aquatic > Freshwater > Lake > Sediment | place: USA: Wyoming | collected...
ATCGATTGATATTCTCCCAAACTCATTGACCAGCACCATTATCCTGGCGTTAGAAGGGAAAGATTCAAGAAGATTGTTTATTAAAGTTGTTTTCCCTGCTCCCAGAAATCCTGAAATCACATAGATTGGTATTGGCATATTATCCCCTTCATCTTGACCTGCCGCTGTTAGACGCAACACCCGGGTAAGGCGCGAAGGCAATCCACGCAGATGCCCTTCTTGAAAGATGAGACTTTTTATCAAAGGGCAGTGTGTTATTCAAGCACGGTTTGCTGTGCCGCATAATATTTTCGCAAGAAAGCCTTAATTTTCGCAAAATTTTCATAGACAATATTCTTTTTTCCTCTAATAAATCAAACTGCAAATTTGTCACACGGGAAAGGCTCTGGATTTCTCCTGAAACTCTGTAGAGCGTCATTCCTGCAGATGGATCCTTCCAATCGCTTAAGTGAGTCTCACTTTCGTGGGAATGACATAGTGGTTAGATTCTAAAATCAAGTCTCAAGGATGGTGATGCGTTAAGCGGAGAGCTTGAAAAACGCCACATTTGTCATTGCGAACAAAGCGAAGCAATCCCATAGATGTCCGATAACCCATGAGATTGCCTTGTCGCTCCGCTCCTCGCAGTGACACGAAGGGCAGAAATTCGAAGCTCTAAATAGAAACCCGCTCCTTGGAGGATGCATTATCAGGATACTCACAAGGACAACCAAAACCATAATAAGGAGGTAAAGACAAATGAAGAGATGTGCATTTTTGAGGGTGTGTGTGTTGGCATTGGTGTCTCTTTTCTTCCTGATGGTCCCTTCTTCCCAGGCCCAGACAAAGGCAGAAAAGGAGTTCAAGGATTTCCATGAGAAAGGAAGGGCCCCCTTCATGGAAAAATGCGTTAAATGTCACAGTATCAATGTAAAACTCCGGGATAAAACAATAAAGAAAGCCTTTTTGGAGAAGTGCAGCCAATGCCACAGCCTTGAGCGGCTTTTTTCCAAAAAGAGGTCAACTGAGGAATGGGACAAAATCCTCAAGATCATGGCGGGGAAACCCCATGCCAACATCAATGCGGAGGAGCTCAAGAAAATCCAGAAATGGGTTGATTTCATGCAAGCGATTCCCTGATGATGTTCATTATGGTTCCAATAACCAATTTTCAGCCCGAGGCGAATTGTGAAAAGCGCCGGATCTGTTCCCAAAACACTGTCCGAATCGGCGAACAGCTTATGCGGCTCTGTGAGTCCCCCGGTAAAGCCGGGGGGGTGACTCACGAGGAATTAGATTTTGAGGTTCTCAATAGAAATTGATGGGCAATTTGGAAAAAAATCAAGCACGGCAAGAAAGGCGACATAGATATTTTTAAAATGCGTCGCAGCGGCGGTCGTGAGCAGAAAGACGATGAACCGATGCCGATTTTATTCTCGATTATTTAGGGAGGTATTGAAATGTCTTCATTACAACAGTTGGCCGAGTACGTGGAAAAAGGAAAAAGTGAGGAAATCAGCTCCTTGGTTCAAAAACTCCTTGGCGACAACATCAGCGCCGACAGGATAGTCAGCGAAGGTCTTGTCCCTGGATTGGATGCCATCGGAGAGAAATTCTCGAAATTCGAGGCCTTTGTTCCGGAACTGATGGTCGCCGCCATGGCCGCCCAGGAGGCCCTCAAGGTGCTTCGCCCCAAGATGACGGAGGGAACATTGCACAAACCCATGGGGACGGTTGTGATCGGCACCGTGGCGGGCGATGTTCATGACGTTGGCAAGAACATTGTTGCCATGATGCTGGAAGGAGGGGGTTTCAAGGTGATCGACCTCGGAGTCAACGTCCCTACCGCCAGTTTCTTAAAAGAAGTAAGGTACCAGGAAGCTGAGATATTGGCGCTCTCTTCCCTCTACACACCCACACGACTGGCCATGAAGGACGTTATACAGGCGCTGAAAGATCAGGGCATGCGAGACAAAGTGAAGGTCATGGTTGGGGGAGCCCCGATCGATCAGGCCTTCTGCGACTTGATTGGCGCGGACGGATATGCGCCGGATGCGCCCCAAGCGGTTAAAATGGCAAAAAGCTTGATCGCAGTCCCAAAACAATGATGTGGGAGTTTCACGATGCCATTCAGACAAGAGGCTTATTGAAAAGGAGGCAGGACATGAAAGAAGACAAAACCTACATGGATCGAAGATACAGGATTAATGAGCTTCGGGCGAAGAATGAGAAGATGACGGCCCGCGAGAGAACCCGCAAGGCAATCAATTTCGAGGAACCGGATCGTATCCCTATCGACAACTGGATGGTCCCTGAGATCAAGACGCGGTGCATGGAGTACTGGGGATGCGAAAACGAGGAGGAACTGCTGGCGTTCCTGGGGGTGGACGTGAGGGACAACTATGGCGCCAGCTACGTAGGCCAGGAATTCAAAAAATATGACGACGGGACGGTGGAGGATCTCTGGGGGGTAAGGAGAAAAATCGTTACCTATGGAAAGGGAACTCCTCACGAGGGGACATTCAAGGAAGTATCCTGGTCCCCGTTGGAACATATGAAAACCGTGGAGGAAATCAATACCTATACCCGCTGGCCCAAACCCGACTGGTGGGATTATTCCAAGGTGAAACAGGATTGCGCCAAATGGCACCCGCAGTATTTCGTCCTCAACAAGGGCGACCGGCTGGATAGAACGGCCCAACTTAAACCGATGATGTACATGCGAGGCATTCAGCAAACCTTCATTGACCTCGCTATAAACCCCAAAATCGTTGAGTGCATTCGCGACCACATCGTAGACTATTTCGTCAACTACAACCCGAAAGTCTTCAGCGCAGGCGCGGAGGAAATGGACATGTTCATGATGGGCGACGATATGGGCGGCCAGCGAGGCCCTCTCTTAAGCCCTGAAATGTGGAAGCGGTATTTCTCCGACGGATTCAGGAAATACTGCGATATCGCGCACAAATACGGCCTGAAGGTGATGTACCACACCTGCGGAGATGTTTACGCCTTAATACCTCAGTTTATTGAAAATGGCCTTGATTGCCTGCAGTCGCTGCAACCTCAGGCCACCAATATGGACATCCAGCGATTGAAAAAGGAGTTCGGCAAAAATCTTTCCTTCCAGGGCGGCATGGACATCCAGCAGGTGCTCCCCCTGGGAACCCAGGAGGATGTGAGAAAGATGGTGAAGTACGCCGCAGACAATGCCAAGGCCGGAGGCGGCTATATTTTCGGAACTGCCCACAATATCCAGGCGGACACGCCTATAGAGAACGTGGCTGCCCTCTTCGAGGCCTATCACGAATACGGGGTCTATTGAAGGCTTTCTTAACGAAGTAGAGGAGATTTCATGGAGATCATCGGAGAAAAGATCAATACGACCAGAAAGGACGTGGGAAAGGCGGTTCGAGAACGGGATGCCGCCTTTATTGAGGATCTGGCCCGAAAGCAAGCGGAAGGGGGCGCCACTTATCTCGATGTAAACTCGGGGCTTGCCCTTTACCCAGAGGAGGAGATCGAGGATTTTGCCTGGTTGGTGCCGCTGGTGCAACAGGTCGTAAACCTTCCGCTCTGCATAGATTCCGGCCGCGTCCAGCCCATCGAGGCAGCCCTTAAACTTCACCGGGGCAAGGCCATGATCAATTCGGTGAACGGAGACCAGGCCAAGATGGAGGAAATTTTCCCTTTGGTCAAAAAGTACGGGTGCAGGGTGATTGCTCTCACCTCGAGCAGTGAAGGCGGAATTCCTGCGACCAGCGGTGAACGTCTGAAGATGGCCGAAGCCATAGCGATGGCGGCGCAGCAATATGGGATTCCCTTGGCGGATATCTATTTCGATCCTCTTGTTATGACCCTCTCAACCCAGCACGGAAACGGGGTCTTGTTCCTGGAAACCCTCCGTGGGATCAAGAAAAACCTTGGAGAGGCAAAGACCGTTTCCGGGTTGAGCAATATTTCGTTCGGACTCCCCAAGCGGAGACTCCTCAATCAGGCCTTTCTTCTCTTGGCGCTGGGATGTGGGATGGACGCGGCGATCCTCGACCCCACAGACAAGGCCCTCATGGCGATGATCCGGGCCGGAGAGGCGCTCATGGGCAAAGACCCCTTTTGCGCCAAATATATCGGCGCCTTCAGGGAAGGAAGACTTGACGCATAGGTCTAAAAGGGAAAACAGAGAGAAAGGAGGTGACAAGTTCACTCCGTCGTTCAATTCGCAGTGGTGACTCCCCGTGGAACGGGGTAATGCTATCCCGAGAATAGAGATGTCAAGAAAAAAGGCGATAGGAAATATTCTCTATAAAAGATGGAGGTGTTTTTATGAAAAAGTCTTTATTCGTGATTATCGCGGCACTGATACTGGTTTGGATTGGAGCGGCGTTAGCCGCGGATCAACCCCAACCAGGCAAACTGAAGGAGGTGGCTCTGGTCCTGGCCAAGGATGTAAAGGGGGAGGCGAAGGGTAAGCTTGTCATCAACACCGCCAATGGCACCGACATCGCCATCCAGATCACCGGTCTGGATCCCAAGGGCCTCTATACCGCCTTCTTCGTTAATGTGAAAAGTCAGATGTTCGAGGGCATCGGCCCGGCGCCCCATGTTCTCAAGGTCAACGAAAAGGGGGAAGCGGAGTTCAAGGGGACCATGAAGAAGGACATCTACAAGCGCTTCGTGGCGGCAGGCATCTATCTCAATCCGGGGGGCAAGCCCATCGCCAACCCGGTGGGAGTCAAGCAGGCATTGGGAGATTTGATAGCGCAGGACAAACCCAAGCTCATTCTGCAGGGAAAGCTCAGATGAACCCTTGATGGAATCGGCAAGGCGTATTCTACAGAAACCTTCACCTATGTAGATAAGGAGGAGAATCTATGAGCACATTAACAGCGTACGACGTCAGTAAAATGACCAAGGAGGATGTCCTTGCCGCCTGGAAAAGCTGGCAGGTCAGGACCTTCGTCACCATCTGGATCACGTACGGCAGCTTTTACCTGTGCCGCGCCAATATTTCTTTCGCCTTGCCGGGGCTCAGCGCGGAGTTTGGCTATTCTAAAACCCTCTTGGGCTTGTTGGGCACAGCACTTTTCATCATGTATTCCTTGGGCCAGTTCGTTAACGGCCAATTGGGAGACAAGTACGGGGCCCGCAAACTCGTCTTCGTGGGCATGATCGTCTCGGCCCTGCTGAATATCGTTTTCAGCTTCTCAACCGCTTTTTGGTTCATGCTGGTGGTGTGGGGACTGAACGGATACTTCCAGTCCATGGGGTGGTCTCCCCAGGTCAAGACCATGGCCAACTGGTTTACCGTGGCCCAGCGCGGCAAATGGATGGGCCTGATGGGTTCCTGCTACCAGATCGGAAACGCCCTTTCCTGGCTGCTGGCCTCCTATCTCGCAGCGCACTATAGTTGGCGCACCCTCTTCTGGGTGCCGGCCATTTTATTCCTCATCTCCTCTGTCCACTTCGTCATTCGCCTGCGCAACGCGCCGGAAGAGGTCGGACTGCCGCCCATCGAGCAGCTCAGAAAGATCGCCGCGGGTGAAATGACCGAGCCTTCCAGCGTCGATCGTAAGGCGGCTCAGGATGACAAGCACATGGGCTTCGCCTACACTGTCAGGACAGTTTTGACCAGTCCCCGCATCTGGGGAGTTTCCATCGCCTTCTTCTGCCTCGACATCATCCGCTATGGATTCTTTTACTGGGCGCCCGTCTTTCTGATTGAGGTCCAGGGGGCATCAATCAGCAGCGCCGGCCTTTCGGTGGCCGTCCTGCCCCTTGCCGGTTCGGCCGGCGCCATCTTCTGCGGCTGGGCTACCGGCAAGTTCTTCAACAATCGCCGGGCCCCGGTCGTCTGCCTCTGCCTCTTCGGCCTGGCCATCTTCGCCTATCTGTTCTACTACGCCCCTGAGGGCGCCTGGATTTTAGGTCTGGTCTATCTGGCATTGATCGGCTTCTGCACCTATGGAGCGCATGTGCTCATGGTCGGACACGCCGCCCAGGATTTCGCCGGCCGCAAGGCTGCGGCCTCGGCCGCCGGTTTCATCGACGGCTTCGGCTACATCGGCGCGGCCATGACCGGCATCTTCACCGGCTGGTTGGTGGATAACTACTCCTGGACCGCTGCGTTCTGGTACTGGATCATCGCTGCCCTGGTGGCCGGCTGTATCATGCTGGCCCTCTGGCGGGTGCCCGTCGTAGAGCAAGATTAAGGTACTGAGGGTTCGCGTTGGCAGTCGGCCCTTGGTGGGCCGGATCGGGCCCCTTCTTTGAGCCGGGGTTCAGGTTAGAAGAGGGGCCCCCTCCTTTTTGATGTTTAGTTACTGGAACAATAATGTGCGGCGATGAACGAGCGCATGCATCTGGTCCTTGACTCTCTACGGTAGTCCGTACAAGGTGACTCTCATGAGTTGGCGAGACCTCATACCTAAAACCACGATCTCCCAGGAGACTATGGAGGCCCTGGGCCCGGTGTTCATGGGGCAGAGGCTGTTCAACCGCGGCCAGTACCTTGAGGCCGAGGTCATGTACTGCCAGGCCCTGGAGCGCTTCCCCCCTAAAAGTGCCGGCAGCGTTTTAATCTATAACAAGCTGGGAATCCTCTACGAAAAAATGGGCAACTCCCGAAAGGCCTTGGATAGTTACGAGAAAGGCGCGAAGGCGGGGGCGCTTACACCCTTTACCTACCAGCGACTGTGCTGCCTCTATCTGGAGGCCAAACGCCTGCCTCAGGCATTGGAATGCGCCCGACAGGCCATCAAGGTACTAAAAAAGGCCCGCACCAACCTTCCCCAGGAGGTTTACTTCTGGTTTATCTTCCAGAGGCTGAAACGGAAGATCATCCGCCTCATGCCTCCTTCCTCACGGGTCTAAAGCCACGGCAATTTTGTTCTCAGCACAACTTACTGATTTTACGTGTGTGACGAAAATAGCAAAGCCGCGATATTTCGTTTACCTCGGATAGAACAAAATTACCGTGGCTCTAAAGCACTTTCCCCTTTTAATTTTTCAGCGGGTATGGTAGTCCGTGCGCAGACATAGAAAGGATTGGATAGAATACACATAATCATATGAAATCCATCCGCCAGTTGGAATGTGCTATCGTGAAGGGAGATATCAATCGGGCAACCGCTCTCACGGGAAAATGCCTCCGGGAAGGGATGCATCCTTCTCAAATCATCGAGGAGGGCATCCTTTGTGCGATGGAGATTGTAGGTGAAAAATGGAAGACCTACGAATACTTTATTCCCAATGTCCTGGTTTCGGCGATGGCGACGAAACTCTCCCTCAAATCCCTCCACTCTGCCCTGACGACTTTGCGAACCCGGCCGATGGGAAAGGTTGTCGCCGGAACCGTGAAGGGTGATGTCCACGACATCGGGAAGAATATCCTCCTGATGTTCATGGAGGCAAATGGCTTTGAGATCATTGATCTTGGGATCGATGTGGCGCCCGAACAGTTTGTCAAAGCGGTTAAAAAGGAAAAACCGGACCTTCTTCTGCTCTCCTGTCTCTACACCCTTACCATGCACTCCATGGAAGACACGATTATCGCCCTGAAGAAGGCAGGGTTAAAGGGCCAAGTCAAAATCCTTGTCGGAGGCGCTCCCATCACCAAAGAGTTTGCCAACAGCATCGGAGCGGATGAATTCGGGACCGATGCAATGGACGGGGTTAAGAAAGCGAAAGAGTTGGTAGCCGGCAGGAAAGAAGTGAGGGAGAAAGATGGTTTCGAATCACGGATCCCTTCAACCGGAGCTGAACGCTGACCTTGCAGAGCAAAGCTCGTTCCTTCGAATCATCGATTCCTTTCAGGAGGCGATGAAATTGCAGGTGCGTATCTTTCCGCTGCAAGGAAAGGAAGGAATTGGCTCGATCGCTGGACACGGTCATCCTTTCTGTGAAATCATTCGAAGTTGCTCCTTGGGGCGTGAAAACTGTCTGAAAGACATCAATCTGGCGATCCAGATAGCAATGAAAACAGGAGAACCCTATATCTTTCAATGCCATGCCGATATGATCGAATTCACGGCGGCCCTCCCTGATGGCAGGGGAACACCATCTGCCTTTGTGTGCGGACCGATTTTCTTGAGACATCTGAACCCCCTCATTGAACAAAGCATCCTCACAAAAGTTAGAAGTCTATCTTTGGATGAAGCCTCTGTTATGCGCATCCTTCCGGCGATTCCCGTTTTTTCTGAACGAAGGGTTCAGGCCGCAGCGGACCTCCTTTTCATGATTGCAAATTACTTCTCAAAATCTGGTTCCACCTCCCAACCAATACAACACGAAATCAACCGACAACAGGCCCTTCTTGCCGATGGACTTTTTTTGAGCAAAGGGAGCGAGGCGGGTGATGCGGCTCTCGCCATCTCCCACCTTCAACCCAGAGGCGATTTTTATCAAGAAAAAGAACTGATCGACCTCATAAAAATGGGCGATCGAAAGGGGGCAAAAGGGCTTCTGGATGAGCTTCTCGGTACGATCCTGTTCCGGAGTCATGAGCATATCGGAATTCTAAAAGCCAGAGCCTTGGAGATTATTTTCATCATTGCCAGAGCTGCTGTGGAGGCGGGAGCCAACCTGGAGGAGATCCTCGGGTTTAAGTATCAATATATTCAAGACCTTTCACATGATGATTCCCCGGAAACCCTCTATTACTTCCTCAGAAAAGCCTTTGACCAGCTTTTCGAATGCATCTACCAGAATCGAAATATCCGGCACACCAAGGTTTTTAGAAAGGCAAAGGAATTTATCTGGGGCAATTATAATAGGGATATAACGCTGAAAAAAACGGCGGATGCGGTGGGAATTAACCCCTTCTACCTCAGTCACCTATTTCGACAAGAGATGGGGCTCTCTTTTTTAGAATACCTGACCTCTGTTAGGCTGTCCATTGCAAAAAAACTTATAATGCAGACGGAATGGAGTATCATTCAGATAGGCCTTGAAGTCGGGTATCAGGATCCAAGCCACTTTGCCAAGATCTTCAAGCAAAAAGAAGGCATCCTTCCGAAAGAATACCGAAAGAAACTAATCGAACCGAAAAGCGGCCAAGATAGCTAAAAAACATCGCCTGTATGATACGATCGTTCAGCCGGTGGAACACGAACTTATCCACCTTGGGCTGCGGGTGGTAATCCGCGCTAGTGACAACACGAAAGTTTGCCTTGACAACAGGAATATCTACAGTGTAGCATCCGCGCCGGAACTGCTGTAAAGATAGACATTCCCATGCTGTTTCAAAAAATAAGTATTTAAACACCGGGACAACTTTACTGAAATTCATAAAGGCGGCAGAATGGAAATAAGGCGTGAGCAATTGGCAGTTGATCCCCTCAAATGCAACGGGTGTCAACAATGCTTGATGGCCTGTTCGATGAAACATCAGGGAAATGTCAATCCCGGGTTGGCCTTGCTCAAAATTCTCAGGCTTGAAGTCCAGAAAGTTGACGTTCCCGTGATCTGCATGGCGTGCGATAACGCCCCCTGCATCAAGGTGTGCCCCATGAATGCGCGGGTTCGGCAGGAAAATGGGACGGTTATCACGAACACCGATGTCTGCATAGGGTGCCGGGCGTGCGTTTATATATGTCCGGTCGGCAGCCCCTTGGTAAACCCTTATACTGGTCAGACGATGACCTGCGATATGTGCCAGGATGATGAAACCGGACCCTGGTGTGTAACCGCCTGTCGCGAAGGGGCATTGAAAATCAGTAAGGATGACGCGCTGACCAAGGGAGTGTTGAGAGAACGGGCGGAGCGCTCAAGAGCCATCTATCCAAATAATTTCAGGACGAATCAACCATGAAGGTAGTCATTGTGGGAAACGGGATTGCCGGCAATCGAGTGGCCGCGGAGCTGCGGGAAAGGGACAGGGAGATGGAAATCTGCATCCTTTCCGCCGAGGCGGTTCCGGAATATGATCCCTGTTCGCTCCCCTATTATCTGGCCGGCAATATCGGGAAAAAGGATGTCTTCAAAAAAACCGTTGATGATTACAAACGCCTCAACATTGATGTCATGTTCAACAGCAAGGCCGTGTCCATTAACCCGGAGGCGAAGAGCGTCACAACCGAAGAGGGAGTGGAAATCGGCTATGATAAACTCGTGCTGGCCCACGGCGGCGCCCTCTTCTTTCCGCCGATTGAGGGGATTCGCAACGCCGGCGTCTTTAGCTGCAAGCAGATGTCGGAAATGGAAAAGCTGGAAGCTCACAAAGGCCGCAAAGCGGTCGTGATCGGCTCCGGCGCGATCGGGATCGAGGCGGCAGAGGCGTTAAAGAAACGGGGATATGAGGTTCATATCATTGAGCTTTTGGGCTGGATTCTTCCGGTTCTGTTTGATGAGCCCACCGCCAGGCTCTTAGAAACGGCGATGGAAGGGTACGGGATTCATCTTCATACCGGCGAGAAGGTGCTCCAGATCAAAGGGGATAAAGCGGTTTCCAGCGTTGTCACGGACAAGCGGGAGATCGAATGCGACACGGTGGTCGTCGCCACGGGCGTGATTCCGGGAACGGCGCTGGCCAAAACCGCGCAGATCGAAACAGGGCGGGGCATCAAGGTCAACCGGCAGATGGAAACATCCGTTGCCGATATCTATGCCTGCGGGGACTGCGTGGAGACCTTTGACGCCTGTACCGAAGAGACGGTCATGTTTCAGTTGAAGCATAACGCGATCGAGCAGGCGCAAATCGTGGCCGGAAACATTCTGGGCGATCATGTCAAATACCTCGGCGCCTATGCGTTTGCGCGAGTGCATTTTTTCAACACCCATGCCTCCACCTTCGGCAAAACCATGCGGGCGACCGCGTGCCTGCTGGGGAAATCCGAGCTTATCGAAAAACAGAGTGGGAACGACTATTTGCGCGTCGTTTTACTGGACGGCAAGGTGCTGGGGGGCCAGGCCATCGGCAGGTATGCCGATGCCATGGGCGCATTCATCGGCGCCATGTGGCGTAAAGACGATCTGGATCAATTGAGAGCTAAATGGAGCAAAATACCGCAAGCCGGCGCCGCTGCTGCGTGGCCCTTGATCAGACTGGGTCAGCTTATCGGAGCGGCCGCCCCCTGACGGGGCTGTGACGGCAAAGCTGTTATAGAACCCTGGATAATCAAAATCTTGCTGTTAATTTCCAGACACGAAAGTGAGCATGCCGAGTCGGGCAAAACAAATTGAAGAAAAGGGGAGTTGCCTATGAAACTCAAGGACAAGGTGGCGCTGGTAACCGGAGGCAGTCGCGGTGTGGGACGGTCTGTTGCCCTGGCCTACGGAAAAGAAGGGGCCAAGGTTATCGTCAACTATACCTCCAATGAAAAGGCGGCCCAGGAGGTGGTGGAAGCGATTGCCGCCATGGGAAGCGAGGCGATTGCCGTCAAGGCGGATGTCGCCTGCAAGGCCGATGTGGAGAGCCTTTTTGCCGCGGGGATGGAGCGGTTCGGCAGACTGGATATCCTGGTCAACAATGCGGGATTTACCCGGCCCGCCCTGCTGCTCAAGATGACGGAAGAGCAGTGGGATCAGGTGGTGGACATCCATCTGAAGGGCGCCTTCCTCTGCACTCAGGCCGCGGCGAACCTGATGAAGGGGCAAAACAGCGGGAAAATCATCAACGTCATGTCGGTTGCCGGTCTCGTGGGAACCGTGGGTCAGGTCAATTACAGCGCGGCCAAGGGGGGCATCCTGAGCATGACCAAATCCATCGCCCGGGAACTGGCCCGCTACAACATCTGTGCCAATGTGATTTCTCTGGGCATTGTGGCTACGGATATGACCGAAAAGATCAGATCAGACGAGAAGCTGGCCGAGATCTACATGAACAGGATTTTGCTCAAGCGGTTTGCCGAGGCCGAGGACATAGCGCCCGCCTTTGTCTTTCTGGCTTCGGACGACGCCAATTACATTACCGGTCAGCTACTCTGCGTCGATGGCGGCTACGGAATGATCTGAGATGTTTTCCCTGAAATGATAATAACTTATCAAGGAAAGATGGACCATGATGGCCAGCAATAACTTGATAAAAAACATAAGGAGGAGAAAATGGCAGGAGTACCCGATAAGATAAAGACTTGGCAGATGGTTCAGCCGACTGTCTTCAACCGGGAAACCAAAGAAACCACGCCTGGCAAACTGCAGAAGACCGAAATTCCGGTCCCGGAGCTGAAGCCAGGGGAGGCGCTGGTTGAGGTGGCTGGCTGCGGGGTGTGTCACACGGACCTGGGATATTTTTATGATGGCGTTCCCACGGTCTCCAAACCGCCGTTAACCCTGGGGCACGAAATCTCGGGCACCGTGGTTGCCGGGGATGCAAAATGGATCGGGAAAGAGGTTATCATTCCGGCGGTGATGCCCTGCCGGCAATGCTACCTCTGCAAGACGGGGCGGGGCAACCGCTGCCTCGACCAGAAGATGCCCGGCAACAGCATCGGCCTTTATGGCGGCTTTTCCAGCCATATACCCGTTCCCAGCGTTGATCTGTGCGAGGTGAAAAACCGGGGGAACATTCCGCTTGCCCATCTGGCCGTGGTGGCCGATGCCGCGACCACCCCTTATCAGGCGGCCAAAAGGGCCGACCTGCAGCCGGGAGACAACGTGATTGTACTCGGCATCACCGGAGGGGTCGGGCAGTATGTCGGGCAGGTCGCCAAGGCCCTGGGCGCCAAGACGGTCATCGGGATCGCCCGCAATCAGGAAAAACTGGACAAGGCGCTGAAATTCGGGGCGGATTTTGTCATCAACACAACCGGCAAGGACACCGGGGCCATCGTCAAGGAGTATCGGGGAATCTGCAAGGCAAACGGGCTTCCCAATACCGGATGGAAGATCTTCGAGGTAACCGGCTCCAAGGCGGGACAGGAAATCGCGCTGGGCCTCTTGAGTTTTACCGGGAAATTGCTGGTCGTGGGTTACGGCGTAAGTTCTGTGGAATACAACATCAGCCGCCTGATGGCCTTTGACGCGGAGATTATCGGCACCTGGGGATGTCTGCCCGAGTATTATCCGATTGTTCTGGATATGATTTTGAGCGGGAAGGTCAATATTGAGGAATTTGTCGAGACGCGCTCGATGAGCACGATCGAGCAGACCTTTGCCGAGAATCATAAGACGCCGCCCATGAAACGGATTGTGCTGACCCCTGATTTCTGAAATCAGTCGGGACCGTAGTTCGTAAATAATTAATTTTACACGTATTCTAAAATTAAAAAGGAGAGACGCTATGGCATTAAAAGGTTTGGAATGGCTGCCGCGGGAAGACGGCACGAAGGATCACGCGTTGCATACGGACAAGCATTGGGGAACGGAAGCGCCCTGCACGGTCTATGAGAAAAAACCCCTTGTCGATCCCGCGGGGAAGGTGGTGGATGGCCTCTTTACTGCGTGGATTCGCCTCAACAACCCCAAACAGTACAATTCCTACACGACGGAAATGGTCAAGGGGGTCATCGCCGGCTTTGAAAATGCCTCTCTCGACAGAAGCGTGGTCGCGGTGGTCTTCACGGGAACCGGCCCCTACGCGTTCTGCTCCGGCGGCAACACCAAGGAGTACAGCGAGTATTACAGCATGCGCCCCGATGAGTACGGGCAGTACATGGAACTCTTCAACCACATGGTTGATTCCATCCTCTTCTGCAAGAAGCCGGTCATCTGCCGGGTGAACGGCATGAGGGTGGCCGGCGGTCAGGAGATCGGCATGGCGTGCGACCTTGCCGTATCCTCGGATCTGGCGATCTACGGTCAGGCGGGGCCGCGTCATGGCTCCGCCCCGGTCGGCGGCGCCTCGGACTTTCTGCCCTGGTACCTCGGCATTGAAGACGCCATGTGGAACTGCGTCTCCTGCGAGATGTGGTCGGCCTACAAGATGAAGGCGAAGAACCTCATCAGCAAGGTTGTGCCGGTACTGAAGGTGGAGGGAAAATGGGTGCGCAATCCGCAGATCATCACGGATGTTTACGTGCAGGACGGCGAGATCGTCTATGGCGAAAACAAGACCGGTGAAGAGGCCAAGGCCGCCCGCGAATTTGTCAAACTGCATCAGCCCAATGCCGATTTTGAACTCCTCGACAAAGAGGTTGACAAGATGGTGTGGACATTTGCCAATCTGTTCCCCGGCTGCCTGATGGAGTCGATCGACAGCGTCCGTCAGAAGAAGAAATTCTTCTGGGATACGATGAAAAACGCCCATCGCCACTGGCTGGCGGCGAACATGGGCGGCGAGGCCTTCCTCGGCTTCGGGGCTTTCAACAGCAAGAAGATCACCGGCAAGGACACCATTGATTTCATCAAGTTCCGTCAGGATATCGTGGAATGCAAGGCGTGGGATATGGCGACATTCGCGGAAGTCTTGGGGAAGCCCATCCAATAGGGGGCTTTAAGGTTTAAAAGACGCAGATGCACAGCAAGAGGCAGGCAAGCCCCCTCCCCAAAAAAGAGATCTGCCTGCCTCTTTTTTTATCGCCGAAGGAGCGTAAGGATCATGAGCTACGAACATATTGAAGTTGTTGTCGAAAATGGCCTGGGGACGATTACCCTCAACCGGCCGCCGGTGAACGTCCTGAATATCGCCATGATGAAGGAAATCAATGAAGTGCTGGACGCATGGCGGGGGCAGAAGGATCTGAAGGCAGTACTGTTCCAGGCCAAAGGCAAGTGTTTTTCCGCGGGGGTGGATGTGGGGGAACACATGGGCGATCTGGCGCCGAAGATGATTGACGCCTTCCACGGGATGTTTCGCCGGATGGAGATGATCGGCGTTCCCACGGTGGCTTCGGTTTACGGCTCCTGTCTGGGGGGCGGCTGCGAGCTGGCCATCTTCTGCGATCTGGTCATTGCCGCGGATGACGCCAAGTTCGGCCAGCCGGAGATCCAGGTCGGGGTCTTTCCCCCGATTGCGGCCCAGATCATGCCCCGCATCATCGGCCAGAAGGCGGCAATGGAACTGATTCTCTCCGGGAAAACCATCTCGGCCGGTGAGGCCAGGGAGATGGGGCTGATCAATCAGGTGGTGGGCCGAGAGGAACTGGAAGCGGCGACCGCCGCCTTTTTGAAACCCTATCTGAAACTGAGCGCCGAGGTGCTCCGCCTGACAAAAAAGGCCGTTAAAACGGGGCTTCTGGACCCGCTGGAGCCCTCTTTACAGGCCATTGAGGCCATCTATTTAAAGGAACTGCTGAAGACGGCGGATGCCCAGGAGGGACTTGTCGCCTTTCTGGAAAAGAGAAAACCGCTTTGGCGCAATGAGTAAAAAGTGAGGAGTAATCGGGGACGGGTTCACATTTCGTAGCTGATGCAGGTCTATAAGACCAGATCCGTCCCCGAATGCCGTTATCGGGGATAAAGGCGCTTGGGGATGACAACATGATGGATTGTTGTGAACAGTTATTCCAAATTTTATGAACATTAAGCTCCGCTTTCATCGTCCGTTGGCCCGCCCCGGGCATGGGGGGTTAAATGAAATGATCATGGATATTGAATTCTATTTATTCCCTCAATGATTTCATCCGTATCTTCCCGTAATTCATAGAATATCTATGTAGCGGGATTGATCTTCCGGTTGACCGGAGCATCTCCATTATCCTGGCGTAACACCTGGCAGGGTCTTTCCCCCAGTTATTTGACTATTGGGCCGGGGTGATTAGATTACCTGCCCAAGAGCGAAGGGTGTGTTTCGGGGGACGAAAGGGGATTGATGATGAAAAGGCGTTTGCTTTATTTGCTTATGCTGGGGGTTGTGCTGGGGTGTCAAAAGACGGAGTTCCATGGTCAAAATTCAGCGGGAGACCGTCAGGAGGGTGTAAAAAATATGCAGGAAAATGGGAAACTGATTGAAACCGCCACCTTTGCCGGGGGGTGTTTCTGGTGCGTGGAAGCGGATTTCGAAAAAATCCCCGGGGTTGTGGACGTCGTCTCCGGCTATACGGGGGGGAAGGGGGAAAATCCCTCTTATGCAGAGGTGTCATCCGGGAAGACCGGCCATTTCGAAGCCGTTCAGGTGCGGTATGACCCGGCAAAGGTGACATTCAAGCAGCTCCTTGATGTCTTCTGGAGTCATATTGATCCGACCGATGCCGGCGGGCAATTTGTCGATCGCGGTTCCCAGTATGCCAGCGCGATTTTTTACCATGATGACAAGCAGCGGCAAAGCGCGCTGCAATCTAAAGAGGCGCTGCAGAAATCGGGGCGGTTTAAAGCCCCGCTTGTGACGGAAATCAGGAAATTTGAGCGCTTTTACGAAGCGGAGGGCTATCATCAGAATTACTGCAAAACCAGCCCTGTCCGGTATCAGGATTACCGGATGGGGTCGGGCCGCGATCAGTTTTTGCAGAAGGTATGGGGGAGCGCTGAGACAGGCGTCAATCCGCCGGCCGCTGCTGCCGGTCAAAAAGCGGACAGGGAGCTGTTGAAGAAAAAACTGACGCCGCTGCAGTACGATGTCACCCAGGACTGCGGCACGGAGCCGTCTTTTCGCAACGAATACTGGGACAACAAGAAAGAGGGCATTTATGTGGACATTGTCTCGGGAGAGCCGCTCTTTTCTTCGCTGGACAAATTCGATTCCGGGACGGGGTGGCCGAGCTTTACCCGGCCGCTGGAGGACGGCAACATAACGGAAAAAAAGGACGGCAGATTTTCGATGCAACGCACCGAAGTCAGGAGCAAAAAGGGTGATTCCCATCTTGGTCACCTCTTTGCCGACGGCCCCAAGCCCACGGGACTCCGCTATTGCATAAACTCTGCGGCGTTGCGCTTTATCCCCAAAGAGGATATGGAAAAAGCGGGTTATGGCCGATATCTGAAAATGTTTGAGAAAAAATAGAACTGACTGAGACGCTTTGAATTTCTGCCCCTCCTGTCCTTGCGAGGAACGCAGCGACGAAGCAATCTCATGAATTATCGGATGTTTACGAGATTGCCGCGCTTCGCTCGCAATGACAAAGGCGATGTTTTTCAAAGGTCGCAGGCTTGGATGGCGGGGATGGGAAAGGCGGTGATTGCTGCGCCGCTTTCGGAGGATATGGTAAAATACTTAAGTAAATTGTGAGGTTACGGAAGAGGGAAAGGATTGGGGCATGCAGGAGGGGATTGCCAGACCGTCTCAGGCGCAACTGAAGAGCTGGAAAAAGCTGACTCTGGAGAAATACCGCCGCCAGGAAAGGACTTTTCTGGCCGAGGGCGAGAAGGTTGTCGGGGAACTGCTGCGGAGCAACTGGCCGGTAAAGGGGATTCTGCTTTTTGAGGGTATGGCTGGAGGCAATTATCCCGAGATTATTGCCGGGCTTCCGGGCGGTGTTCCTGTTTACGGTCTGACGAAGCGCGAATGGGAAACGCTCAGTCAGGACAGGTCCCCGGAAGGGGTGATGGCGATAGTCGCAGGGCCGGAGGCGCCTCCCGACGTCGGCGAGGCCGCCGGGTCACGCCTTGTCGAGGCGTTGGAAAAAGTTTCCGGCCCGCTTCTGCTGCTTTATCAGGTGAGCAACCCCAACAATCTGGGGGCGCTTTTCCGCACCGCTCACTGGTTTGGCTTCTCCACCGTTATCCTCAGCCGGAATTCCTGCGAGGCAGCCAACCCGAAGGTCGTGCGCGCCTCGATGGGGAGTATCTTCCATCTGAATGTTATTGAAGATGTTGATTTTGAAGAGTTTATTGCAGATGTCTCGGGGCGCTTTGCCATCGTCGGGAGCGATGTCCGCCACGGCGTTGCGCCCCATCCCTGCGGTCGCAGAACGGCGCTGCTTCTCGGCAGCGAAAGCCACGGTCTGCCGGAGGCGCTGCTGGCCTTGACAAATGAAACGTGGAAAATTCCCGGCGCGGGGGGCGGGGAGTCGCTGAGCCTCCCCCAGGCGGGGGCGATCATGATGTACGAATGCGCCCGGGGCGGCTTTGAGCAACAGACAAACTAAAGCTTTGCTGTCTCCTTGATTTTTTCTTTCGCTTGGTCAAGTACTTGGACGTCTTGAGCTACTTGCTGCCCGCTTTAGCCTCTTTCAGCCGCAGCTTCAAACTCTCTTTCCGGCGTTTGCGTTTTCGGTCTATCTCTTTTTCCCGGTTGATCTTTTTGTGTCTGCTCATAAAAATCTCCTTGGTTATTGGGAATAAACGAGGCTTTTGCCCGTTCCGTTTCCGGTGACGCGCAGGCGCTCAACTTATCCGCATGGATGAGGCTTTCCCTCGTGGGATGGGGCTATACGATGAAACAGGTTGTGAGTCAAGGGACTTGTACTGAAAATGGTGGCCTGCGCCCGTTTTTTCTGATAAAGTCGGACAAAATTCGCTAAAGGAGCCTCATCATGGCAACTAAAATGTTTGCAATC
>Ga0334722_10003061_pt1 | contig 18285 bp, 19 predicted proteins | sample C3_bottom_MG_FD_207210 | JGI IMG/M metagenome (GOLD analysis project Ga0334722, IMG submission 207210) | Sediment microbial communities from Yellowstone Lake, YNP, Wyoming, USA - C3_bottom | ecosystem: Environmental > Aquatic > Freshwater > Lake > Sediment | place: USA: Wyoming | collected...
ATATTTTTGAGCATTTTTCCGTTTAGTTTGGTTTGGATAATCTGATATCCTGCGAATGTAACTGCGGTAAAAACTCCTGAAAATTTTGACAGAGTTGCTCCGGCGGAAATAATTCCGAGTAAAATGATGTGGGTAAAAGATATTTTTTTATGAAAAAAAAGAAAAAAATACAGGAACAGAAGCGAAAAGAAAACCACTTGCATATCGTGGTTAATCGCAATTCCCATTTTCAGAACCTCAGGATTTAAGGAAAAAAACAAAAGTACGTTTCGGCTCACGTCTTTATCTCTAAAAAATAACTCCAATATTTTGTATGCAAAAAAAACTGATCCGAAATACAACAGTCCCGAAAACAATCTGACAAAATAAATATGGTCAATGAGATTAAGATGCAGAGAATCCGCAAGGCGGAAAAAGGACGAAGCGAATAAATAGTAAAGCGGAGGATGATACGATTGAATATTCGTTTGGTTGAACCCATTGATTTCCCTCTCCGAGTACATGATTTTGTTTCTCAGTTCGCTCGACCGGATTTTCTTGAAATCCGGCAGGACAAAATTGGACGTAACTTCTTTGGTCTGGTAGAGGTAAGACAGTTGGTCGATGAAATGGCTTTTTTTTATGGTCTTTTTCTCCGGCCTGTATGGATACGTGCCTCTAGCTACCCAGAAGACCATATCAAAATGAGCAGGTTCGTCAGGGAGCTGGAAAGGAGGAATAAGGACAAAAAAAATAAGATAGGAAAAAAAAATAAGAAGAAAAATTTTTTTCACAGATGAGCGGGATACGGGAATCGAACCCGTCCCCTCTGCTTGGAAAGCAGATATTCTACCGATGAACTAATCCCGCGCTTATAGTAAAATTATATCAAATGCGTAAGAAATTGTTGCTTATTTTTTCTTTGGCTTTTTTAATCCGCCTTGTTTCGCTCTCTCAATCGCTGTGGTTAGATGAAGCAACAACAGCAAAGGTAATACATGCATATACATACGCAAACCTTATCACGCAATTTTCCCCATTTGATTTTCATCCCCCGCTTTATTATTTGTTCATGAAATGGTGGTCGAGTTTTTTTGGGTATTCGGAAATCGCGTTACGGATGCCGTCTGTGCTCTTTTCACTTTTGGCGGGGTTTGCGGTCTATAAAATCGGAGTGCTGCTTAAAGATAAAAAAACAGGTTTTTGGGCCATGCTTTTTTTCTTATTCAATCCGTTGATCATCTATTATTCGCAGGAGGCCAGGATGTATATGATGGCAACGTTTTTTCTATCAGGTGGCTTGTATTTTTTAACGAAAATGCTGAAAGACCAGAGCCGGAGTGATTTTTTTCTTTTTAATCTGTTTTGCCTTTTGAGTTTCTATACTTTTTATGGATCGGTGTTTTTTATTTTTCCGATGTATTTGTTACTCGGCCTGACAAAAAAGTATAAACTGCTTTTAACTTCCGTGCTTATTTTTTTTCTTGGAGTCATTCCGCTCTTTCCTCTTTTATATACGCAGTTTGTGTATTCCAGGAAAGCTTTGATGCTTATTACCCATTGGAGTCTTGTATTAGGAAAGATATCCCTCAAAAATTTACTTCTCATCCCCTTGAAATTTTCAACCGGCCGGATCAGTTTCAATCCCAAAGTTTTCTATTATGTTTTTACGGGAATCTGGACGCTTGTTGTCTGGGGGTTTGCGTTGAAAGGGATAGCAAAACAGAAAATGACAGGTATCCTTCTTTTTGCTCCCCTCCTGTTGGGATTCGTTTTTTCATTTTTCTCCCCGCTTCTTCAATATTTCCGTTTTCTCTATTGCATCATTCCTCTTAGTTTGCTGATGGGAGTGGTGGCGGTTAAAAAATGGCAGCACTATTTTCTTCTTGCCGGACTCGTATTTTTTTCACTTCTCTATTTATTGGTCCCGCAGTTTCACCGTGAAGATTGGAAATCCTTGGCGCATTCTTTGATAAATGCTCATTCCGTGTATATTATCCTTCCTTCGTCCGATCCTTTGAGGTATTATGCTCCAACGCTTCCGGTAAAGGAACTGCGGACATTGGAAGAAGTGCAGTCGGAAAAAGAAATTACCGTTATTCCCTATACTTTTGACGTCTATGGATTTGACTACAAAAAAGAACTGGAAAAACGGGGATTTTCCTACAAGAATACAAAAAGTTTCAGAGGCGTATGGTATGAAATCTGGACAAAGAATAATACCTATGCGGGCAATTTTTTGTATTCTTTAGCGGCGATATAGATAAGCATGGATGTCGCCACCAAGAGAGCTGCGGTTATTGCATACGGAGGGCCAAGAACTCCCATTTTTGGAATAAGGATATAACAACCAACTGTCAAAATAGCAAAAAAAACAATATTCGAATAAAGAATATACTTTGGTTTTTTTAACGTATAGAGAACAAAAAGTTGAGGAATGCTTCCCAAGGCATATACGATAAACGGCAAGCTCAATGATTTGGTAATCATTGCGGTTTGGCTGAACTTGTTGGTAAAAAATAATTCAAAAACAAAATTAGGCGTTAGTATAAGGAATACGAATAACGTGCTGGGTAAAAGCATATACAAAAGTCCGATCTTGATCTGATGTTTTGACTCGCTCCGGGTTTTGATTTTTGAAAATCCCGGCGACAAAACCTGTGTGATACTCACAATAGTGGTAATGATAGTAAGAATAATTTTTTGGGCTAGACCGTAAAATCCCACTTCCGGTTTTGAACGGAAATAGGATAAGAGAAACAAATCCATCCGCAATCCCAAATTAAAAAACTGCGAAGCGGCAAAATAAGTCAGCGTATATCCAAAACGGAATTCATCTCGATGAACTTCCGACTTTATGAGGACGAACAAAAACTCTTTTTTTTCAAGAAAAAGGAAAAGGAAAAAAATAATCGGTCCGACGATACCGAATACGAAAATGACGGATCCTACGGTTACCGTTTTTGTTGCGACCAATATGAACAATAAGAGCGTTTTTATTACGTTTGCCAGATTGCTATAAATATTTGCTTTCAGGAATTTTTTTGCCGCAAAAAGGATATTGGTGACAAAATTTTGCCAGATGAGGAAAAGCACGGAAAAGCATGTCAAATACAGTTCCCAAATCGGCGCGTTAGTTTTGAAAAATACCTTATCAAGATAGGGAAAGAGAATGAAAAGGATCCCGATGACGATAAATGAAAAAAGGGACTGGTAGAAAAAAGTGCTTTTGATAAAGCGGTAGAGGTTCTCCGATCTTTTTTCTATCAACGGCGGCAAATAAGAATAAATGGTCGCGGTCGTCCCGAAATCCAAAATATTGGCAAGGACATAGGCAATGCCCAGTAAAACACTAAGTATTCCATATTGTGAAGGGTCAAGGATCCGGACGAGGATCAAAGCAAAAAGAGCGGTGAAAAAAACGCCGATGTAATTTCCTATGGTATTAATAAAAACATCTTTGTTTGTAGGCCTTTTTATCAAGCCGATGATTTTTTGGAGCATTCTCCAATTGTAGCAAAATTTCTGATATAAGACAGTCCCGATTGAATCGGGATTTTGAAGGCATATAATGGTAGTCTTTTAACCGGTATCTTTTAAATGAAGTATCTAACATTGGAAAATTAATACGATATCGGTTATAATTTCTACATTACTATTTTTCTAAATTGAAATGGCAAAAACTGCATTAGTTACGGGAATTCTAGGTCAGGATGGACCATATTTGGCGAAGCTGCTCCTTGAAAAAGACTATAAGGTATACGGCCTGGTCAGGCGGTACTCAAATCCTAATTTTGACAACCTTGATTTTCTTGGAATCACAAGAGACGTTGAGTATGTCGATGGAGATCTTGCTGACGAGTCGTCACTTATCCATCTTATCAAGGGTGTGCAGCCTAACGAGGTATATAATCTGGCTGCGCAGTCGTTTGTCGGCTCATCATGGCAGCAGGCAAAACTGACCACTGAAATCAATGCTTTAGGCGTTTTATTTCTTCTTAATTCGATCAAGTTTTTCAGTCCGACGACAAAGTTTTATCAGGCGTCGACCAGCGAAATGTTCGGTCTGGGAAGCACGAACGGGTATCAGGACGAAAATACCCCATTTCATCCGAGAAGCCCCTACGGAATTTCAAAAGTGTATGCATATTGGATGACGGTCAATTTCAGGGAATCCTACGGATTGTTTACCTGCAACGGGATACTTTTTAATCACGAGTCGCCGATACGGGGAATCCAGTTTGTTACGAGGAAAATAACCGACGGAGTGGCAAAAATAAAATACGGACTGGCAGATAAACTGTTTCTTGGGAATCTTGACGCAAAGCGCGACTGGGGATTTGCAGGAGATTATGTTAAGGCAATGTATCTGATGCTTCAACAGGAAAAGCCTGATGATTATGTTGTAGGAACAGGACAAAATCACAGCGTAAGGGATTTTGTCAAACTCGCGTTTAAGTATGCCGGCATTGCAGATTGGGAAAAGTATGTGGTAAGTGATGCCCGCTATAAACGGCCTGCCGAAGTTCCTCATCTGAAAGCAAAATCAGATAAGATAAAAAATATTCTGGGATGGGAGCCAAAACTTCCATTCGAAGAATTAGTAAAAATGATGGTGGAAGCGGATCTTAAGCGATATGAAAAAAAATAAGAAGATCGTATGTATTATAGGCGCCGGTCCATCAGGGTTAGGTTGTTGTTACGAACTTCATAAACAAAATTCCAAAGACAAGGTATTTATTCTTGATAAAAATGACAGGGTTGGAGGACTTGCAAGAACGCATGAATGGAAGCATCGATTCTTCGACGTAGGACCTCACCGTTTTTTCACCAAAAACCATGAGGTACTGGCATTGTGGAAAAAAATCCTGAAAAAAGATCTTATTACCGTAAACAGACTTACGCGAATCCTCTATAAAAACAAACTTTTCCTCTACCCTGTCCGGCTGACTGACGTAGTCGGTAAGTTGGGAATAAAAGAAAGCATTGAGTGCTTTATGAGTTATCTGTATTCAAAAATAACCTATGTCCATAAGGAACCAACAACATTCGAAGAATGGATTACGAAGCACTTCGGAAAAAAACTCTACTCTATTTTTTTCAAAACCTATACGGAAAAAGTCTGGGGAATTCCCTGCAACAACATCGGCGCGGAGTGGGCTTCACAACGGATAAAGAATCTTAATTTCTATGAAGTGGTGAAGACCGCGATCTTCGGGGAACGCGTTAGAAAGGCAAAAAGTCTCGTTGACTCTTTTTATTACCCGACAAAAGGCGCGGGTTTTTTTTACGAAAAATTATCAGACCAAGTTATCCGGAAAGGAAGCGAAATCAAATTAAAAAGCATAGTAACTTCTATTCTTTATAAGAAGAATAGAATTGCCGCGGTGAGCTATCAGAAAAATGGAAAGCAAAATACCATTCCTGTCGATTATCTTTTTTCCAGTATGCCGCTTACCAATTTCATAGAAGCATTGAGTCCGCGTCCGCCGAAGGAAGTTCTTCAAGCTGCCAAAAAACTCTATTACCGCGACCATATCACCGTCAACTTGCTGGTGAGCAAAAATAACCTTTTTCCCGATAACTGGATCTATGTTCATTCGCCGGAGGTCCAAATGGCAAGAGTCACAAATTATAATAATTTTACCGGTCATCCGGTAGTGCGGTCATCCAACCGCCAATCAGCAATTTCCGTTGAGTATTTTGTTTTTAAAAACGATCACCTGTGGAATCTTACCGATAAGGAGTTGATTTCTCTGGCAAAAAAAGAACTCGAAAAAGCAAGGCTGATCAATGAAAAAGATGTCATGAATGGTTTTGTCGTGAGAGAGCTGGAATCTTACCCGACCTATTACATGGGACACAAGAAATATTTTGAGATTTTGAAAAATTACGTTTCGCAGTTTGTAAACTTGCAATTAATCGGGCGTGGCGGAATGTATAAATACAATAACATGGATCATGCAATATACAGCGGACTCCTCGCCGCACGGAATTATGTTTCGGGGAAAAAACGGTATGACGTGTGGAAGATCAATGAAGACGCAGAGTATCTTGAGTATGATAAAATAAAGGCATGAAATTAGTTGAATCCCCACTCTCCAAGGAGGAATTGAAAGAAATAAGAAATCAGTATGGAAACTATATAAAAGTTACTGTTGATATAGAAAAAGAAATAGTTGTTTTGGGTTGCGAATTGCATGCAGATGGAGAAAAAATATTACTTGAAAAAGGGAGTAGTCAGGTCGATATTTGGGGTGGTGGAATTGATTTGGAATCTAAAATCATTGATGCTACCGCGGTATTAAATTTGAGACCCCGATTTGAAAACACAAGTATTGAAATACTTGATAAAAAAAGAAGGGAAGCATTTCTAAAAATAGTTAAGCGTTATTTTAATGAGTTATGAGTGAAATAAAATATAGTAAAAAGGCAGATAACATTGTTAATCTCTATCGTTGTGCTTTATACTTGGCTCAAGGAGATGTTGATACCGGGCTTCAGTTCTTAAAAAAAGCATCATTTCCCCAATTTAATTACATTTTGAAGGAAAAGCTTAACACGGAAAAAGATCAAAAATATTGGGCTGAAAAAATATTAGATCAATACCTGATATTGAAAAATTCATTACTCGTTTAATAACAAATCTATAAAACAACAAAAACCAATCACCTTAAGTGAAATTCAGACGATCTTTGAAAAAAGACAGCGCGAGTTACGCATCCCTTTTTATACCCTGACGAAGAAAGAAAAGGATATTCTTGCAAAGACGGTAAAACTGTCAGAAGAAATTGGGGAACTTTCGAATGAGATTCTCTCCACTCTTTCGCTTCAAAGAAAATCAAAATTGGAAAAAGCGGATAAAAAAAACATGTACGAAGAATTCGCCGATGTGATCTTGTCAACGGTTGCCCTCGCAAACAGCATGGGAGTTGATCTTGACCGTGCGGTAAAAGCAAAACTCGAAAAAGTACTATCAGTCTATACAAAAGACAAATAACAGATATAATGATTCTATATGAAAATTGCGCTCATCGGAGCACATGGACAATTGGGAACGGACATCCAAAAAGTATTCGCCCAAGATGATTTTTTTTCCGTCACTCCCCTATCCCACAAGGATATGGAAATAACAGACATACAAAATGGTAAAACCCTTTTGGAACAGATTGTACCTGATGTTGTTATTAACACGAGCGCGTATCACAAAGTTGACGAAGTCGAAGAAAATCCCGATAAAGCCTTTTTGGTAAACGCGACCGCAGAAAAAAATCTTGCAGAATTATGCAATCGGAATAATTGGGCATTGGTTTTTTTGAGTACGGATTACGTGTTTGGATTGGAAACGGATAGAAATATCCCTTACAAAGAAACAGATTCACCGGGACCGTTGAATATGTATGGCCTTTCCAAACTTGCGGGAGAATACGCGACTCGGTATATTGCTCCAAAGCATTTTGTCATCCGTGTCTGCGGGCTGTTTGGAACTGCCGGTGCATCAGGCAAAGGCGGTGGAAACATTGTTGATTCCGCGATTAATCTTGTCAAAGAAAAAGGAGAGATCAACGTCGATGCGGAACAATTTTTTACCCCCACCTATACAAAAAACGTGGCTGAGAACCTTAAGGAACTATTGAAGACCGACGCATATGGTTTGTATCACATGACTTCCGAAGGCGCTTGTTCACGATGGGAATTCGTTCAGGAAATTTTTAACCAGCTTCGGATGAAAGTGAAATGCAATAAAGTCGACGCACGTTTTTTTAAAACAAGATCGCGGAGGCCTAAATATTCTGTGTTGGAAAAATACAATCTCAATAAAATTAATCTGAACAAAATGAGAGATTGGAAAGAAAATCTCACTTCATACTTAAAAGAAAAAGGCTATCTTTCTTAATTCTTGCTATACTATAGAGTCACTATGAAGTTGTCAGATGTAGCCGGCTTACTTCCCGCTTCACCTATACGCAAGCTCGTTCCGTATGCTCATGCCGCAAAAAAGAATGGTATTCATATTTATCACCTCAATATTGGTGATCCAGATATTGAGACTCCTGAGGTGATGCTTGATGTCATTCTTCATTGGAAAAAAAAGACGATTTCTTATGCGGATTCCCATGGACAGCACGAATTACTGAAAAGTTTGGTCGGCTATTATCAGCGGCTCGGACATGAGCACCTTACCATACATAATTTACAAGTGACCGCCGGCGGTTCGGAGGGATTATTATGGACAATGCTTACTGTTGCAAATTCAGGAGACGAAATACTCGTTTTTGAACCGTATTACGCAAATTACAATTCGTTTTCCGTCCTCGCCAGGGTTAATCTCGTGCCGGTTTTGACGCATATTGAAAACGGATTTCATCTCCCCAAACCAGAAGATATCGAAAAAAAGATTACAAAAAAGACAAAAGGAATATTGATCTGCAATCCCGGAAATCCGACAGGGACTGTCTATACGAAAAAGGAGTTGGACCTGCTTGTAAGATTGGCGAAAAAACATCATTTATATCTTCTTTCCGATGAAGTATACCGCGAGTTTACGTATGATGGAACAAAGGCAATTTCGATGCTCGAATATACGCATCAATATCCGGAAGGCATCATCATGATTGACAGTCTGTCAAAACGATACAGCATTTGCGGTGCACGGCTGGGGGTTTTGGTTTCATACAATAAGGAGTTTATGGATGCCGTTTTGAAGTTTGCCCAATCGCGTCTTTCCGCCGGATTCATCGACCAGTTGATGGCGGCGAAATTGAGCGATGTTCCCCGTGATTATTTCCGGAACGTAAACAATGAGTACAGGGAACGCCGCGATGTTTTGTATGAACATCTCCACAAAATTCCCGGTGTATACTGTCGGAAACCAGAAGGAGCCTTTTACCTTATCGTAAAATTACCGGTAAAAAATGCCGAAAATTTCGCCAAATGGTTGCTTACCGATTTCCATGACAGGAAAGAAACCGTTATGATCGCGCCGGCCCAAGGATTTTATAAGTCTCAGGGTTTGGGAGTAGACGAGGTCCGCATCGCATATGTCATCAATAAGAAAAGCTTGATACGATCGGCAGAGCTACTTAAAAAAGCGCTAAAAGCCTATAAGGATTAGATAATTCGGTAAACTACCCCTTTTTATCTATAAGTAATCCTATTATGATAAGATATATACAAATTTGGAGCGAACTCGTCTTATATGTTTAAAAAAGATAAAGAAAAAAAGCCGCTCGTGTCCGTGATTTTATCATCATATAATCACGAAGAGTTTATCGAAAAAGCCATTTTTTCTGTACTTAAACAGAGCTATGAAAAATTGGAGTTAATCGTTATTGACGACGGATCAACCGACAGGACTCCGGAAAAAATAAAAAAAATACATGATTCACGCATACAGCGCATTTTCTTAAAACACAATCGCGAAATACATCCGCGGAATCTTGGGCTTCGGTTGGCAAAGGGAACCTATGTGGCTTTTCAGAATTCTGACGATGAATGGAAGGACGATAAACTGGAAAAACAAATATATATTCTTGAAAATAAAAAAAACATAGTCGCATGTTTTACCGGTGTCGAATTTATTGACAAGGAAAGTATGCCTCTCCAAAAATCATGGGCCCACGGATTGTTTTGTACAAAAAACATCTCCAGAAGCGCATGGATCCGGAGATTCTTTGATTCAGGAAATTGTCTGTGTTTGCCTTCCTCTCTTATACGAAAAGAAAGCATTCGGATGACAGGTGGATTTAGGGGTTCGCTTATCCAGCTTTCGGATTTTGACCTTTGGGTTCGATTGATCCTGTTGGGAGATTTTCACATTATCAATGAGCCGCTGATAAAAATGAGAATATTGAAGGGAAAAAACGTAAGTAGGCCGGATGTTTGGAATATGCGCAGGGTAAAAATTGAATTCAGCGAGATACTCGAGAGATATGCGCAAAATCCGGTACATACGGAAATAAAAAAAGCCTTTGCAAACGTGCTGCCTTGGAGGGCACATTCGTATGCGATCATACTTGCAGGATTAGTCAGATATGCGTGGTCTCTCAATAGTCCTATCCACCAGTTATTCGCCAACAGATTAATGAGTAAACTGATTGATAACTCTCTATACAGAAAAGAAATTATAGACGTTTATGGAATCGGGATAATCCATGAATTTATTACCCATCGTGGAGAGCTAGAATTAACGATTAAAAAGAAAAAAATATGAATAAACCCCGGTGGATTACTTCTTGGTTTAAGGAAATTCTTGGAAAATCCTCCTTTTCTATTAGGGGAGTTGATCTTGCTTCATCAAAAGAATGGATGTGTAAAAACGGAAAAATATACCATCGGTCAGGTAAATTTTTTTCCATCATCGGGATAGAATGGAACGATAGAGAGGACCATACGATTTCTCAGCCGTTGATCGACCAGCAAGAGATCGGAACGCTTGGTTTTCTCATTAACGATACGTTAAAACAGCCTGAATTATTAGTGCAGGCAAAAATAGAGCCGGGAAATGTGAATGCAGTACAATTTGGTCCTAGTTGTCAGGCGACCGCAAGCAATATTGCACGAGTACACGGTGGCGATACTCCTCCGTTGTCTCCGCTATTCATGAAACGTGATCATACTATGATCTATGAATCGTTACAAAGCGAACACGGGATACGCTTCTATAAAAAAAGAAATCGGAATGTTCTTAAAAAACATGTTCAATCCTTAACTTTTCCGGAAACCCATAAATGGGTAAGAATCGACGAATTACTTGAATTATTGTCCTGCGATTTTCTCGTGAACACCGATGCAAGGTCAGTCCTTGTCTGCAGTCCATGGGATCAATTGGTCGATAGACCGGTATTTTCCCGTTATAAACATTCATTTGCGAAAGATCTCATGAGGTCTGCACAAGCGAAGGAATATCGAATTCAATCCGTCTATAGGAAATTGAACGGGTACCGAAAAAAAATAAAATCTCCGGAAATCGTTCCGCTCGATACATTGCCTGACTGGAAAATTACGAGTAAGGGAATCGTTTCGAAAAATAAGGAGTCATTTATGATTCGGCATATCAAAGTGGTGATTCATGGGCGTGAAGTTCCTACATGGGATCAACCGGTTATCGATACGCCGCACACAGGATACATTGATCTTATATGCGGACGAAATAAAGGGATCCTTCACTTTCTTTTCAATCTCCAGATAGAACCGGGACTATACAATCTTGTGGAATTCGGCCTTACGTCAATATCCACTCACGATATGAAGTCTGCAAAAGGAAAAATCGTATTGGAATGCAAACAGTCAGAAGAAGGAGGACGTTTTTTCCAGGATATTAATCATTACAAAATCATTGATGTTGGTGAAACGTATGAAGTTCCGGAGAGTTACCAATGGTTGAATCTTAGACAAGTCCGGTTATTACTCGCTCATGATGGAATATTTACGAATGAAGCTCGAAGCGCGCTTTCACTTCTTCTTGTCTATCTTTAAATGACAAAACGTTTGGCATTTTCATTCTTTTCCCATTCTTTCAACGCAAAACCTTTCTGGTCTTTTTCGGATATCGTGAGTCCTTCCTGAATCAGCTGGTCAAACTGCGACTTGATATTTTTATCGCATAAAGACCAGTCAAGATCCTTTGATAATGGTGAAATACCCGTTTCACATCCCGGACTGTATTCGCTGGTGCAGAAATATTCGATGATCGTTTCTTCAAGGTAATAATTTCCATGCGCAAATCCTACGGGAATCCAGATCCATTCAAAATAATCGTTTTTAGGGGAAACAGGCATATCATACGCAGCAATTTTTCCGTAGGTCGGAGAGCCTTTTCTTATGTCAAGAAACAAATCGACCATATGTCCTTTTACGGAACGGACAAGCTTTCCCATATATGGATTCCACTGTATATGAAGACCCCGCACGACACCACGGTTTGAATAACTTTCATTGACTTGAAGGATGGAAAAATCAGGGATGATTTTCTGGAAGTCGCTGTTTCTGAAAGGCTCGGTGAAATATCCCCTATTGTCTCCGAACCGAGCACATTTAATGACTTTAACGTCAGGTATGGCAAGAGGCGTTACTTCCAGAATTTTCATATTTTATACGTTAATTTGACATTTACTTGTTTTTCAAGGTCAAGGAGCCGCGAATCAGTAGAATCCGCAACAAGGTTTATTTTCCTCATGATTCGGTTTTCCATAGCACGCAGATCTTTTTTTCTGACAACACCGCGAAGTGCCTTTTTTAATTTGATATCAAGTCTTTCATCGACTATATTACCAATGGCGTTTATATCGGATTGACTAAGCATATGGGTAAAAATTAACAAATAATGATTTCTTTTTCAATCATAGAATGCTACAAGATAATTGTCTATAGACTATATGCTACAAAACACTATTTTATAGTATACTGTATCACGTGTTTAACTTCATTGTGTCGGCGTATCTTGCATATACCGTTTCAAATATTTTCCTTTTATCCTTTCAATCGATTATTTTCGCACCGGTCCCTGCCCTATTATTTCAAATGATCCATGTCATTTTTTTCATCATTGCCTTTTTGTTATTAAAAAAAAAGTCTTTCCGTTTTTTTTCTTCAATTTCTCCGTATGCATTATTTTTATTCTGTATTTATGTTGGCATGATCCTGTTCCGTTTTCCCCTTCTCTACCCGAGTCATGACGATATGACGTTACATCTAATGGCAGGTGATTATGGTTCAAATATATGGGCGAACCCCCATTTCATGCCAATGAATTTGACCACCTATTTTTATCCTACGGCTGAGATGAACTACACGCCGTTTTTATATCTGATTGGCATAAGGATGACAATTCTCCTGAATTATCTCATCCTTTCGGTTTGGATGATTTCGTTATATACGAGGTTCCATTCAATCGCAAAACATGATATTCCAAAATTGTTATTGAAACTGCTCTTTCTCGTTTTTCCGTTTATTCCTCCGTTAATGTCGACGCATGGTTCCTTGATGACAGACTACTTTTCATTGGTTCTCATTGCCGAATCCTTCTTCCAGTTTATGGGAAAAAATAAGGACAAAACGTTCGGCGTTTTTATCCTGATTGCTGCGCTTCTCGTGAAACAATCAACGGCTTTTTTTGTTCTGTCCGTCTTTACCTACTACTTTTTTCACTACCGGAAGGCGATTCGATGGAAAATCATTTTTGCCTTTAGCGTCATTGTTTCTTTTTATTTCATCCGCCTGTGGATGGTTACGGGAAATCCCCTGTTTGGGTTATTCAACGGGTTCTTTAAGTCGCCCCTGTATGAAATAGCGAATTTCAAGGATGTCCGATGGGGGCCTAACAGTATTATTGAGACAGTCGTTTGGCCAATTATAGGACAATTCACGAAACGGTTTGATGAAACGGTAGTACCGATATATACAGGTATTTTTTTCTCCCCTTTTTTTATACTTGCCTATATTGTTCCGTTAACGATGTTATTTATCAAGAAAAAAATCCATTATCTGTTTTATTTTTTGTGCGTTTTCTTATGGGGATATATGTCCGGGTATTCACGGTATGCGGTGCCTCTTGTTTTCATTTCATTGATACTTATTATTTTAGAAACCAATTTTCAAAACAGTACTTTTATTACCTCTCGAATTTACCAGTTGTTTTGTATCCTCGTAGCCTTGGGTATTGTTTTTTCTTCATTAAAAGTCGATCTCGCTTTCCGGCCGTATCCTTCATTAAAGACGAGTCAGAACAATCAATCCTATTTGCAGGAATATATGAAGGGACTGGATTTTTCCTTCAAGGATACCGTCAGTCTCATTGCCCGGCAAACAAAGAACGATTTTAAAGGATATGATGCGGTAGTTCCGGTGTATCGCGGCATTTCAACATTCTATGCATATGTTGGGAGCTTAAACGGCTTGCCGGTTATTCAAGGGATTTCAAAGAAACAATACGGAAGAATCATTTCAGACAAAGGTATAAACGCCGGCTTGAAGAATAAGATTATTGCCATCAAATCATATAGAAAAATTCTTGTTGCTGCCGAGAAAACATACGAGAATCAAATTCCGGAACTCTTCATTTCGGATTTTTTTACATGCAAGGAATCAAAGCCGGCAAGCAGTGTGTCGTATCTGCAGGGCGGATACTTTGATGAAAAACTTCTTTTATTCTCGTGTGACAAAAAGAGTGAATAATACCCTTATGATCTCGATGCCGTCGATAAGATTGATTTTTTTTCCCTCCTTGTAATTACGGGGATAATATGAGACATCGGTCTCGGCAATTTTCCGCTTATGCCGGATTGCATCCAAAATAAGTTCGGTTTCGAGCCCAAACCGCTTCGAGATAAATGCATGACTTTTTAAGTCGGAGACATAAAACATCTTATACCCCGAAAGCACATCGTTGATTTTTTCTTGGTATAAGATCCGTATCAACCAGTAGATTGTTTTTTTGGCCAGACGACTCATGAAGTTGGTATACGTTTGTAATTTATGTTTTTCCTTTACTACACGGATTCCTGAAACAAGCCGTGCGTCATTTTTTTTCAAAGCTCTATATAAATTGACGATATCGGTTGGATCAAGTTCGGAGTCCCCGTCGAGGATGACTGCTACATTTCCTTTTGTCTGCTTTAAAGCTTTTTCTACAGAGTATGCTTTTCCGTGATTACAATCATTTTTAAACACTCTTATGTCCGGGATATTTTTTTTTATCTTTGAAAAGATATTTTTTGTTACCTCAAATGTTGACCCGTCATCCATAAGCAGGATTTCCTTATGCAATGGGATTGATGCGGTGTTTTTCACCAGTTCATACACTTTTTCGGTTTCGTTATAGACAGGGATGATGACCGATATGAAATCTTTATTCATAAAAATATAATTGTAGCTTGGTATATAGTATACTTAATATTACATCCATGGCAAATAATTCTGGCCCAAAAGGAAAAAAAATACTCGTCACCGGCGGCGGCGGATATATAGGAGTTGTCGTTGCGGAAGAGCTACTTAAGCGAGGGTACAAGGTAAAACTTCTCGATACTTTTTACTGGGGAATGGATCCGATAAAACACATGAAAGACAAAGTCGAAGTGATTCAGGCGGATATAAGAGATATCGGCAAAGAAGTATTGAACGACGTATCTGCAGTGATACACCAGGCAGGATTATCCAATGACCCGATGGCCGATTTTAATCCGAAGGCAAATTATGAGATTAATACCGAAGCTACCAAACGGTTCGCAACATTATGCAAAGAAAACGGAGTAAAACGATTTACTTTTTCCTCTTCAGGTTCCATTTACGACAAGGGACTTTCCGCAGAAGATGTTTTGCAGGATGAGACCAGTAAGGTTACTCCCCTTGCGGCCTACTCGACTTCGAAATACAAAGCAGAGCAGGAGTTGATGAAACTTGCGGATACCAATTTCTGTCCGGTGATTTTCCGGCAGGGAACCGTATACGGTTTCTCGCCGAGAATGCGCTATGATCTGGTAGTGAATACCATGTTGAAGAGCGCGATGATGACCAATAAGCTCATGGTATTTTGCGGTGGAGAACAATGGAGGCCTCTTATTGATGTAAGAGATGTTGCCGAAGCCCACATTCTTGGAATAGAAGCGCCTTCAGAAAAAGTATGCGGAGAGATTTTCAATCTCGTCTACAAGAATTACCGCGTGCTCGAATTGACCCACTGGGTTCAGAATGCGTTGCGGGAGTTGAAAAACATGAATCCCGAAATAGAAGTTGACTATTCCCCCCGAAAAGACAGGACGTACCGGATTTCCGGGGAAAAAATGAAAAAGGTATTGGGATGGAAACCAAAAATCTCCGTTGAAGAATCATTGAAAAATATGATCAGGAAGATTGAAGAATACGGTTATACAGACTATATGAACCCGAGATACTACAATATTCAGTGGATGAAATTATTGAACGAAGTGGCCAATCTGCAAAAAAAAGTAAAAAGAATCTTCTAAAAAAGAAACAATTGCTTTTTTGGAACCTATCGATATAATTATTTTACATGTCTAGGAAAACCATCGTAAAAAGGCCTCCTGATTATACGCTTCGTGACCGGGCAACAATCATCACACAGACTCCGATGAGGATTACGCTTGCAGGAGGAGGAACCGATGTTTTATGGTACAGCAAATTGAGAGGCGGAGCATGGATAAGCGGGGCAATCAATAAATACGTATTCGTATTCCTCAACAAAACGGAAGATCCCACGCTAATAAAAGCATCACACGGATTTGAAGCAACAATGTCCCATGACTATAAGGATATTCCCAATGCCATTATCAAAGAATGTTTACGGTTAACCAAGGTTACACGAGGAGTGGAGATTGCAACTGCCGCGGACGCATCTGCCAAGTCGGGTCTTGGAGGATCCGGCGCTTTTGAAGTAGGACTTTTGCATGCCCTCCATGTCTATAAACGCGAACCGGTTTCGCAGATCCGGTTGGCAGAAGAATCGACGCATGTAGAAATCGGAAGATTGAATAAACCCGTTGGACCTCAAGACCAATATATTGCCTCTATCGGCGGAATCAACTACTTTGAGATCGATAAAAAAGGACAAGTGATGATAGAACCTCTTGATCTTTCTTTTCATTCAATAGCAAAACTGGAAAGCAATCTTCTCTATTTCAGGACCGGAATACAAAGGGATGCTTCATCGGTACTTGGCGATCAAAAGAAAAAAATGGACAAAAAAGAGAGTTCAAAACAGTTGATTTCGATACTTGATGAGATAAAAGCGTTAGGCATTCAGGCAAAAAAATATTTGCTCGACGGGCATATTGACGATTTCGGATCGACGTTTCACGAGCATTGGCTGATCAAAAAGAAACTGTCCAGCAAAGTATCCAATCCCCAGATCGACGAATGGTATAAGGAAGCGATGAAGGCAGGCGCGCTTGGCGGAAAGATTATGGGCGCCGGAGGCGGCGGATGGTTTGTCTTTTACGTGAACAAAAACCAGGAACGTTTCCGAAACCGCATGAAAAAAATTGGTCTTGAGGAACGCCGTGTCCATTTTGACTGGGAGGGCACAAAATTATTAGTTAATTTAAGCTGATATGCAACTGTCAAAGTACGTATCCGATTATTTCAAAGGGGCAGCTTCGGTTATTCAAAAGTTATCAAAAAAAGATATCGAAAAAACGGTCAATGCGCTTCTTAAACTAAAAAAAAGAAAAGGAAGACTGTTTCTGTTGGGAGTCGGAGGAAGTGCAGCCAACGCTTCCCATGCGGTTAATGATTTTAGGAAGATTTGCAATATCGAAACATATACGCCGGTCGATAACGTTTCCGAACTTACCGCGCGTACCAACGACGACGGATGGGACACTATTTTTGCACATTGGCTGAAAGGAAGCCACCTTTCAAAAAAGGACGCGGTAATGGTATTTTCGGTCGGTGGAGGCAATCTGGAAAAAAACGTAAGCGCAAATATTGTAAAGGCCCTTCAATATGCCAAATCGGTGAAGTCTACCATATTAGGGATCGTAAGCCGTGACGGGGGATATACAAAAAAAGTCGCCAATGTTTGTATATTGGTACCGGTCATTACCCCGGAAACGATTACTCCATATGCGGAAGCATTTCAGGCGGTGATCTGGCATGCGATTGTGAACTACCCGGCGTTCAGGAAATAAACGTTTTCCGGGCGGTTTCCAGTTTTTCAAGGTTGCCGATATCCACAAAATATTCTGATGTGGGAAACACATACATTTTTTTGCCCGCTTTCAATAATTGCGGAAAAACATCCTTTCCAAAATCACTCGGCTTATTTACCGGAATATAGTCAAATAGTTCCTGTTCGAAAATATAAAACGATCCGTTGGCCCAGACAAAATCCTTTTCTCTGTTTTCAGGTTTTGGTCTTTCTACAAATTCAATTATTCTATTCGTTTTATCAAACGCGATCATGCTTTTTGGATTCGCGCCAAATCGTTTATAGACATTTAATGTTGCAGCAGATTTTTTTTCTTCATGAAAACGCATCATGTGTTTTACATCGAGTATCCGGAGTATATCCCCCGAGGCGACAATGAATGTTCCGTCTATATACTTTTTAGCAAGAGCTATTCCTCCGGCAGTCCCTAAAGGATTCTGGGGATTTTCATATATATACTCTATATGTATTCCATATCTCGATCCGTCGCCGAAATAGGAAGTTATTTTTTCCGGTAAATGGCAGAGGGTAAAAATAAAATCTGATATCCCGTATTTTTTTAAAAAATTGACTATATGTTCCAGTACGGGTTTGCCGTTCACGTCGATCATTGGTTTCGGTAACGTATCGGTTAATGGCCG
>Ga0334722_10003062_pt1 | contig 18282 bp, 13 predicted proteins | sample C3_bottom_MG_FD_207210 | JGI IMG/M metagenome (GOLD analysis project Ga0334722, IMG submission 207210) | Sediment microbial communities from Yellowstone Lake, YNP, Wyoming, USA - C3_bottom | ecosystem: Environmental > Aquatic > Freshwater > Lake > Sediment | place: USA: Wyoming | collected...
TGAGCCCCAGGTCGGCCACGAAAGAGCGGCCCGGCCTGACGATGTCCATGTACCAGTTTCCTACCCGTTCGTAAATACCGAAGTCGTGGTGTGAGTGCGCGTTAGTGCCGTCGAACATAACGTCCGTTACGTCGTATACCCTGATAACAAGGCCGGCGGACAACCCGCCGTCCCCAAGCTCTGCGCGTCCTGAATCGAGCTTGGTCTGGGTCACCTCCCAGTACGAGTATGCCCAGTGCGGGTCCCGAACAAGGAGGGCTATCTTGTCGTCTTCGTAGCATGACGGAAGCTCAGTCGGAAGGCCGAATATAGCTCCTTGAGGTACAGGCCCGGTGTAGTACTTGCTCTCCTCCACCGCCTGCTCCATATTGCATGCATGCATCTCGGGAGGGGCAGGGCAGTCGCACGAGGGCCCCGGTGCGTGCCTGGGCGGCACTTCGGCGGCATCGTCGAGCGCAGCCATGACGTCCCCCCTCTTCATGCCCTTTGAAAGCGCAATACCCGACTTCCCGCAAAGCTCACGAAGCTCGCGCATAGTCATTCCGTTCAGTTCAGCCTTGTTCATGTCTGAGCCTCCGTGACTAAACAGTAACAAATACTAAAAAAGTCAACCAATTAAAGGACATGGTCAACGAGATAAATATAGCAGGGAAGGTGGAATCTGTCAAAGGTGGTGTTACAGGGGTACGGCCTTGATACCTACGGCATCGAGCTCTTTTAAGACAAGGGCAATGATTTCGGGAACCTTCGCCTCGATGGTTGGGGTCAACTCCAGGCCCCAGGATGACATGTCCTCCGGCTCGATACCTATGATTACCGCGTCCACCTTCCTGTCCAGGGCCTCCGCAATGGCGAACACCTCAATCAGCCCTATCTGGTGGAGGGATGTCTTATATGGGACTTTTACGTCTATGTCGTCGGGCGTGAAGCGGTATATCGAGCCGGGCGGCCCGGATGTCTTTACGGTGTCTACTATAATGAGCCTGTCTACGCCCTCTACTATGGGGAGAAGGTCGAGTCCGGCGGTGCCGCCGTCCACAAGCTCGACGTTGTCCGGGAAGGTGTACGCCTCCCGAAGCCGCTCCACGACGCGGACGCCAACACCTTCGTCCTTTAAAAGAATATTGCCGACCCCAAGCACCATCACCCGTGGGCGTGCTTGCTTAAGGCCGGCGCCTGTCGTGTCCATAGTTATGCCGCAAACGCTCTGGTAGCCGCGTCCTTCCAGTGCTTTATTATCTCCCTTGCGCCCGCCTCGCCCCACATCCCTACGACACGCTCGTCCTGGTATATGGCCTCGACCAGCCGTACGTAGTCCTCGGAGGTCATGCCAATTATGGGGGCGTTGGCCTTTGCGCGTGCGGACATCAGCACCCTTGCGGTGATTCCAGGCCCGAATACGTTTTCGAGTTCGGGTTTCAGCAGGCTGTTGACCAGTTGGGATACCTGTGATGGGCCCATCTACGCATCTCTCCTGATATGGTTAATGGTTTCGCCGTCGTCCGATATTATGTCGAGGGCGAGCGGCATGTTCCCTATCGCGTGTGTCGAGCAGGACAGGCAGGGGTCGTAGCACCGTATCGCCATCTCCACCTTGTTCAATATGCCCTCGTCCGCCTTGCCCTTGTGTATGTTCGCCTTTGCGACCATGGCTACGGATAGGTCCATCGCGGGGTTGTTGTGCGCCGTAGCCACTATGATGTTGGCCTTTGTAATCTTGCCCTCGGTTGCATGGTAGTGGTGTATCAGCGTGCCCCTCGGGGCCTCTATAACGCCTATGCCCTCGCCGGGTCCGTCGTACCTGTCCACCCTGACGCGCACATCCTTGCTCACTATCTCGTCGTCTTTGAGAAGTTCGAGCGCCCTCTCCGCCGCGTACAGGAGCTCGACCGTCCTTGCGTAGTGATAGTATCTGTTTTCGTTCATGGGCTTCAGGGCCGCGAGTTTACCGAACTTCGCCGACGCGAGCGGGGTGGTGATGCCGTCCGCCACGTTAATCCTCGACATGGGGGCTACCCTGTATATGCCGTCCGGCCAGCCCTTTTTCTTGTAGAACGGAAACTTTAGGTAGGAGTAGTCCTCGACGTGCTCGCCTATGTAGTCCAGATATTTCTTCGGGTCAAATTCCTCCAGGAGCTTTCCGCCTGAATCCACCATCCTGAGCATCCCGTCGTAGAGCTCGAGCTTGCCGTCTTTTACAAGACCCATGTGCGCGGTCTTTATGTCGCCCAGGTCGACTGCGGGATGGCCCTCTATCAGACCTTCAGAAATCTCCACTGCAAGCTTGCATAGCTCAATGGCCTCTTTCACCTGGGCCGTCAGCTCGAAGCGGTCTTCGTGGGAGAGCGGCTTGCTCATCCCGCCGGGTATTGCGGTGACGGGGTGTATGGCCCTGCCGCCCACCTTGTCTATTATCGTCTGGCCAATCTTTCTGAGCTTGATGGCCTTTTTGGCGAGCACCGGGTCCTTCTCCAGTATGCCGATGACGCTCCTCTTTGCAGGGTCTGAGTCAAAACCCATCACAAAGTCAGGCGCGGCCAGAAAAAAGAAATGGAGCGCGTGTGAGTGTATGAACTGTCCCATGTGCATAAGCTCGCGGAGCTTCTTTGCGGCGGACGGTATGGACGCGCCGAAGAGGTCGTCGCACGCCTTGACGGACGCCAAGTGGTGGCTGACCGGGCAGATGCCGCATATGCGGGTGGTGATGACGGGCATGTCCCAGGCCATGCGGCCCTCGCAGAACTTCTCAAAGCCCCGGAACTCTGTCACGTGGAAGTGCGCGTCCTTGACCTCGCCCTTGCTGTCGAGGTTTATCGTTACCTTGCCGTGCCCTTCTACTTTGGTCACCGGCTCTATTATTATCTTGCGGTTCATTTTCCCTCCTCAAGGTGCGGATAAATGGACACGGGGAGGGAGTACCTGTAGCCCACGCCAACCACGTCTTCCATAAACATAAGTCCGCCCGCAGGCAGGATGGACGCGAGTGCGTTTATCATCTTCGCCCCCTGCTCTAACGCGTTGTCCGTCGGGCCCATGCAGCCCCTGCACGGCGTATTGCCCTCTACGCACCTTGAACCGCAGCCTTCCCTCGTGGCCGGGCCGAGGCAGAGGACGCCCTGCTCTAAAAAGCACATTTTGTCGTCAATGCTGTCGAGTTCCATTATCGCATGGACGGAGTCGGTGAGAAATTCCCTCTTAGGTACATACATCTCCTTGTGCTCTCTCGTGCACTCGTGGCAAAGGTTCTTGCCGGGCAGCTTCGGTTCTTCGCCTTTTACTATGGCCGTGAGGAACTCCTTTATCCGCGCCGGGGTGGGCGGGCAGCCGGGGAGTTTGTAGTCCACGTCCACCACCTGGTGCAGCGCCCTGACGTGCGAAGAAAGCTTCGGTATATCCTTTGATGAAGGAACTTTTCCGTCCACGGTGCTCTCGGTGGTTACGTAACCCCTCTCAAGAACATCGTCCAGCTTGAACAGGTTCCTCAGGCCAGGTACGCCGCCGAAGCATGCGCATGTACCCAGGGCCATCAGCTTGTCGGAATTCTCCCTGAAGCTCTTTGCCACCTTCTCGTTGTCGGTGTTCGAGACCGAGCCGTCGAGTATGCCCAGGGCAACCTTCGGTACTTCTTTTACGTCGTTTATGGGTGAGCGTACTATGTCCACCGAGGCGAGTATGTCGAGTAGCTCCTCGTGCAGGTCTAATAGTGCTATATGACACCCGAAGCAGCCCTGTAGCGTGCCTGTAGCCGCCTTTATCTTATCCATTGGAGTGCCCTCCAAGCCCCTTCAGATAGTCCATGAAGCTAACCGTGTTCTCTACGCAGTAGCCGCCCTCGCACTCTATCGTACCGAATATCCTGAGCCGCTCAGATTCTATGCCCCTGCTCTTCAACACTGCGCGGAAGAGGTTTGCGCGCCTGTCCAGGTCCACGTTACCTACAATGTTCAAGCAGTGGTCGTTCTTGCACTTGCAGATGGCCACGCCATCGAAGCCTTCGCGGAAGGCGTCTAATATCAACTGCGTGTCTATCCTGCCCGCGCACCTGACCACGAGCGGGAGTACGTTTGCCGTGTACTCTACGCCCTTCTTCCCGGCATAGTCGAGGCCGGGCATGCCGCAGCCCTCGCATGCAAGGAACAGGACCTTCGGCCCTTTGGACGCTTTGTAAGAGGCCAGCGTCTTTATGGCGGAGACGAGGTAGGCCGTGGTGGCCGAGACCTGCTCCCTCGCCCCGGTGGGGCAGGCGGATACGCAGTTGCCGCAGCCTACGCACCGCTTGAAGTTGGTCGAGGAAAGCTTCGTCACCGGGTCAAGCTCTGCCGCTCCGAAGATGCAGGTCTTGATGCAGGTGCCGCATCCGCCGCATACGGACTCATCCACTTCGGACACGAACAGCTCGTGCTGTATGTCGCCGTGTCCTAAAAGTCCGTCCACCAGTGCGCATGCAGAGTCGGCAAGCGGTATGACCTTCGTTATGTCCGCATCGGCCCCGGGCAGCATGAATATACCCGGCTGTGCAGTCTCCACCGTAGCCGTGTCCGCGTGGAGGTTCATGAATGTGCCGTTGTCGTTTCTTTCAAGCCTAAGGTACGGGTAGAGCTTGTCGGTGTATTCGGCGTCTTCCGGTATGGCTACTATGACCGCGCCCACCCTCAGCTTGCGGCCGTCCGCATGGGCTATCCTGAAGTTGCCGGGGTAGCCGTAGAAGTCCGTTATCTCGGACACTACAAAGGATACCCTGGGGCTGTTCTGGAGGTATGCGAGGGTAGGGGTGACGGCCTCGTTTGCGGCCCTGACGGGCTCCCTGCCGGGGAGGTCGAGGAACTCCACCTCGTAACCCATCGCAGCAAGGCCCTGGCCCGCGAAAAGGCCTGCAACGGTGGTGCCTATCACCAGCACGCGCCTCTTCGGGGTGACGCCCACAAGCTCCACCGGCTTCGACATCATCACCTTCTGTATGGCGACGTCTATCATCACTTTGGCCTTGGCCGTCGCCTCCTTGGGGTGGCTCCGGTGCGGCATGGCCACCTGCTCCTTCATGTTCACGGTGGCAATGAGGTTCGGGTTCACCCCGGCCTCCCTGAGAAGGCCGAATATGCGGTCGGCGTTACGGGTCTTCTTGTAGAAGAGCGGGCTCTGCCCGGCAAGCACTACGCCGTCGAGCTTCTTTGCTGCCACTTCGTCGATGATGCTTTTCTGGGAGGCCCCTGATAGGAGGTTGTCGTAAACCTTTACCGATGCGAGGTCTTTGTACTTTTTGGCGAGTGAGTCCAGGTCAACGGTGGAGCTTACCGCGCCGTCAACCCTTGAGAGGAAAAGCCCTACGTTCATAAGCCCTCCAGCGTGTAGCTCATCTGGTAACAATAAGTCCTAATTTTATATCAGCATATCCTTACTTTGTCAATACCATTATTGTTTACATATCTTGACAAGGGCGGTGTGTGTATATATAGTATGTTACTTAAGAAAGAGGTGACCTAATGGCAAATGAGGAACAATCAAGGCAAGGCGCAGTTAAATGCGGCGGCTGCGGTGGCAACGGCAAATGTGACAGGTGCAACGGCAGTGGAAGAGTTCTGAAAGGCATCATGTCTTGTAACCGCTGTGGCGGGGATGGAATCTGCCCAGGCTGCAAGGGCACGGGTTGGATCATACTCCCGCCACCACCACCCTCGTTTGTAGCCCGCTAATTTTGTGATTATGTAGGGTGGGCTACGCCCACCACGTTTTGTCATTGCGAGGCCGCCGTTGGGCTGTTGCAATCTCCTCCATGAGTTGTAGCTGCCTCATTTATGAGGCGCATTTGACATTATATTTCTAAAGGCGCCCGATGGATCGGGCAGCTACTAAATAATGGTGGGCATTGCCAATTTATCTCTCACGTTAGACCAAAATGGTGATTCTCATGCCTTCCATTGCGCTGAAACGTAGTCCTGAACTGCAACACCACGTGTTGCAGGGTAGTGCTTGGTTAGCAGAAAGCGCTGGCGGTGCTAACACTACGGCACTTTCTTACGCCGCGTTCGAATTCCGTTTAGCTATCGAGCGTATCGGCCTGCAATATTGGATCGAGCTTATGCCTCAAGAGATGGAGGAGAAAGACCTGCGTGACATAGGCTCTTTCAAACGAATCGAGAATAGAATCTATGACCTCGGGGGCCACCAAAAGGAAATAGATGCGCACTTCGAGTTCAACCGAGTTGTTCTAAACTTACTTAAGGTAAAAGAACAACTGCCGACTCCTAAGCTTGGCCAACTCTCAAGGTATTGGCATGAATGTAGTGAACTGTGCCATATAGCTTGGTCATTGGTTTCACAGGACGCGCAACTTGTCGTCGATTTGCACGCTGCTCTCACAACAATAGAGACATTCTTAACCGAGCAAGTGAGTGGACTCGTCACTTGGCCAAAAATTGCTGATGCCGATTTTGACGTTCTTAGAGAGAAGTTTATCGCGGGCCAAGCCAGTGCCAAAGATGTTCAATCCTACTTGGAAGAACGAGGCTTGTGGGGCCGTATTGAATACAACGATGGCCGCCCCAACGAGTTTGTTGGTGAAGCTATTCCACCTGCCTCTATAAAGACGACGCCGTAACAGCAAATCACAAACCAACCGACAAAAAAAAACCTATCAAATTCCTGGATTCCCGCTTTCGCGGGAATGACAAACATCTTCCCCCTTGCCGAACTCCCAGCAAGTAGAGTACAATAAATCCATGAGCAATAAAGACGTTAAGAGCACTAACACTACCTCCTGCACCATCCAGATTGGCGGGATGACCTGCGGGGCGTGTTCTGCCGCGGTCGAAAGGGCGCTGAAGAAGAAGCCCGGCGTGGTCAACGCAAACGTGAACCTGGCCGCGGAGAAGGCAGAGATAGTATTCACGCCCGGCCTGGTAAGCATCGCCGACCTGAAGGACGTGGTGGTGGATGCGGGGTACAGCGTGGTCGAGCCGTCCGAGGCCGATAAGGAGAAGGCGAGGCGGGAAGAGGAGTCGAAGGGCTTGAAGGTGAAGCTCATCGTTAGCCTTGCAATCTCCGGGCTTATCATGCTGTCCATGTTTATCGACACGCCCCATTACATACTGCTCATCCTTGCAACACCGGTGCAGTTCTGGGCGGGCTGGCGGTTCTACAAGGGCTCGTACAATACCCTCTCGCACGGCAGCGCGAACATGGACGTGCTGATTGCTACCGGCACGTCAGCGGCGTACCTCTACAGCGCGGCCTTGACCATATTCCCCGGCTGGTTCGGGAGTATAGGCGCGGCGGTATACTTTGACACCTCGACGATGATTATCGCGTTGATACTGCTCGGCAAGTTCCTGGAGGAGCGCTCGAAGGGCCGCGCCTCCGAGGCAATCAAGAGGCTGATGAAGCTTAGCCCGAAGACGGCGCGGGTGGTACGTGACGGCAGCGAGCTGGACGTGCCGGTAGAAGCTGTACTGGTGGGCGATATAGTGGTAGTGAGGCCGGGCGAGAAGATACCCGTGGACGGGCCGGTGGTGTCAGGGTACTCTAACGTGGACGAGGCCATGATAACCGGCGAGTCCATGCCGGTGGAAAAGAAAGAGGGCGACCGTGTAATAGGGGCCACCATAAACCTCACGGGCAGCTTCACCTTCCGGGCGGAGAGAGTCGGCAGGGACACCATGCTGGCCGGTATAATAAAGCTCGTGGAAGAGGCACAGGGGAAGAAGGCCCCGATACAGAGGCTGGCGGACAAAGTTGCTGGCGTGTTCGTACCGGTGGTCATCGTAGCGGCAATAATCACGTTCGGTGTGTGGTATCTCTCCGGCGCGGGTTTCAGCTTCTCGCTCCTTGCGTCCATATCCGTGCTCATCATAGCGTGCCCGTGCGCGATGGGCCTTGCCACACCTACCGCCATAATGGTGGGTACGGGCAGGGGCGCGGAGAAGGGCATAATCATTCGGGGCGGCGAGGTGCTTGAGAGGGCGGCCAGGGTGGACACCGTGGTGTTAGATAAGACCGGCACCATAACCGAGGGCAGGCCCAGGGTGACGGATGTCGTGGATTTGGTGGGTATCGGGAGCGACACGGTGCTGGCGCTTGCGGCATCGGTCGAGTCCCTGTCCGAACACCCCGTGGCGAAGGCTGTGCTGGATGCGGGGGGCGAGGGGGGATTTGTGGTCGAAGCCTTCACCGCGCTACCCGGCTACGGCGCAATGGGCAGGGTAGGCGGCTCGGACGTCATGCTCGGCAACGAGCGGCTGATGCGGGAAAAGGGCGTGGACATGGGTGACGCTCCAAAGAGGGCGGAAGCCCTTGCAGGGGAAGGCAAGACCGCAATATTCGTGGCGAGGGACGGTGCTCTTGTCGGGATTATAGCGGTGGCCGATACCATAAAGGCAGGCTCTAAGGATGCGGTGTCTCGCCTCAAGGCTATGGGCTATGAGGTGCACATGCTCACGGGCGACTCGGACGCGGTGGCCAGGGCGGTGGCCAAAAGCGTGGGTATAGACAACGTGGTCTCTGGCGTGCTCCCGGACGGCAAGGAGCGCGAAGTGGAGCGGCTCCAGGGCATGGGCCGGGTTGTGGCTATGGTGGGCGACGGCATAAACGACGCGCCCGCCCTTGTGCGGGCAGACGTGGGCGTGGCAATCGGCGCAGGCGCGGACATTGCTATAGAGGCGTCCGACATGACCCTCGTGAGGGCGGAGCTTGGCGACGTGGCGGAGGCGTTTCGGGTTGGCCGCCATACCCTCAGGGTGATAAAGCAGAACCTGTTCTGGGCCTTCATATACAACATCATAGGCATTCCGCTCGCCGCAGGCGTACTCTACCCCGCTTACGGCATACTGTTAAAGCCGGTGGTGGCGGCGGCTGCGATGGCCATGTCCTCCGTATCCGTGGTTACAAACTCGCTCAGGCTACGGCGGCTGTAACCGGGCCGTTTCATTTAACTTGAATTTACAGCCGCGCTATATTAAAATCAAAAAACTCTAATAACGGATAACGGAGGACTGATGAGAAGCATCATTAAACTGGCGGTACTTGCTGCGGTCATGATCTCTTTATTGGGGACGGGCTGGGTGTCTTACTCTGCGCAGAAACAATGCCCCGTCGTTGTCCCCCCCACCAAGGCGCTGAACGACCAGCAGTTCATGTCCGTGCACGGCCTTTCGCAACAGAACATGTCCTTGTGGATGAGAGAATACTCCATCAAGCACATGGATAATAACAGCCCCGTGCCTCAGGAGTGCGGCTCTATCAAGACGGCCCCTGCCGCAGAAGGAAAATAAGGGTTGCCTGACATCGAATACACGTCGTTCATGGCGGCCTTCGGGCTGTCGGTGGTAGCGGCTCTACTCTTCCTGTCCTGCCTCGCTGTAAAAAAGAGGCCGCTGGTGCTTGCCGCTGAAGGCGCGACGTTCCTGTACCTGGCTGCGATGACCTTATCGCTCGTCGTCAGGACGATGATGTCCGGGCACGCACCGATGTCTAACCGCTACGAGTCGCTTGCATGCTTTGCCTGGTCGCTCGGTTTCGTATACTGGTATGTGCGAGTCATGTACAAGGAGTCGAGGGTAGGCTACTTCCTGATGCCGCTTTGCGTCCTCGTCATGTTCTCTGCATACATTGCGCCGCGAGCCATAACGCCTTTGTACCCTGCGCTCGACACCTGGATGTTCGAGACGCACGTCGGCTCTGCGTTTGTGGGGTATGGATTCTTCGGGGCGTCGTTCGCGGGCGCGGTGCTCTACCTCGTGGACAAGGGTGAGGCGGAGAAGCGTCTGGAGCGGCTGATATTCAGGACGGCCTACTACGGGTTTGCCCTGTTTTCGGTATCGATGGTAATCGGCGGGATATGGGCGTACCTTGCCTGGGGTACTTACTGGCTTTGGAAAGTCAAGGAGCTCTGGTCTTTCCTCATCTGGATATACTATGCGGGCATGCTGCACGCGTTATACGTGAAGAAGCTCAGAGGCAGGGGCGTGGCGTGGCTGTCGATCCTCGGCTTTGCCATTACTATGTTCACGTACCTGGGTGTCGGCATATTGATGAAGAGCACGCACCAACTCTAAGGAGCGATAAATGGAGATAAAGGTAAAGTCAGGCGGCATACTTGCTGAAAAGGCGGACGCGGCGGTGTTCACCGCTTATGAGGACGAGAAGCTGTCCGGTACCCTGGCCAAGGCGGACAAGGCGCTTGGCGGTACTTTGTCCAGCGCGCTTAAATCCGGGGAGTTCACGGCCAAGCCTTGCGAGACCATGCTAATTCACGCAAACGGCGCATTTGACGGCGGGCCTGAGAGGTTGCTTCTGGTCGGGCTTGGGAAACGGGACAAGTTCAAGCCCGACACCCTGATGAGGGCGGCCGGCAAGGCGGCGGCCAAATGCAGAGGTGCGAGCCTCAAGGATATATCTGTATCGCTTGATACTGCCGTGGAAGTTGAGCCTGCCGATTCTGCAAGGTTGTGGGCGGAAGGGACGACGCTGGCCTTGTACACGTTTGACACCTTCAAGAAGTCCGACCCGAAGAAGAAAGAGATTGAGAAAATAATCTTTCTCACGCATGAGAAGTCCGACGAACATGCCGCTAAGAAGGGCGTGGAAAAGGGCAGGGCAATTGCGGATGCGGTTTGCTACGCGCGCGACATGATAAACGCGCCCGCAAACGAGATGACCCCGACCGTGATGGCGGAGCGCGCAAAGAGGGTCGCCAAGCAGTACGGGCTCAAGTGCAAAATACTCGAAAAAAATGAGTGCAAAAAGCTCGGCATGGGCGCGTACCTGGGCGTAGCTTTGGGCTCCATACAGCCACCTAAGTTCATCATACTCGAATATGCCGGGGCGAAGAAGTCCGTAAGGCCGACCGTGCTCGTGGGCAAGGGTATAACGTTTGACTCGGGAGGCATAAGCATAAAGCCCTCTGAGGGCATGGAGAAGATGAAGTACGACATGGCCGGTGGCGCGGCGGTGATCGGCGTGATGCGCGCAGTGGCCGCGTTGAAGCTCCCCGTGAACGTGGTGGGGCTTGTGCCCGCGAGCGAGAACCTGCCGTCCGGGAGCGCGCTTAAGCCCGGCGACGTGGTGCGCGCCATGAACGGCAAGACTATAGAGATAATTTCCACGGACGCCGAAGGACGGCTCGTGCTCGCAGACGCGCTGTGCTATGCGGAGCGGTACAAACCTGCCGCCGTGCTGGACATTGCCACGCTCACAGGTGCGTGCGTCATAGCGCTCGGCGACCTTGCCATCGGCATGATGGGGAATGACGCCGGGCTTATAGAAAAGGTGCGGGATGCGGGCGAGGTGACTTCTGAGCGGGTATGGGAACTCCCTATGTGGGACGAATACCTGGAGCGCATGAAGGGCGACGTGACCGACCTGAAGAACGTCGGCGGGCGTCAGGCCGCGACCGTCACTGCGGGCAAGTTCCTCCAGGAATTTGTCGGCGATTTCCCCTGGGTGCACCTGGATATCGCGGGCACAGCGTGGGAAGAGAAGGGGCTGCCATACATCCCCAAAGGCGCGCGCGGCACTGGTGTACGACTTTTAGTGGAGTACCTGACGACGCTCAAGTAAGGGCGCAAATCGCTGCGCTGTGGCAAGCAGAGTAATCGGCACTACCTACTATGCGTACCGTTACGGACTATATAGTCAGGCTGACTCTGCTCGTCGCAATGCTTTGCGCGACCGTCTTGTGCATGAATGCGCCTGCCTTCTGCGCGGACAACCGCTGGAGCACGAACGGGCCATACGGCGGGATGGCCAACGCCATTGTTATATCCCCGAACTTCATATCCGACAGGACCGCATTCGCTGCGATAGGCGGCTGCGGTGTCTACAAGACCGGTGACTCCGGCGCCAACTGGTCGGCGGCATCATCAGGACTGCCTACAGACGCCTCCGGCGATTATCTGCAGGTAGCATGCCTGGCCGTCTCACCTTCATACGCAACCGACCACACGGTATACGCGGGCACGACCGGCGGGGTGTTCAAGAGCATAGATGGCTGTGATAGCTGGACTGCCGTGCTGACCGGGATATCCATATACTCTCTGGCCGTCTCTCCAACTTATGTCTCGGACAAAACCGTATTCGCCGGTACTGCAAGCGGTGTGTCCATGAGCGAGGATGCAGGCGTGTCATGGAATGACGCGGACACCGGGCTGCCGGTCGACCTGTCAGGCAGATGTCTGCCGGTGTATTCGCTTGCCGTATCACCGGATTATGCGAACGACCAAACGGTCTTCGCGGGATTGTACGCAGAGGGCATGTACAAGACTGTGTCCGGCGGGGCCTGTTGGAGCCTTTCCGTCAAAATCCCAATCCTCTGCCTGACTATATCCCCCGGCTACGCTTCCGACGGAACACTTTTCGCCGGGACCACCAGCGGAGTATACAGGACTTTGGACGGAGGGGAAAGCTGGCTTTCCGCGAACACCGGCCTGCCATCCTTGATTGTACGGACGTTGGCCGTCTCGCCCGGTTATGCGGGTGACCACACGGTAATCGCGGGCACGCCCGGAGGAGCTTGCGTTACAACGGAATCCGGGGATACATGGGGCGTTGTAAACACAGGGCTCGGAAACCTGGATATATCAGCGGTCGCGGTCTCGCCTGCATATACTGCCGACAAGATGGTGTTTGCCGGTACCAGGTACGACGGCGTATACAAGGCAACAGGCCCTGCCTTAGAATGGGCCAGGTCATGCGATGGCATCATCGGTCTTGCAATGAACGTCGTAGTTATCTCGCCGGATTATGTGCATGACCGCACCGCGTTTGCCGGGACTAATGGAGGCGGGGTATTCAAGAGCGCCGACGGAGGCGCGGGCTGGATAAAGTCGTCCGCAGGCCTGCCGAAGGACGCCTCCGGCTCCTACCCGCCCATAAATTCGCTTTCCGTTTCGCCCGACTATGCGGACCACGATACCGTGGTCGCTGGCACGGGCGCAGGTCTGTTTATATCAACGGACGGAGGGTCTGGCTGGGCCGAGTCTGGTGGCGGCATTATAGCATCGGATATACGCGCAGTGACTGTTTCGCCTGCCTTCGCCTCGGACGGTACGATATACGCGGGCACGTATGGAGGCGGAGTGTTTGTGAGCAGAGACGGCGGCGCTAACTGGCAGGACATGAACACCGGCCTGGACGACTATTATATCAAGGCATTGGCCGTGCTGCCGTTGCTGTCCGGTGGATACAGGATATTTGCAGGGACGGGCCTGGGCGTGTTCGTTACTACGGAAGCGGGCGGGGCCTGGACAATGGCCAATAACGGACTCGTTTGCACGGACGTGAGCGCTCTTGCCGCCTCGCCATACAACGACATGGTGTTCGCTGGCACGACGGAAGGTTTGTACCGATACGCGGAAGCAAGCGGGACATGGACTTGCGTAAGCGGGGGCGTGTCCGGGCCACCTGACATTACAGCACTCGCGGTATCCCCGCAATATGAGGTAGACGCGACCGTGTTCATAGGGAGGGCATCCGACAATTTGTTTAAGTACGGGAATGCAGGCGAAACCTGGGCAGAGATGGACGACGGCCTTACGGGTGAAGGGCGTGGGGGAGGACGGCATATCGCATCCATAGCCGTGTCGCCGGACTACGCGGCGGACGGGACGCTATTTGCCTGTTCGAGTGGCGGGGGCGTGTATGTGTATCCAACTGCGGAAGCTGTCCCTCCCGTCTCAGTCATAACAAATCTGAGAGGCGGCCAGATACTCTCAAGCGCATACTGCGTGGTGAAGGGTACTGCGTCGGGCGCGAACGGCAGAGGGGTGCAGACGGTAGAGGTCTCCACGGACGGGGGCGCTTCATGGCATGGCGCGAACGGCACGGTTAACTGGAAGTATACGTGGCGGCCCAAGACCGACGGGGTTTATGTAATAGTATCCAGGGCGACAGACGCCTCCAACCTGCAGGAGTCTCCCGGCCCCGGCGTGGACGTGCTGGTGGACAGGACTAAGCCGGTCTCAGCCATTACTTCTCCCGGCAACTGCACGGTCAGCAGCGGGACGAGTATCGTGGTGCACGGCACGGCGATGGACGCGGGCGCTGGCGTTAGGCGTGTAGAGGTCAGCACAGACGGAGGTCATTCCTGGCGCACCGTCAGGGACGTATCCGGCGACGCTTCCTGGTCGGCATGGAGTTATACGTTTACGGTGCGCGGCAACTGTGCGCTCATGTCGCGGGCGACGGACAGGGCGGGCAACGTCGAGCGGCCAGCGCATGTTACTACCGTGAGGCTCCAACCTGCCGTGAATAAACTGGGGCTTTTCTATTACGCGAGGTGGAGGTGAGGGGTATAGCGGACAAGGGTACAGTCATCTAATACGTCGTGAACGACGGAAACCCCTCCCGATGCGGATGACACGTTACGCAGTTTTTGTCCTCGTAGTGCGGTACTTGCATGTGCGATGTCGCATTGTGATAGAGCGTTACTGTGTGGCATACTACACACGCACCCTTGCTCCCAGACAGCCCTGATACGTTCTTGTACTTCACGTCTTTGATGCCAACCGGCGTCCCAAGCCTCTCGCGCACGTTGTACAGGTTAGCGGTGTTGTGCGTACCGTGGCATATCGTGCAGTCCGCGCCCTTGTGCGTCTCTGTCACATGGCAGTCCAGGCAAAGCTGGTTGTTTATATTCGTGTTCCTGAGGTAGTCGTTGCCAAGAGTGACATATATGAAGCTACTGTATGACTGTAGCGTATGGAATACCACCACGCCCGTGTCCGGGTCAACGTCGTACTTGGACTCAGCAACGATATACTTCTTGCGGTCCTTAAGCATAGTCGGCCCTGTCCAAAGCGATGTATCGCGGTATACAGTCGGCTTCAGGTATGCGTTGTACGTCCAACCGCCATTTTGCAGGAAGTAGGTAGTGTAGTCCGTGGTCGTCGTGAATTCCCAACTGCGCCCTGGGTCGTTAGGCTTCGCCTTCGAATTGTGACAGGTCATGCAGACGACCTGCTTGCCCTTGTATAGGTGCGTGTAGGTTTTGTCGGACGATGTGCCGTTGACGAATCCAAGAGACGGGCGCCTGTGTGTAACGTTAACCGTTACGTTCACAAAGACAGGGTGTCCTGCCTTGCCGCCATACGGCCTGTCGTGGCCGACCCCCGCCGCGTTATGGCATGAATGGCAAAGGTTCACCGACGTGCGCACGCCGAAGCCCTGCGAGGTCAGGAACGTCCCGCGTTGTATGTGGCATATCGTGCAGTCCGCCTGTCCACCGAGGACGGCGCTGTAACTGTAATGCGGTAGAGATGGCTTGCCCGGCTCAGGCGTAGCGTTCACTTCGTCCGATTGGCCTATGGCATTGTTGCCGGAGTCATACGCATTCACAACGAAGAAGTATTTGAGTGCATTTGCCAGCCCGTCCACGCAGTAAGACGTGGTCGAAATATTAGCGAAGCAGTTATTCCAGGAACCGGCTGTATTCCCGTAACACACGGCATAGTGCGCCGCACCCGCTACAGCGTCCCAAGTCAGGCAAGCCGATGTGCTATATGGCGAGGCGGACGGGTTGTCCGGGTTCTGTTTGCCCACGTCAAACCTTGCAAGCGGCTCGCCGTCCAGGTATGCCCGGCTGTCCTTCCAGTTGCCGCTACCGTCAAGCTCGGTTATGAGCTGGCCCGAAAGGTCGTAGACGAAGCAGGTAGTCGTATTGCTGAATACCTTCTTCACGCGGCGGCCCAGGCCGTCGTAGACGTATTCGGCCTTGACCGCGTGCGTAGCCGCGTCGAGGACTTTGGTCAGGCGGCTGTTGACTGCATATGCGCCTGACGTCATGCCGCCCTGTCCTATGGGGTCCGGCTCGATGTAGCGCCCAGTCTTTGGGTCGTAGTCGCGGAAGCGGTTGTAGCTTAGGCCCGTCTCGGTGTCTTTGTACTGGCCGGGGAAGCGAAGCTCCTCGCCCTGTGCGCCGCGTTCAAGAGTGGTCTCGCCGAACGGAGCCTGCTCGCGCCGCCACACTATCGCGCCGGTCTCGTCCGTCATGTAGAGCGGCGTGCCCAGGTGGTCGTTGTGGTAGTAGGTGATGATGTCATCTTTAATAACCGCCGCAGTCTCACTCTGCGCCTTTGGCCGGTTCACCATCTCGATATGTACCGCGAAACGCTTGAGGCCGTTCTCCCACGCCTGCTGCGGCATCGAGTGGTTCTGCAGCCCCGGCGGAAGCGCAACCGGTTTCTTGCCGCTCCACGCGGGTGGGCTCGCGCAGGGCTCGTCCCTGACCGCAATTATAGGGCAGGTCAGCAAGACGACCAGGGCGAGGATGACGAGTGGCTTTATGTGGGTACGGCTTTTCATTGGCTGAGGTTCCTCACCGCGCGCACATCAGGAGAAGAAGTCTCCTGGCTATAATAACCTGTCTGATATGTGAGGGCATTGTGTGCATGGTTTTAATCACTAGTTGTACGGGAGTTGCAGACTTCTACTAATCTGACTGCCATATGCGCGACCAGCGAAAGCTATTCCCTCCCTATAATCTTTATATCCATATTCTTAAAGAAATTCTTAACAAAATCAGTATGTGAAATTTTGGTACTCGGTATAAAAACACAGCCCTTGAGTTTGTTCTTTTCAACTACTTCCTTAACCTTTTCCGTAACAAGTATATATTTTGGATATGCGTTTACAGTGAAGAAGTCAGTACCGTTCCAGTTGTTTGGGTCCACGATTATTCCATTGTCTTGATACGGACTGTAAACTCTGTACTTGCAATAATCGCACTTGTATCTCAACGCTACTCCGCAGGCAGGGTCTGCCTCGCCGCCGTTGCCGGTAACTACAATCTCCCAAAGTTTGGGGACAGGTTTATTGCCTTTCCGCTTAACTTTACTAACTGTAACTTGCCTTGTTTTAAAACCTGTAAGTTTCGCGTCTTGAAAGATTTGTAACACATTATCTGTTACCAATAATTCGCTGTACCACGTCCAAGTAAAATCTTTTACGTTAGAAGACGGCAGAATGATTGCAATGTCACCGCCTCTCAAATTGCCCAAGAAATGTTCATCGCCAAATTTGGGGCAGATATTATCCACGCCGGAAACGACCTCTTCATCTGCCCATGCAATACTGACAGTATGTGGTGGTTTGCGTAGATTATAGAACAAGCTATCGTCCTTCATATGCCGTATTGCCTCCTGAGCTGGTTCATATAGTTTAAGATTTTCTGCTGGTCAGCAAAGGTTGGGTTAGGATGAGCCTCGACAAATTCATCCCACATGTTTTCCCATCTTTTACCCATAGCGTTGTTTAGTGTGTGTACCCCATTACCGTCTCTTAACCTGTGAGGCCCTTTTCCCAGAGGTAAAATATAATCCTCTATGTCAAGACCTGCTCTTGCAAAATAGCCCCTATGCTTCACAGGAAGAAGGTGATGGCCCTCTATAGCTCCTTCACATAGCCTGCTTGCGGTACTTGCCCTTCCCGGCCCCCCTATTACACCGGCTTCACCTTGCAATATCTCGATAATTGTGATTGTAGCAGATGAACCTGCTATCCTTGCCATATTAAGATAATATGCGTCTGCTGCTGCCGCACCTAACTCTGGGACAATCACAACTCCAGGTGCGAGCAACATGCCACCTGCACCAAGCGCCATATAAGCCATCGTTTCATTGCCAGTGCCATCATAGTTGGTGGCGGTGTTGTAATTACCAAATGTTGGTTCACCGCTCAGCCCAAATGGATCAAGGTAATTAACCGGATTCCCGTTCGTATACGGATAAACATTGATATCTCCGCCCGCAACATTAGGCGGCAAGCCGCCCGTGTCCTCGTACACGTAGTCATTCACGCCGTCGCTCGTTATGTTGCCGTTAGCATCATACGTATACGTTGCCGCTTCCGCGCCGGTTGCGTGGTCGAGCATGTTGGAGTCCGGCTTGTAGAAATAATTCGTTACAACTCCGTTCTCGGTTTTCTTCGTCCTATTCCCCACCGCGTCATATTCGTAAGCAAGCGCGCCATACGCGCCTGCGGCAGAGATTAACCTGTTCAAAGCGTCATAGCTGAACGCTTGGTTCTTCGCCGCGTTAACCTGGTCTGCGATGCTGGTGATGTTTCCGTTAGCGTCATACCCATAGTTGCGTTTTAAGAACGGCCCGCTCTTAAGGTACGTCAGTTTCCCCTCTAAGTCGTACTCGCGCTTCTCCGTAAGCCCTGCGCTGTACGTGAACGACGCAATCCCGCCGAACGGTGCGTACAGCACGTTATCCGCAAACGTCTTCGCCGTGCCGCTCTTGACGCTGGTCTTTTTTGTTACCCTGTCCATCGCATCATACGTGTACGTGTCCA
>Ga0334722_10003063_pt1 | contig 18281 bp, 10 predicted proteins | sample C3_bottom_MG_FD_207210 | JGI IMG/M metagenome (GOLD analysis project Ga0334722, IMG submission 207210) | Sediment microbial communities from Yellowstone Lake, YNP, Wyoming, USA - C3_bottom | ecosystem: Environmental > Aquatic > Freshwater > Lake > Sediment | place: USA: Wyoming | collected...
GGCAGCAGATAAGGCGTCTCCCTGTCGCATCCGATAAATTCTGTACCCATCCTCTTTCCTCCCGCCGCTGCTTTTGATGTTCGTCAATTATACCATCGATGCATCTTAAGTCCGACAGGCTCCTAGTAGAACTATTTCTGAAAACGTTCCCAGCAGGAACACGATAGAAAGTTATTTCGGAGGTAAGAGATGAAGACAAAATTGTCTAAAGAAGAACAGGAAATATTGGATAGTTTTGAAAAAGGCGAATGGATGCCAGTAAAGAACCTGTCAAAGAGAAAAGCAGAACTAATGAATTTTGCAAAAAACACCCTAAAGAAAGATATAAAGATTAAACATAAGAATTTCTGAAAGAGACTTAAACGCGCTGCAACGAAAGGCAGTAGCAGAGGGCTTGCCTATCAGACGTATGTTTCCAGCATTATTCATAAATTTCTGAGCGGCAAACTTGTTGAAGCAAGGAACAGCTAACACTACCTTTGTCGAAAGAGCCTCTGAAGTGACGATGACGAACGCCTGCACTTGCTGGGACCGGCAAGACTTTCTCCCCATCCTTGGCGTATAATAATTTTTTATAGTGGTTGCGGTGCAATGATCAGAGACCGGGCAGCATAAGGCCCGCAGCATGAATTCTATCTTAAGGGAGCAGAAAATGATGAGAGCGGGTTTTGTCGGTTGGCGCGGGATGGTGGGTTCGGTTCTTATGGGCCGGATGTGTGCGGAAAAGGATTTCGAGCTGATCGATCCGGTCTTTTTTACGACCTCGAATGTCGGGGGCAAGGCTCCGAATGTCGGGAAGGATTCTTCCGCTCTGAAGGATGCAAAAAATATCGACGAACTGAAGGCCATGGATGTAATCGTCTCCTGCCAGGGTGGAGATTATACGAACAACGTCTACCCGAAACTCCGTGCCGCAGGCTGGAACGGCTACTGGATAGACGCCGCCTCTGCGCTGCGTATGGAGAAGGACGCAATAATCATCCTCGACCCGGTCAACCTGGACGTTATCAGGGACGGCCTGGCAAAGGGGATCAAAAATTATATCGGCGGCAACTGTACGGTCTCTCTGATGCTTATGGCCCTGGGGGGGCTATACAAGGCCGGGCTGGTCGAGTGGATGAGTGCCATGACATACCAGGCCGCCTCCGGTGCAGGGGCAAACAATATGCGCGAGCTGCTGAGGCAGATGGGCTCCATCCATAACAGGGTTGAGAGTCTTTTGGCTGATCCTGCGGGTGCCATACTGGAGATCGACTGCGCCGTGTCCGACCATATCCGCTCCGATGCCTATCCGCGGGAATACTTCGGCGTGCCGCTTGCGGGGTCTGTTATCCCCTGGATCGACAAGCAGCTGGAGAATGGCCAGAGCAAAGAGGAGTGGAAAGGGCAGGCCGAGACGAACAAGATTCTCGGTCGTGAAGCGACCCCGATTCCGATCGACGGCACCTGTGTGCGGGTGGGTGCAATGCGCTGCCACAGTCAGGCCCTGACGATCAAGATGACGAAGGACGTGCCCCTGGACGAGATCAATGATATGCTGGCGGCGCACAATGCGTGGGTTAAAGTGGTGCCGAATCAGCGCGACATCACTATCCGTGAGCTGACCCCTGCTGCGGTTACCGGCACGCTCACCGTGCCTGTCGGACGGCTGCGCAAGATGAACATGGGGCCTGCCTTCCTGAACGCCTTCACCTGCGGCGACCAGCTCCTCTGGGGCGCGGCAGAACCGCTCAGGCGCATGCTGCGGATTGTTGTTGAGAAGTAGTTATTCGCTGCACGGTCGGTCGGGCCTGCCAGCGGCCTCTCTCCGGGAGGGCTTCCCGGGCCGGTGAGCGACTGCGATCTTATCATTAAGGCCGCGCACGTCGTTACGATGAACGACGCGCTGGACGTTATTGAAAACGGTGCAATTGCGGTCAGCGGCGGGAATATCATGGCGGTGGATACCGTGGACCGGATACTGGCGGAATACCGGTCCGGCCGCACCCTCGGAGGACCTCATACCGTCGCCTTCCCCGGTCTGGTCAATACGCATACGCATTCGCCGATGGTCTATTTCAGGGGGCTCGGGGACGACCTGCCGCTGAAGGTCTGGCTCGAGGAGCATATCTGGCCTGCAGAGAACAAGTGGCTGAGTCATGAATTTGTCCGCGATGCTGTTGAGCTTGCCTGCCTTGAGATGCTGAAGGCCGGGATTACCACCTTCAGTGATATGTATTTCTACGGCGGGGCGATTGCCGAATCGGTGAAAAAGGCCGGCATGAGGGCGGTCATCGGGGCAGGCATCCTCGACTTCCCCAGTGCCACTGCCCGGAATGCCGATGAGTATCTTGCGAGGGCCGAGCAGTTCATCTGCGACTGGCGGACCGATGACCTTGTTACCCCTGCGGTCGCACCGCATGCTCCGTACACCTGTTCTCCCGAGACACTGCAGAAGGCGAAGGCGCTTTCTTCGAAGTATCAGGTGCCGCTGCATCTGCACCTGGCAGAGACAGAGTGGGAGGTGCAGGAACTGCTGGGACGGTATGGCCGGAGACCGATCGACCTTCTTCACGACCTTGGCATTCTGGACGGGCAGGTCATTGCGGCCCATTGTGTCTGGTCCTCGGATGAGGAGATCGAAATCCTTGCAAAGACCGGAACAGGAGTCGCCCATTGCATCGAGAGCAACCTCAAGCTCGCCTCCGGCATTGCGCCGGTGGTGAAGATGCTGCGTGCCGGGGTGAAGGTGGCCTTCGGGACAGACGGGGCCGCAAGCAATAACGACCTTGATATCCTCAGCGAGATGTCGACCGCTGCCAAGGTACATAAGGCAATTTCAGGAGATCCTACGGCCCTTAATGCCAGACAGGCAATGCTCATGGCCACCCGCTCAGGGGCCGAGGTGCTGGGTCTCGGCAGTATTGCAGGAAGCATTCAGGCCGGAAGATCGGCTGATATTGTTATCGCAGACATGAACAGGTCGCATCTTATCCCTCTCTATGACGTCTATTCTCATATCGTTTATTCCATGAAGGCATCCGATGTCTCGACTGTCCTGATCCAAGGCAGGGTTCTCATAGAGCAGGGGCGGCCGACAATGCTGGATGAAGATGCGGTCCATGCACGGGCACGCTCCTGGGCTGAAAAGATCAGAATAAGCGCATAAATATTCCTTGCAATTCAGTGTATCATGCGGTAGGTTAGTAAAATAGCTGCCGAAGGGTTCTCCCGGCAGGGTTATTTTTGTTGAGGAGGAGTTATGACACTGAAAGAGATCAAGGACATCGCAAAAGAAAAGGGCGTGAAGGCCGGCAAGATGAAAAAAGACGAGCTTGTCCGTGCGATTCAGCTTGCTGAGGGGAATTTCGACTGCTACGGGACTGCCTTCACCGGTGATTGTTCACAGTCTGACTGTTTTTGGAAATCTGACTGCCTGGGGTCTTAAGAGGCTGTAACTTTTCTCAAGCTGTTTCCGGAAAACGTGGCGGCGGTTGCCGGTATACAGTGCGCTGTCTGCAGGTTGATGCTTCCGCTGCCCGGCATCAGGAATGCCCCCCTGTTTATGATATAATAACGCGAAAATATCACAACGCTGCAACAGCAGAAAGCTTTCGACCAAATCACTGAGTTGCTGGAGGACACATGCCTGAACTGAGAAAAGACCCCATTGTCGGCAGATGGGTCATCATATCGATTGAGCGCGGAAAAAGGCCAACTGATTTTATTTCGCCGTCGCAGCGGAAGAAAGGCGGATTTTGCCCCTTCTGTCCCGGCAACGAATATACGACACCGCCTGAGATCATGGCGTTCAGGCCGGTCGGCTCTCAGCCGAATACCCCTGACTGGACGCTGAGGGTCATGCCCAACAAGTTCCCCGCCCTTCAGATATACGGGGACCTCGGGAAGACGGGCGAGGGCATCTACGACAAGATGAACGGGGTTGGCGCTCATGAGGTCATTATCGAAAGCCCTGACCACAGCCTTTCGCTCTCTACGATGAGCCAGAAGTCGGTAGAGGATGTGCTCTGGGCTGCATATCTCCGCCTGACAGACCTTAAAAAAGACAGCCGGTTCAAGTATGTCCTGGTTTTCAAAAACGAGGGAGAGGTTGCCGGCGCCTCCCTTGAACACAGCCATACACAGCTGATCGCCCTGCCGATCGTCCCGTCACTGGTGAAGGAGGAGCTGGACTCAGCCCGCCGCCATTATGAGATCAAGGAACGGTGCATATTCTGTGATGTCATCAACCAGGAGCTTGAGGACGGCAAGAGGATCATCTATGAAAATGCCCGGTATGTTGCCATTGCACCTTTTGCACCCCGCGCTCCCTTCGAGACCTGGATACTGCCGAAAAAACATGAGTCGATGTTTACGCCGCTCGACAAGAACTTTACCGAACTGGCAGAGATACTTCAGAAGATCCTGAAACAGATGGACCGGATCCTCGATACCCCTCCGTATAACTTTGTCCTTCATACCTCTCCCTTTTATGACGAGGTGAATGACTATTACCACTGGCATATAGAGCTTGTACCGAAACTTACCAAGATCGCAGGCTTTGAATGGGGGTCAGGTTTTTATATTAATCCGACGCCTCCGGAAGAGTCTGCAAAGTTTATGAGGGAAGCAAAGATTTAGGACTGGAGCCTTTATGAGGATTATTATAGCTTCTCCGGAGGCGGTCCCGTATATCAAAACAGGGGGCCTTGCCGATGTTGCCGGTGCACTGCTGAGTGAATTAAGAGGGGAATTAAGTGGGCGGGGAGAGCAGGTTTCTCTCGTGCTTCCGCTTTATACCGGAATACGGGAGCGTTTTCCGCTCCATAATACCGGCCGGTCTTTCACGCTGCAGATGGGCGATATTCCGCTCACGGGGTTGGTCTGGGCCTCGGACAAGTCAAAGGTGCCTGCCGCCTATTTTATTGAATGTGAGGAACTCTTCGGCCGGCCGGAGCTTTACGGTACTGCCCGCGGCGATTATCATGACAATGCCCTGAGGTTTGCCTTTTTTTCGAAGGCGGTGCTTGAGACCTGCCTGATCTTCAATATCAGACCTGATATCATCCACTGCAATGACTGGCAGACCGGCCTTATCCCTCTTTATTTGAAAGACTTCTACCGCAGCCGGCCCAACTTCAGGGCGACGGCGACGGTCATGACTATCCATAACCTCGGGTATCAGGGACTGTTTAACAAGCTCGACCTCAGATACACGGGCCTCGGCTGGGAATATTTTACAGTCGACAGGCTTGAGTTCCACGATATGCTGAACTACCTGAAGGCAGGGCTCGTCTATGCAGACTTGATCAATACCGTGAGTCTGACCTATGCCCGGGAAATCCTGACCGCGGAACATGGCTTCGGACTCGACGGACTTCTCCGGTCGAGGAAGGCCGTTCTTTATGGGATCACCAATGGGATAGACTACGCGCAGTTTGACCCTTCCCGGGACAGGTTTCTCCCGGCATGCTATTCCAGAAACAACCTGGACAATAAGGCCGTATGCAGAAAGGTGCTCAGGCAGCAGGCAGGCCTGCAAAGCGGAGAGAGGCCGGTTATCGGCTTCGTAAGCAGGTTCGCAGCCCAAAAAGGGCTCGACCTTGTTGCCGGGGCGATTCCTGCGCTGGTCCGGATGGGGGTCGATCTTGTCATACTCGGCAAGGGCGAGAAATATTACCATGAGCTTCTGACCGGCCTGGCCGGGCAGTATCCCGGCAGGGTGTCGGTTTCGTTGGGTTTCAGGGAGGACTATGCCCGTTTGATTTATGCAGGTGCTGATTTTTTCCTGATGCCGTCGCGGTATGAACCCTGCGGCCTCGGTCAGCTGATAGCTCTTCGATATGGCACAATCCCCATTGCGAGGCGCACCGGCGGCCTTGCCGATACGGTCCTGGATTATGACCCCAGGACATGGCATGGGACCGGTTTCCTTTTTGAAGACTATTCAGTGGATGCGCTGCTTGCCGCGGTCAGGCGGGCGCTGTCTGTCTACCGTTCCCCTGAGAGGTTCCCGTCTCTTCTCCAGGATGCCATGGCTGGCGACTTTTCCTGGGAGCGGGCTGCCGGGCGGTACCTCCTGCTCTACCGCAAGGCTCTCCTCAGGTTGACAGCATGAACCTCAGGGTGAAGCTCCCTGTTATGCTCTCCTTTTTCCTGGTTGTTATCGGGATACTTGCGGGTGGGACGATCATCATCTTCGAGAAGATGAGCGGCAATATGTCGTCGCTCAGAAGTGTCGGTGAAGAGAACAAGCTTTTCAATGAACTCGACCGGAATGTCGCTGACCTTATGGATGCCACCAAGAGCTGGGGGTTGACCGGCGATGCGCGGTTCAAGAAGGAGTATAGCAGGAAATCGGAGGACATCAGGAACAATTTTGCGAGACTTTACCGGATTTTCAGCGGGAGCTCCGAGATCGAGGAACTCGAGAAGAATTACCGGGGGTTCCTTGTCTCGGCAAAAAAAATTATGACGAACCCGCAGCCTGTAGGCTCAGCTGAAGTGGGCGACTATATCCGGAAGATTGAGACCGACGGGATCGCGATCGTAACCAGGATTGATGAACTGCAGGAGAACTCTATCAACAAGGTCCTTCGGGTTGTCCAGCAGAGCGAAGGGGTCGAGAAAAACCTGATCTATTACCAGATAACACTCATCATCTTCAGCGCCCTCGTCTCCGTTTTCCTGATTGTGCGGATCAGACGGGCAATAACCGTACCGTTTAATGCATTGATCATGGCGACCGAAAAACTCGGCAGCGGCGACTTCTCGTTCAGGATCAGCATGGACCGGACAGATGAGTTCGGGAAGGTCGCTGCCGGATTCAACAGTATGGCGACCGAACTGGAGGAATCGGACCGCAAGGTCAGCCAGAAACTTTCAGAGACAGAACTGCTCCTTGATGTCGCCCGGATAGGCAGCGCTACGATTGACCTGAAGGATGTTTTTTCCCTTATGGCAGAGACTATTGCGGTGAAGATGAAACATGACCGTTGTCTGATCTATTTCTACCGGGCCGACCTGCATCTTTTTTCTCTCGAGGCGTCAAGCGGGAAAGATGAGTCGCCGGAGTATTTACATCTTCCTGAAGCAGACCTCCTGGTACAGGAAGTACTCACGAAGCTCAGACCGGTGATTATGTCAGATATCAGCGGATACGCGGAGACCGGGATGAAGTTAAGGCCTGAATTCATTTCCGTAGCTGCGGTCCCTGTTGTCCGGGACAATGTCTGCACCGGCCTGCTGCTGCTTGCGGACAGGACTGCCCGCGTGTTCAATAAAGACGAGGTTAATACCCTGACCATTCTTTCCCATACGATCGGCTCGGTGGCGCGGAATGCGGAACTCTATACGGCCACCAGAAAGCAGCTTCAGAAACTGACCGTGCTTTATGAACTGACGAGGGCGGTAACCTCGACCCTTGACCTTGAAGAATTGCTCAGGAAGACTGCCGAGGGAATATCGCGCATGCTCTCGGCCCGGGGAAGTATCATCCGCCTGGCCGAGGGGGACCGGCTCAGGATTAAGTCGAGTTCCGGTCTTCCCCGGGGGATCGAGGATGAAATGGAATTGACCCTTGGCGACGGCATTGCCGGCTGGGTTGCACAAAAGGGGGCATCGCTCCTTGTCGAGGATATTTCGAAACTGCCGGATGATATGCGCGTGCCAAAGCTGGATATCAGGACGGCCATCTGCGTCCCGCTCAAGCTTGGTGATATGGTGATCGGGACGCTGGGGGTGTATGACAAAATCGATGCAGGGGGCGCCCCGGTACCCTTTGATATCGAAGACCTGACTACGGCAGAGGGGTTTGCCGGGATTACGGCGATTGCTATCGACAAGTCGAAGCTCTACGCGACCGAGGTCATGCGCGAACGCCGGGCGAGCGAGGAAAAGAAAAGGCTGGATATACTGTTTGACAGCGTCCAGGGCGGGATTATTTCGCTGGCAAAAGACTATACGATAATTTCTGCCAACCGGTATGTCGAGGACTGGACCAGCATAGCGAGCGCCGAGCTGATCGGCCATAGCAGCATCGACATATTTCATGACAAAATCGGTATCTGTCCTCACTGCGCTGCAAAGGCCACCTTCGAAACCGGAGAGATAAATACCATTATGCAGTCCCGGGGCATGAACTACGCAGAGCTTTCATCATATCCGGTCAGAAATGGCGGTGGAGAAGTCATCGAGTGTGTTGTTTTCATCCAGGATATTACGGAGCGGGTTCTTTATCAGGAAGAGACCCTCAGTCTGTACCGCGAGGTCATCCAGACAAAGGAATATCTTGAGAGCATCATCGATAACTCTGCCGATGCTATCGTGACGACTGCCCTTGACGGGAAGATAACCTCGTGGAACCAGGGCGCAGAGAAGATCTTCGGGTTCACCGAGACCGAGGCCATGGGCAGCGTGATGCCGTTCGTCCCCGAATTTCTGCTCGCACAGGAATACGAGAATATCGAAAAGATCAAAAGGGGCGAGGTGCTCAAAGATATTGAAACTCTCAGGAGGAAGAAGGACGGGACCATTATCGAGGTCAGCCTGGCACTTTCTCCGATAAAGGACGCGGCAGGTACTGTGATCGGCGTCAGCGGCATATCGAGGGACATCTCAGAGAAAAAACTCGTCGAAAAAGAGCTGATACGCAGGAGTCAGGAGCTTGCGAGGCTCTTCTTCATAAGCTCGGCCATGAGGGGGACACTCGAACTCGACAAACTTCTGCGCATGGTCCTTGTGGCGGTGACCATGAGCGACGGCATGGGGTTCAACCGCGCAATACTCCTTTTCGTCGACGAAGAGAAAAATGTGCTCAGGGGGGCGATGGGGGTCGGCCCCGCAAGTCCGGAGGAGGCCTGGCGGATCTGGGACGAGCTGTCATACCAGCATAAGTCCATGGAGGAGATCATGCAGGAGGTGATGACGAACCCCCTGGAGAAGAACTCGTTCCTGGACAGGCTGTCGATGGGGATAGAGATACCCCTGGATGAGGATACCATCATGACGCGGGCTGTCAGGGAGAAGAAGTATTATAAGGTGAAGGACGTACGGGAAGAACCTCTTTCGGATACTATCCTGATCCAGCAGCTCGGGACGCAGGCCTATGCGATTGTTCCGCTTGTTTCCCGGGACAAGGTTATCGGGATCATCTGGGTCGACAACTATTTCAACCGCAAGGAAATTGCGGACGAGGACATGAATTTCCTTGCGAGCTTTTCGAACCATGTTGCCTCGGCCATTGAAAACGCCCGCCTGTTCGAACAGGTGAAGCTGGCTGAACAGCAGCTCGAGAATATTTTCGAGTCAATGTCCGACATGGTGTATTTCAACAGCAGCGACTATGTGATCAAAAGCGTTAATAAGGCGGTCTGCAACAAGGTTGGCCTTCCGGCCTCCCAGATTGTCGGCAGGAAATGCTACGAGATATTCCACGGGACGACCGAGCCCTCTAAAAAGTGCCCGCACCACAAAACAGTCCTGACGAAGAAGGCCTATATAGAGGAACTGGAAGACCCGCATCTCGGGGGGACGTTCCTGACGTCCAGTTCACCCATCTTCGATCTGAACAATGAGTTTATTGGTTCGGTCCATGTGGTCAGGGACGTGACCGAACTGAAGAGCCTCCAGTCAAAGCTCGTCATGTCCCAGAAGATGGCGGCTCTCGGTGAGGTGGCTGCCAAGGTGGCCCATGAGATACGGAACCCTCTCGTCTCGGTGGGAGGTTTTGCGAAGCGGCTTGAGAAGAAACTTGATGGCAACCTCAGGGAATACGCCACCATCATTGTCAAGGAGGTTTCCCGTCTCGAACAGATTCTCAGGGAGATCCTTGGATTTGTGAAAGAGGTGCGGTTGTCACGGGAGACGGTCTCCCTAAATTCGGTCGTAGATGATATCATAATGGTTATGGCATCTGATACCGAGGACAGGGGCATCAGGATTGTCAGAGACTATACCCCTGGCGTTGAGGTTTTTGTTGACCTCAACAGGGTCAAGGAGGCGATCATGAACATTATGACGAATGCCATCCAGGCTGTTCCGGGGGCCGGAGAAATTAGCATAAAGACGTATGTGCGCGATGCCTTTGCTGTTCTTGAGATACGTGATACCGGCAAGGGCATTTCCGAGGCGGACCTGGCCTCTATCTTTAACCCGTTTTTTACGACTAAGGCCTCGGGGACAGGACTCGGCCTGGCGATTACGCACCGGATTATCCAGGAGCATAACGGTCTTATCGAAGTTGAGAGTGAGATCGGCAAAGGCAGTTTGTTTCGGGTGTTTATTCCTATGAAGGAGGTTGAACAATGAAGATTCTTGTTGTGGACGACGATCTGAGCATATTGAGGTTGTACAAGGAAGAGCTCGAAGAGGAGGGCTATACGGTTGTTACTGCATCGACCGGGGTGGAGGCGCTTGAGCAGTTCGAAAAAGAGGTCCCGGATCTTGTAACGCTCGATATTCAGCTGCCTGATGTCGACGGCATCAAGCTGCTGCGTCAGATGAAGGAGAAGCGGCCGCGGCTGCCGGTCATCATGTCGACGGCGTATGACTACCGGGATGATTTTTCGGTCTGGGCGTCTGAGGCCTATATCGTTAAATCGGCTGATCTGGCCGAGTTTAAGGCCACCATTAAACGGTTGGTCGAGAAGGGATAATGAGTCTGGTCCTGAAATCCCTCTCGCCGGCCTACGGCGGGTATTCGATTGCGCGTGATGAGAAGGAGAAGGTTGTCCTGATCAAAGGCGCTGTGCCCGGCGAGATGGTCGAGGTGGAGATCATCGAGAATAAGCGGGATTATGCGACTGCCCGTGTCATTACGGTGCTTGAACCTTCGGAGCAGCGGGTCGATCCCCCGTGCCCGGTTTTCGGTATATGCGGCGGATGCCATCTCCAGTTCATATCCTACGATACCCAGGTGGCGATGAAGGATGAGGTCCTCCTCGATTCGCTTGCCCGGATCGGGGGTATAGAAACAGGGCTCAGCCCCGCGCTTACCGATGCCCAGTGGCATTACCGCAGGAGGGCCCAGTTCAAGGTCGGCAGGAACGGGGACATCGGCTTTTTCAAGGAAGCGACACGAGAGGTGGTGACCTTCGATTCCTGCCCCCTGATGAATGAAGAGATCAATGCGATGTTCAGGAGGATAAAGGAGGGTATCAATACCACAGGCCTCAGTGAGATCCATATAGCCTGCGGAGATCAGCCGCCCGGGCATCCGGTTTTACTGCTGCTGGGCAGGGACTACACAGGATCAGCCTTTGAGGAGTATCTGGCCGCGGGGGCTACTGGTGTCGCCTACAACAGGGAGATCGTGGCCGGGGTGGCCGGCACCTGTTTTGATCTGAACGGACTTTCTTATACCGTATCGCCCTGGACATTTTTTCAGGCACACTGGAGCCTCAACAGGAAGATTGTGGAACTGATCGTTTCAGAACTGGCCCCCCTCGAGGGCAAGCGGGTCCTTGATCTTTATGCCGGGGCCGGCAACTTCGCCTTGCCTCTTGCCGGCCAGGTCGGGGGGAAAAGCTCCGGTGAGGTTATCGCTGTCGAGGAGAACCCACATGCAGTCGACGACGGGATCCGGAATATTCAGACGAACGAAATCAAGCACTGCCGGATGGTGAAGTCTTCCTCAGAGAAATACAAACCAGGCAAGAAATTTGACATCATCATTCTCGATCCGCCGCGTCCCGGACTGACGTCGGAGATCGTAAAAAAGATCCTTGAGATGCCGTCAGATATCATTATCTACATCTCCTGCAATCCGGCGACCTTTTCCCGAGATCTCAAAAAGCTGAAAGAGAAATATGATATCCTGTCTGTCAGGCAGGTCGATTTCTTCCCGAACACCTTCCATATAGAATCAATCGCGTTCCTGCGTCTCAGATAATACCTCTTCTTATGATAGAGGGCTGTCATCCCCGGTTCAGTCCCGAGGATAACAATTTCTTGTTTTATGCACCGGCCACTATTTAGAGTCTGTGTATAAACTCCACTTTTTGTCTGTCATTCCCGAAGTTCTTAATCGGGAATCCAGTGTTCTCAGCAGGTTCTGGATCCCCGGGTCAAGCCTGCTGGCAGGCAGGCCCGAGGATGACAAACCCGACTTTACACACAGACTCTATTTAGCAAATTATACAGGGCAGTCTTTGTGATATAATGTGCAGGTCCTTTGCGGTGAGCTTCTGTACGCCCAGGCACGGGAACAAAGAATCTGCGTGAAATATATGAATCTAATGGGGGGTATTATGCTGACGGGAAACAAGAGGGGCTTTATGATGGAGAAGGATTGTATTACAGGATATCTTATATCGATTCTGCTGTTGTTTTGGATAAATGCCCCAGCCTTTGCAGGAACCCTCGGTACTGAATCACCCGATTTTGGAAATCCCGGCCCAACATTTACTGTTTCATCCGCGGGCGCTCATACAGTGACCGGAGCTCTTGGCCCTACACCGACCGATGGCCAGGATACCTTCAATGTAACAATCCCCAGTACGCAGGTCTTAACGAGTGTCTCTTACTCCGGCGTAACATTGGATGGTAACGGCCAGCCGTTGAATTTCTCCTTGTGGGGGTGCGGACTAAGCGGTGTAACCAATTTTAACCAGACATTGCCAGCCGGCACTACAAACTGCACACTTCAATACTATATCAACACGAACTTTCAAACAAGTGCGGGCGCGTGGACGGTTACTGTCAATACCATAGATCCGCCCACCTATGCGCCGACCGATATTGCCCTGAGCAGTTACAGCGTTGGTACGAGTGGAGGCCTCAATGCGGTGGTCGGCATTTTTTCGACGACTGATCAGAATGCCGGTGACACGCACACCTACACGCTTGTTTCCGGTACCGGTAGTGCAGATAATAACCTTTTTAATATCAGCCTCGACACGCTGCGTGCCAATGATGCATCGACCATGGCGGTGGGGTCCTATTCCATACGGGTAAGGACGACTGACCAGGGTGGTCTTTACTATGAAAAGCAGATGACGATTTCGGTCTCTGCCTATACGCCCATAACCGGCGGTCATCTCGGCGACAATGCCTATAGCAAGATTACCAATGTTACCTTTGGGGCCATCAATAATAATTCGGACAGTCCGGCAGACAGCACTTATTACTCAGATTATACGGCCCAGTCCACCACGGTTACCCAGGGGATCGGTTATCCGATCAGCGTCAGTATCAACGGCTCCGACACCTCCAATTCTTACCTCAAGGTCTATATTGACTGGAACCAGAATGGCAGCTTTGCGGACACGGGCGAAGGCACGGTGATTATCAACGATACCGGGGCCGGCACGACTCCGACAAATCCGTACACCGCAGCGGTGAATGTCCCGGCCGGTGCGTCGCTGGGCAGCACGCGAATGCGGGTGATGAATGATTACAAAAGAGAGCCTCTGGCCGACGGAAATATCGATTACGGCGAGGCGGAGGATTATACCCTTAATGTCATTTCCGCTAATATCATCCCGACCTTTGTCGGCGCCACTATCACCCTGACAGTCAACCAGAACGCCGGCGCCACGGACATCAAGAGCCTGCTGCACGTTAGTGATACCGACTCCAGCCAGACCGAGACCTGGACGCAAATCGTGGCCCCGAACCATGGCGGTACGCTCAGTTTTTCCGGTGCAACAGCCAGCTCCGGTAGCGCCGACATTACCCCGGGCGGCATCATCACCTATACCCCCGCCAATGGATATAGCGGCACCGAGACCTTCACCGTGCAGGTTAGTGATAGCGTCTCCAGTACGACACGTACTATCACGGTAACAATTGTGCCCCCACCTACTGTCACCGACGCGAGAATCAGCATCAGCGGCGCCACCGGCACCGCCGGAGCCTTCAGGATCGGCGATACGGTCACTGCAGCCTGGAATAACACCGCAGGCGGCGATAGCAATGCCGGCATCACGGGGGTCACTGTCGACGGCAGCGCCTTCGGCTGCGGCGCTGCCGTGTCAGCCAGCAATAGCGGCGGCACATGGACCGCCACCTGCGCCATTGTATCAGGAGCCACGGACGCTACCAACAGGAATGTCTCCGTCACCGCCACGAACAGTGCCGGCAGCACCACTACGGCTGACACGACTAACGCCACGGTAGACAATATCGCCCCGACGGTGACCGATGCCAGAATCAGCATCAGCGGTGCCACCGGCACCGGCGGAGCCTTCAGGATCGGCGATACGGTCACCGCAGCCTGGAATAACACCGCAGGCGGCGACAATAATGCCGACACCATAAACAGCGTAACTGTTGACTTCAGCCAGTTCGGGGGTGGAGCAGCGGTAGCCGCAACCAATTCCAGCGGCACCTGGACAGCTTCATACATCATTGTTGCAGGCGGCATCGATGCTGCTAACAGGAACGTCTCTGTTACTGCGACTGACAATGCAGGCAACAGCACCACCGCAGCAGACACGACTAACGTTACGGTAGACAATATCGCCCCGACGGTGACCGATGCCGGGATCAGCATCAGCGGTGCCACCGGCACGGGCGGAGCCTTCAGGATCGGCGATACGGTCACCGCAGCCTGGAATAACACCGCAGGCGGCGACAATAATGCCGACACCATAAGCAGCGTAACCGTTGACTTCAGCCAGTTCGGAGGTGGAGCAACGGTAGCCGCAACCAATTCCAGCGGCACCTGGACAGCTTCATACCCCATTGTTGCAGGCAGCATCGACTCTACAAACAGGAACGTCTCTGTTACTGCGACTGACAATGCAGGCAACAGCACCACTACGGCTGACACGACTAACGCCACGGTAGATAATATCGCCCCGACGGTGACCGATGCCCGAATCAGCATCAGCGGTGCCACCGGCACGGGCGGTGCCTTCAGGATCGGCGATACGGTCACCGCAGCCTGGAATAACACCGCAGGCGGCGACAATAATGCCGACACCATAAGCAGCGTAACCGTTGACTTCAGCCAGTTCGGAGGTGGAGCAGCGGTGGCCGCAACCAATTCCAGCGGCACCTGGACAGCTTCATACCCCATTGTTGCAGGCAGCATCGACGCTATAAACAGGAACGTCTCCGTTACTGCGACTGACAATGCAGGCAACAGCACCACTACAGCAGACACCACCAATGCGACAGTCGATAACATCGCCCTTGCCGTCACCTCGGTTTCGGTGCCGCTCAATGGGACATACGTTGCCGGTCAGCACCTTGATTTCACGGTAAACTTCAGCGAAGCCGTAATAGTGAATACAGGCGGAGGTACGCCGTATATGCAGCTGACACTCGATACAGGCGGTACGGTGAATGCCCCATGTATTTCAGGGAGCGGTTCAAGTGCCCTGATGTTCCGGTATACCGTCATAAACGGGAATGAGGACATGACCGGGATAACCGTCGGAGGGTCTATAAACGCAAATGGCGGTACCCTGAGGGACGCCGCAGGCAACAATGCGGTGCTGACACTCAACAGTGTGGGATCGACGGCAGGAGTTTTTGTTGATGCCATAGCGCCGGCAATCAGCATTTCAGCCCCGTCGGCAGCAAGCACAATCACCGGCCCTATGAGCTATACCGTGACATACAGCGATACGAGCTTCAACACAAGCTCGCTGGCATCAGGGGACATTACCCTTAACAAAACCGGGACAGCAGATGCAACGACGATCAACATTGCAGGGTCCGGGAACACGCGCACCGTAACAATCAGCGACATTACAGGGACAGGCACTATCAGCATCAGCATTTCGGCCGGCACTGCCTCCGACACTGCCGGGAATACAGCACCCGCTGCAGGGCCGGGCACGTCGTTTATGGTCATGCCGACTGTCTTATATGTGAGTGAGGGAGGCTTGACAGGCGGGCTATGCGACACATGGGCGAACGCCTGCGATCTTCAATATGCACTCGGCCTGGCTCCGTCAGGCGTGGAGCTATGGGTACAGGCGGGCACTTACACTCCGACGACAGGAGCAGACCGCACCGCAACTTTCAGGCTTAAAAGCGATGTGGCCCTCTATGGCGGGTTTATCGGGACAGAGACAGCCCGCTCGGCGCGTGATTTTGCAGCAAACCTCACGACACTCAGCGGAGATATCGGCGCAGCCGGAGTTAATACCGACAATTCATATCACGTGCTCGACGCCAGCTATACAGCTAATACCGCCATACTGGACGGCTTCACCGTTACAGGAGGGAATGCATCAGCAGGAACATTCGGTAACAACAGCGGCGGCGCGATATTCATCTACGAAGGCAGTCCTGCCCTGTCGAATGTTACGTTCAGCAATAATACGGCGTCCAACGGCGGAGCATTATACATCGACACCTGCAGCCCGATCCTGACGAACATCACGTTCAGCGGAAACACGGCTGCTAACTACGGAGGAGGAATATACAACTGGGACCTTGGCAATCCGACCCTGACGAACGTCACGTTCAGCGGTAATGCGGCTGCCTTCGGCGGCGGGATTTATAATGATTTCAACAGCAGCCCAACCCTGACGAACGTCACATTCAGCGGAAATACGGCCAGTTCCTCCGGCGGTGGGATGTACAATGCCTCCTCCAGCAACCCCATACTGAAAAACAGCATTTTATGGGGCAACCCGGCTTCTGATAACTCCCAGATCTACAATGATTTTACCAGTGTTCCTGCAGTAACCTACAGCATCATCCAGGGCGGTTGTCCTGCGGGGAGCACATGCAGTAATCTTATCACCTCGGATCCGCTCCTCGACCCCTCAGGCCTGCAGAACAACGGCGGCTCTATGAGAACAATTGCCATCCTTTCCGGAAGCTCTGCGATAAACGCGGGTGATAACTCCTCATGCCCGCCTGCAGATCAGCGCGGCATTTCCCGACCGCAGGGAACGAACTGCGACATTGGGGCGTATGAATTCATGACAGCTACAACGATGACGCTTGGTTCGTCTCCGAATCCGTCTGTGTACGGGGAATCCATCACCTTCACTGCGACAGTTACCGACAGTGAGGCGGGGAGTGTCCCGACGGGCGTTGTTACCTTTATGGACAGCGGGACGCCCATCGGCAGCGGAACCCTGGACGGTACGGCCCAGGCCGTTTTCTCAATGACGTCACTAACGGCGGGAAGTCATGAGATCACTGCGGTCTACGGAGGAGACACAAACTTCGGGACATCTGCATCGGCGCCAGTGACGCAGACAGTAACCCAGGCTTCAACTGTCACTACAATCACCGGCAATACACCTAATACGTCGGTGATGGGCCAGGTAGTGACGGTGACCTACACCGTGGGTGCTCTTGGCGGGATGCCCACAGGAAACGTGACCGTCTCTGACGGAGCAAACACCTGTACCGCCACAGTCGCCGCAGGGGCCTGCACTATCACCTTTGCGACATTAGGGACAAAGACACTTACCGCAACCTATGCAGGCGATGCCAACTTCATCGGCAGCACCTCAGCAGGGACTCAGCAGACCGTTAACCAGGCCGGAACGACAACGACCATTACGGCGCACCCCCCCGAGCCATCTGCCCTGGGCCAGACAGTAACGGTGGCGTACACCGTAACAGTCGTTGCCCCCGCCAGCGGCACGCCCACCGGAAACATAACAGTCTCCGACGGAGTGAACAACTGCACCGCCACTGTGGCGGCGGGCTCCTGCAGCCTGTCTCTAACAACATCGGGTTCACGTACCCTGACTGCAACCTATGCAGGCGATGCCAACTTCATCGGCAGCAGCGGCACTGCATCACATACTGTCTCGTTCCAGTATCTGCTGAATGTATCAACAAGCGGCACCGGCACCGTAACCGGGAACAGGACAGGTGTGGAGGGCAACGGAATCAGCTGTGGAGCCGACTGCTCCGAGACCTTCATCGGGGGGACGGTCGTGGCTCTCAGTGCCACGGAGGCAAGTGGCTGGAAATTCAGCGGCTGGTCCGGCAATCCTGACTGTGCAGACGGGCAGGTAACCGTGAACGGTCCATTGAATTGTGTGGCCACGTTTGAATTGAACAACAGTGTCACCATTCCGGCGGCAACGGGGAACGGCGACATTACACTTGCGACGAACAGTCCCGGCTGCGGGTTTACTGCCTGGGGTGCAAAGACCGAGGCCCAGGTTGGTAATGACACGGCCTATGTTCATCCTTACGGCCTCGTGGAATTCACACTCAACTGCGCAGCGGCCGATGTAACAATCACTTACCCGGGCAGTATAGTCTACTATTTTCAGCTCACCTCCTTTTCCGTGAAATATGTTCTTTGAGATAGCATGGCGAAAATGACTCTCATAAGCTTATGAGCTGTGGCAAATAGAGCCTTTTGGGAC
>Ga0334722_10003064_pt1 | contig 18277 bp, 9 predicted proteins | sample C3_bottom_MG_FD_207210 | JGI IMG/M metagenome (GOLD analysis project Ga0334722, IMG submission 207210) | Sediment microbial communities from Yellowstone Lake, YNP, Wyoming, USA - C3_bottom | ecosystem: Environmental > Aquatic > Freshwater > Lake > Sediment | place: USA: Wyoming | collected...
AAGCGAATCACGCTGGACGCCGGGCAGAACCTCGACCGATTCGAAAGCGTGTACACGATTGACGGTCCAACCAAGGATCTGACGTTTGCCGCCGGCATCAAGAAGCAACCCGGATCGGTTGTCGTGACATCGAAAGACACGGGCGTCATGCGGGTGTGGGAACCGGTCCAGGTCAAGGGGAATGGCAATCTTGGACTCGCCGTGGTCATGGACCCGTCGCAGGTGGTGTCGTTTACCGAGGGTGACGGGAATTACCTCGTGGTCGCCAAGGTGCCACCCGCCGCCGTCGTGTCGTACTACGCGGGTTTCGGCTGGGACAAGAGCGGGGATTTCGCGGGCGTCGCCGACTGGGACGTGTATCTGGCCCAGTTCGCCAGGCGGATCAACAGCCCGCTCGACGTGAAGCTGGGAGCGAAGTAGCCCCTTCGCAACAAGCGTAATTGGACTTACCTCTTCGAGATTGGGCGCGGTCGCTGTCAGGTTGCTCGCGGGCCCAGCCGACGTCACGCCCCTCACGAAGGCGTCGACGCACCGTCTGCTCGATTGGCCAAGAACATTGATGTTTCCGCTCGCGTATTGACTTGACACTCAACAGATCCCGGAGTGAGAATGCGTCGGACCGGATAGTCTCGCTGGCTATCGCGGGAACGACTGGTTATACCTCTTGATAATCCGGTCGCGATTGCAGACCATCTCGAGGCACGGCGAGACGGGCGGAAGACGACCGCCGGATCGATCGTCCCCTGACCGTCTGGCCCCGAAAGCAGGCACCATCGCGCATGGCCAACGACACCTCTGCTGAGATGAATCGCCTCAAGCCCGAACGATCGACCGAGCAGGTCGTGTCTCACGTTCGCGGACTGATCGAACGTGGGACGCTCAGGCCCGGTGATCGGCTGTCTGCGGAGCGGGATCTCGCCATCCAGATTGGCGTGAGCAGGCCGACGGTGCGCGCCGGGCTTCGCGCGCTGGAGGCGATGGGCGTGCTTCGATCGAAGCATGGGTCGGGCACCTATATCCAGGACGGCCCCCCGACGCTCGGCAGCGAACCGCTGAGCTTTCTGGCGGCGTTACACGGCTTCACGAGAGATGAGATGTACGAAACGCGGCGGATCCTCGAAGTCGGGGCCGCCGGCATGGCTGCCGAACGGGCTCGCCCCGAGCATCTGGCCACGCTCGCCGAGGAAGTGGCCAACCTGTTTGCGGCGATGGACGACCCTCAGGGTTTTCTGGTGCACGACATCAACTTTCATCGGGCCGTCGCGTCGGCATCCGGCAATCCCATCGTCGCGGCGGTCGTCGAAATGATCTCAGCCCTGTACTACGAGCGACGCCGCCAGACGGCGGAGCGGGCGACCGATCGGAATCTGCGCGATGCGGCCGAATTGCATCGCCGCATCTACCAGGCGATTCGCGCGGGCGATCCCGAACTGGCGCGCGACACGATGGACAGACACTTGCGCCAGGCGAGCGCCTACCAGGCGAAGGAGCCGCAGAATGGCAGCGCCCCGTCAGTGGAGGCGGGGGGCGAACCGCCGGCATCGACGAGAGCCCGCCGAAGCAGACGTACCAGGTGAGGCGTGGCCTGCGGGAGCGGGCCCGTGAGTGATCCTCGGAACATGTTCATGAAATCCGTCAGTACGATTGCCTCTGTGCCACACCTGAAGGTGCGACCTCAGTCAATCGTCTCTCGCGCCGATGCCGAGTTGGCGATCGGGGACGAACATGAGACCTCGTATCTGGCGATCCAATGCGCGACAGGCCACGAGGATGTGCTACGGAGCTTCGACGGTGAAGTCAGCGAGCACGATGGACGTCGCCTGCTGATTGGACCGACCAACGGCAGAAACGCCGCCGCCCTCCGCGCGCAGCTGCCCTGGCTGGCACCACGAACGCTTGGACTCTGCACGTCATTTGGATTTGGCGATCGGCTGGGCCTGGCGACGCCAGGACATGTGCGGGCTCTGAAGTCGGCCGGCGGTTCCATCTTCCCTGTCTTCGCGCAGCAGTCGGCCCGCGAACTGACACGAACGGCCCGCACGGCGCGCGATGTGCTCGACGCTGCGACGTTCGGTGCATTCGCCGAAGGCTGGACGGGCCCACAGGGCGCCGACGCGGATCACCTGAAGACCACGGCGGATATCGACGCCTACCTTGCCGCCGGCTTCACGATGTTCACGATCGACCCGGGCGAACACGTCGGCCAACTCGCGACTGATGCGGCGCCGGCTGATCTTCGGGCTCGATTCGACGCGCTGCCGTGGTCGGAACTCGAGGAGACTCCAGCAGGACTGATGGCTCGGTACGAGGGCCGGACGTTCGACATCGAGGGGTGCTCGATTGGCTTCAGCAGAGAAGATCTCGCTGCTGCCGCGATCAAGTACGCCCGCGCCGTCGTCCACGTCACGAAGATGTACCGGCACCTGGTCTCCGCCGCCGGTACTCGTGTCGTTGAACTCGAAGTATCCGTTGATGAGACCGACACGCCCACCTCTCCGGCGGAACATGTCTTCGTGGCACACGAGTTGCGAAGACTGGGGGTGAGATGGGCCAGTCTCGCACCGCGGCTGGTCGGTCGCTTCGAGAAGGGCGTGGACTACATCGGCGACGCAGGAACATTCGAGGCCGAGTGGGCGATTCACGCGGCGATTGCGCGCGTGCTCGGTCCGTACAAACTGAGCCTGCATTCGGGATCCGACAAGTTCAGTCTCTACGAGGCCGTCGCAGCGCAGACTCGCGGCATCGTCCACGTCAAGACGGCTGGCACCAGTTGGCTCGAGGCCCTTCGGACACTCGCGACCGGGGACGCGCCGCTATTTCGCGAGCTGTATCGATTTGCCAGAGCGCACTACGATGTCGACCGCGCCAGCTACCACGTGTCGGCGCGACTGGATGCGGCGCCGGATCCGTCTACGCTCGCGGATGAACAGCTGCCGGCTCTGCTGGACCACTTCCACGTGCGCCAGGTGCTCCACGTCACATTCGGATCGATCCTGACGGCTCGCGATTCGTCTGGCTCGAGCCGGTTCTTTACGCGAATCATGACCGATCTGCGGGGCCGCGCGGAGGAATACGCGGCCAATCTCGAGACGCACTTCTGCAAGCACCTGGCACCCTTCGCTGCCGCCAGAGGCCGCGGCTGAAGAACCGCGCGTCCCGTCGCCCTGCGAATCTGGAACCTCGCCGCTCTGGCGCGCTCCCGCCCGGTCACGCTTGACGCCCGACCCGCGCGAGTCCGATACTGGCGAGGAACACGCTCGGAACGTGAGGATGCCGATGGCGCAGCTCTTCCGTGATCCTCAGGCACCCGGGATTCATGTCTCGTACAGGGTCGCTCGAACCGACTCCACGCCAAGGGCACTGCTTCCCGGCCATCACGACGCGTGGACCAAGGCTCACGCGATCTCCTGGGGGCCGCGTCAGTTCCGCACGACGTTCAAGGCCGTATGGAACGACGAAGGACTGGCGATCCGCTTCGACGCGCTGGACGACCACCCGTGGCACACGATGACGCGGCGCGATGATCACATCGCCGAAGAGGAGGTCGTCGAGATCTTCATCGATCCAACGCGATCAGGCGCCAACTACGCCGAAGTCGAAATCAACCCCATCAACGTCGTCACCGACCTGCACATCATCAAGCCGTGGCCGCACCTGGAGAGCGATCGCGGGTGGGACTGGGCGGGACTCGAAAGCACCGTCATCCCAGGTGTGGCGTTTGGATTGCCGGCGGGAAGTTGGACGGCGCTCGCGTGGCTGCCGTGGAGCGGCCTCGCCGCTCTGACGCCGCTCGTCACCCCGCTCGTACCGCCCAGGGCTGGTGAGATCTGGCAGTTCAATGTGTTCAGAATCAAGCGTCCGCACGGACCCGCCGATCCCGAACGCGATGCCATCTACGCGGCGTGGTCTCCACCCGACGGCCCAAGCTTCCACGCGCCGGAGTTCTTCCGGGATCTCGTGTTCGAGTAACCCTTACTCAGAAACACCGCGGATCGACGCGACTGTGAACGGCGCTCGCCCGCTATCGCGCGATAATCACGACGTCAGTGGATTCGCAGTCGATGTTCTCGTAGTGATTGGTCGGACTCATGTTGCCCCCTCAACCCGCGACTGTAGTCCTGTGTCCGCGCTGGGGTCAAATTAGGGATTAGAGATAGCGCCTTGACAGCGCCGTCGGTCAACGAGATGATCCCGCCTTCTGGCCGGCTGATCGGCCGCGCGCGTCACTGACCCAGCACTTACAGAGGACAAGTTATGCCCCAGCGATACGCGACAATGAGCATCCGGTTGTGGCTCGTAGCGGCCGGCGTCCTCGCGTCGCTTGCCCTCGGCTCCGTCAGCGCTCAGCAGGCGATCACCAGCCCGAAAGAGCAGCTGGGCTTTGCGATGGGCGATGACTATCAACTCGCCAACCACACCAGGCTCGGGGCGTACTGGCGAAAGCTGGACGAACAATCCGATCGCGTGTCGGTCATCGAGTACGGGAGGAGCTCCGAAGGCCGGCCCATGCTGATGGCCGTGGTCACGTCGCCGGCCAATCACGCCAGGCTGGAGCGGCTGAAGTCGGTCGCACGGCGCCTGGCGCTGGCCGATCAATTGAACGATTCAGAGGCGAGGCAACTGGCGGCAGAGGGCAAAGCCGTTGTGTGGATCGACGCCGGGCTGCACGCCACTGAAGTGGCCAATGTGCCGGCCCTCACCGAACTGGTGTACCAGCTGGCAAGCCGGAACGATCCGGAAACGCTGCGAATTCTGGATAACGTCATCCTCCTGGCCGCGTTCTCCAACCCTGACGGCCTCGAGTTGGTGGCCGACTGGTACATGCGTGAGGCGGACCCGCTCAAGCGGACGATGCTGAATCTGCCGGTGCTGTACCAGAAGTTCATCGGTCACGACAACAACCGGGAATTCCTGCTGATGAACATGCCGGAGTCCGAAGCCGTTGGCCGTGTGCTCTATCGCGAGTGGTTCCCGCAGATCATGTACAACCAGCATCAGAGCGGGCCGGCCGGTGCTGTGCTCTACGTCGGCCACATGCGCGATCCGTCCAACCCCTATCTCGACCCGTTGATGGCGCCAAGCATGGAACTGGTCAGCGCGGCCATCCACACGCGCTTTATCGCGGAAGGCAAGCCCGGGGCCACCAACCGGTCGATGGCCAGCTATCAGAACTGGTGGAACGGGGGCATCCGCAGCACGGCTTGTTTCCACAACCAGATCGCCATCCTGTCGGAAATTTCCGGCAGCCCGACGCCGATCACAATCGACTTCGTGCCGAAGAACCTGGTCGCGACCAACGACAATCCGTTTCCCGTTCAGCCTCAGACGTGGCACTTCCGCCAGACCATCGAATACCTGCTGACCGCGGACCGCGCCGTTCTCGGCCTGGCCGCCGAGCACCGTGAGGACTTTCTCTTCAACATCTACCGGATGGGGAAGAACGCGATCGACAAGGGCAACCGGGATACGTGGACGGCGACGGCAAAGACCGTGACGGCGATCGAGACAGCGATCGCGCGGGATGGCGGAAGGGGCCAGGGGCGGGGTGGCGCGCCGCTCAAGTACTACGAGGCGATGCGTACGCCGGCCGCGCGCGACCCCCGGGGCTACATCATCCCGTCCGACCAGCCAGACGTCCTGACGGCGACGAAGTTCGTGAACGCGCTCATCAAGAACGGCGTCGTGGTCAATCGAGCGACGCAGGCCTTCGCCGTCGGCGGCCGGACGTATCCGGCCGGGTCGTTTGTGATCAAGACCGCGCAGGCGTTCCGTCCGCACATCCTCGACAACTTCGAACCGCAGGATTACCCCGACGATTTCGCCTACCCTGGTGGTCCGCCGATTCGACCCTACGACGTCACCGGCTACACGCTTGCGTACCAGATGGGCGTCCAGTTCGACCGCCTGCTCGACCCATTCGACGGGCCATTCGAGAGAATCGACGGATGGGCAAGTGCGCCGGCCGGCAAGGTGACTGGGCAAAAGGCGTCAGGATTCCTGCTCAGCCATCAAATCAACGACAGCGTCATCGCGGTGAACCGCCTGCTCGCTGGCGGAGAGTCGGTGTACTGGCTGAAGCAGGCGCTCACGATTGGCGGCAAGACATATGCTCCCGGGACGATCTACGTGCCGGCGAAGCCATCAACGGCGGCGCTCATGGACAAGCTGGCGAGAGACGTCGGTGTGATGGTCGAGGGCATCAGCGTGCGGCCATCGGGTGAGGCACTTCGGCTGAAACCGGTTCGAGTCGGCGTGGTCGACGTGTACGGCGGATCGATGCCGTCCGGATGGACCCAGTGGCTCCTCGGGCGTTTTCAATTCGCATACGAAGTGATCTACGCGCCCGCGTTGGATGCGGGCGGCCTGGCGGCCAGGTTCGATGTGATCGTGGTGGAGAACGGACTCGTCCCCGAACCTGGACGCGCAGAAAGTCGACAGGCGCGACTCGACCCGGCCAGCGTGCCTCCAGAATATCGCGACCGCGTCGGCGCGATCACGGAAGCACGGACGATCCCCCAGCTCAAGCGATTCGTCGAGGAGGGCGGCACGATCATCGCCGTCGGGAGCGCTTCGTCGCTGGCGGCGCACTTCGGTGTGCCGGTGCCGAGCGCGCTCGTCGAGTCGACCTCCTCGCGGCCGCTGCCGCCTGAGAAGTTCTACATCCCCGGATCCATCCTGCAGGCGCACGTGGATACGGCCCATCCATTGGCATACGGGCTGCCGGAGATCCTGGACGTCTTCTACAGCAATAACCCGCTGTTCCGCGTGCCAGCCGGCGGCGCGGTTCGACCGGTTGCCTGGTTCGGGCCCGAGACCGTGGTTCGCAGCGGATGGGCCTGGGGCCTCGATTATGTGAAGGGCTCTACCGCTGTGGCCGAGGCCGATCTTGGCAAGGGCAAGCTGGTGTTGTTCGGACCGCCCGTTGCATTCCGCGCCCACCCGCACGCCACGTTCAAGTTCCTGTTCAACGGACTGCACTATGCGAAAGCGGAGTCCGTGACGCTTCCCCGAACCGGGGCGTTACGCTGACGGGTCGGCCTCGGCGACCCGATTGCGCCCGGCGGCCTTCGCTCGATAAAGGGCTGTATCCGCCGCAGCCACCAGTGCTCTGGGGGAAGTGGCGTGCTCCGGACAGGCCGCGATGCCGATGCTCGCGGTAATCCGCAGGACCTCGCCTTCGCCTGTTGTGGTCCGCATGCCTTCAATCTCATGCTGGAGCCGCTCGGCGACTTCTCGTCCCGCTGCAAGTCCGGCGTTTGGCAGCAGCACGGTCATCTCGTCACCGCCGTAGCGGTAGCTGCTGTCCGGGAGTCGGATCGAGTTCTTCAGGACGGCAGCCACGTTCTGCAAGACGAGATCCCCGGCGAGATGGCCCCAGGTGTCGTTGACCGGCTTGAACGCATCGAGGTCGAGCATCAGGACGCAGAAGGGCTGCCCAGCGCGCGCGAATCGGCCCACACACTCGTCGAGCTGATCGTAGAAATGCCGCACGGTGAAGAGCCTCGTCAGTTCGTCGGTGATGGCCTGGGAGTAGAGTTCCGCGTTGTTGAACGCGACACCGACGTGTTCGGCGACGACCGAAAGCAGCTTGGCGTTGGTCGCAGGAACTGTGAACGGCTTGTCACGCCGCGCCATCATCAGCAGCAGCGATGTCTTGAGCGCCGTGACGATCGGCAGCACGGCGACGTGTCGGTCCGCCGTGACAAACGGATCCCGAAGCTCTCCCCGCAGCCAGCGATCGAGCACGTCGTTTGGAAACTCCTTCGGCAGCGTCAGGTGGCCATGCTCGTCCGGACGAATGCGGCCTGTCCGGTTCTGGTCCCTGCTCCTTGATCCGGCATCCGAAGACGATTCCCCATCAGCCCGACTCAGGAGCACCGCCTGATCGGCGCCGAAGACCTGGAGGAACGCCTCGAGCACAATATCCCTGAGTTCGGACAAGTCGATGCTCTTGGTCAGTCGTCCGAGGATAGCGTAGACGACCGAGAGCTCGGCCGTCATGTTCCGAATCTCCTCGACGTGGCGTTCGAGATCGCCTGTCATCCCGTTGAACGCGCCGGCCAACTCTGCCAGCTCTCCCCTTCCCTGGACGGGAATACGGACGGTGAGATCGCTTGTTCCCAGTTGGGCCACACCTGTTTTGAGACGACTGACTGGCCTGAGCACAAGGAAGGTCAACGCCAGGAAGCTCGCCCCAAGAACCGCAACCAGCATGAACCCGCCAGTGGAGGCCAGCCTGGTTCGAACCGTGGAGAGCGTCGCGCGGAATGTCTCGGTCGACTGTTCCACCAGCACAATGCCATTGATGCGCTGCCTGGCGTCGTGGCAGCCCTGACAGGCCGGCTCATTGGCCACGACATCGACGTATCGGATAATCGGCACCGCCGATTCGTTGGTCACAAACGCCGTGTGGGTCTCGCGGAGGCCGGTGGCCGTGTGGCATACGACGCACGCGGGGGCGCGCTGCCTGTCGAGCACGCGTCCGACCATCGGGTGGTCGGTGGCGTACGCGATGCGGCCGTGCTTGTCGATGATCCAGACGCGCTGCACGTCTTTGACCTGGCGCAAATCCTCGAGGCTGCCTTCGACGCCGGTGTCTGGCTGGCGCAGCATCTGCTGCCGGAGACCCACCTTGATCGTGTGGCCAATCTGTGACGCCTGTGTTGTCGCGACCTGCTCGAAGAACCGACTGAGAAACGCGTCAAGTCCGCCGAACGCCACCAACAGAAAGACCAGCTGGATACCGGCCAGTGTGGCAATCAGCGTCGTGCGAAGCGAAAAATACCACCGACCGCCGGAATGGTTGGACACGCAAGACCTCGTTCGACTCTGTAACTCTTACTCGCGGTGTACGACGTCCTGACTGCCCTTCGGTCTGTCCGCCGCATTCCTGACCGTGCTCCCGTCTTCGTCGAGTGTATCAATTATGACACTCTAGAAGAACATCGTACCGTTGGCCCGCCCGCCGCTATTTCCACTGCTGCTTCACGAACGCTTCGACCTCAGGCAGTCCCCCCTGGAGAATGAGGTAGCCGTTGTGAGGCTCGCGCGGGGTGATCTCATGGTTCACGGCGGTGGTCATCATCCCGCGAATCCGGACCGGATCGTCGGTCTGACCAAGCACCCACGCGAGTTTCATGTACGCCGTCTCCGGCAACATGTTGTCGAGAGGGATGATGCCGAGGTCCAGAAGGTCACGCCCTGTATCGTAGACGTACATCTGCGCAAAACCCCACAACGTCTGCACAGTCATCACGACGGTCATGCCTTTCTGGATCGCGCGCCCAATGGCCGGATACAGAGGCTTGTTCACGTGGCCAAGGCCCGTACCAGCGATCACCAGGCCGCGGTAGCCCATCGCCGACAGGCCGTCGATGATGTCGGGATTGAAGTTCGGATAGTAATACTGGATGGTCACCTTCTCCTCGAACACCGGCGTGATCACGGGTTTGCGCGATTTGTCCCGCTTGACGAAGTCCGTCGTGAGATAGGTGAAGTGGCTGCCAGTAGGGTTGGGATAGCGGCTCACGGTCGCCATCGGGGTCGCACCGATCGTCCGGAACGTGCTGCGGTAGCTCGAATGCATCTTGCGGACCCGCGTGCCCCGATGCAGCAGGTCGTAGTTGTCTGACGTCGGACCGAACATGCACAGGATGACTTCGGCGATGTCGCACTCGGCGGCGGTCCGCACGGCGTTCATCAGGTTCAGCGCGGCGTCAGACGAGGGCCTGTCTGACGACCGCTGGCTACCCACCAGGACAATGGGCACGGGCGAGTTCTGCACCATGAAACTCAGGATGGCGCAGGTATGCGACATGGTGTCGGTGCCGTGGCCGACCACAATGCCGTCGGCGCCCTTCTCGATTTCCTCGCCGATGGAGACGGCCAGCACCTTGTACTGCTCAGGCCCCATGTTCTCGCTGAACACGCCAAACAGCTTCTTCGTCGTCAGATTGGCGATGTCGGCCAGCTCGGGTACGGCGCCGTACAGCTCGCCTGGCGTAAACGCTGGAATCACCGCTCCCGTGCGATAGTCGAGCCGACTCGCGATCGTCCCTCCCGTGCCGAGCAGCGTGATGTTCTTCTTCCGCGGGTCGAACGGGAAGGCCTTCTCCGGGATCTTGTACGCGGCTTTCCGGTACCCCGTTTCACGCGCCGACACGATACGGTGTGCTGCCACGCCAACGTTGTAGCCGTTGAAGAGCTTGATGACGATGTGCAGGTCGTCGAACGTGCCGCTGCGGGGCAGGATCACGCCGGCGAAGACCGAGCCTTCGTCGTTGGTCACCTCCACTTCGCTCCACACGCCAATCTGGAAGCGATCGAGGGTCTCTTTCGCCGTGCCTGCGTAGCCCTGGAATCGGTCGGTTCGATCGGCCATGGGAATGCTCATCGGCCGACCTCCTCGAGGTGCTCGCGCAGAAAGGCGGCCACGTCCTTGGCCGGGGCTCTGCCCCTCAGCTGTTCCACCGCGCGCCCGGCAAGAAAGCGCAGCCGTTTGTCGCGCGTGTCTATCGGTCCGCGGACGTAGCCTTCCAGCGTCACACGATCCAACTCGCTCTGCCAGACCCCTCGATCGACGAGCGCGATCCTTTCGGCCGTGCACGCACCCTCGGCCGACAGACGATCCTTCGCCATACGAGTCGCTACCACAGGAATGGCCTCGAGGGGGATGCGACCGGCGGTGAACAGGTCGAACACCTGGACCCATTCGGCGACGCCGAGACGCTCGACGGGAATGCCCTTGCGCTTCAGCGCCTTGGCACGTTGGCCGATCTGGATCGCGGCGATCAGTGGCTCGACGCCGGTTCGGGCCACGACGGTGTCCACGATTTCGGCGCCGCCCCGGCGAATCAGATACCGGCACGTCTCCTCGGGAACGCGCCACGACATGTACCGTTCGATCCGTGTCCAGGGCGGAGGCTTGATCTGGGCCCTGATGCCCGCCACGCGCTCATTGGTCACCCGGGTGGGTGGGGAATCCGTGTCGGGATACATGCGGTCCGGACCCGGCAGGATGCGCTCGAATGTGGTGTAGCCCCCGACGAGCGCCTGCCGCGTTTCTTTCGGTACGCCCACGGTGGCGTCCGCGAAGCGAAGGCGGATCTCGTCAGCCGCCGTACGCACGTCGTCTTCGGGCCCGAAGACGATGAAGACCTCGTCCTTGACGCTGGCACCGGCGCGTTTGCGCACGCGGTCGAGCACGAGGTTCCTGGTCTGGAACTGCGGGAACTGCGCGCCGGAGAACACGATCGGGAGTTCGTCGAGACAGGCAATCACGCGGATGCGTCCGGCGAGCTCATCGAGAAACGTCGTGTCCGGTTGAGTGGGATGCTGGGCGAGGCCCGCCACCCCCTCCACCTTGACGGCGGACACCCTGCCTCCGGCCTGCAGGGCCCGCCGGATGAACCCGACATCGACGCCGGCCCACACGTCCGAGACGTCGAAGGCCTCGATGCGAATGGCGTCCGGTGTCGTGAGCCCGCGACCGTGCAGTTGGTCCCGCAAGGCCAGCAGGTTGCACTGACGGATCCCTTCGTTGTGGACGAGCTTTACCGCCAGGCCCGCACGTGGCACGCCTTTGATTTCGACGCGGCTGCCGCCCCGGACCGACACGTTGACGTCCTGCCGGCTGGCCCCGATGCCGGTGCGCACGCGCATGGTCGAGCGGGCGGTCATGCCGCAAAGCAGGATGGCGTCGCGCACTTCTTCTGGCGTCCGCAGTTCCGGGCCGGTCACCGTCTCGGTCAAGGGCATACCCAGTCGATCGGTCCGCCAGACGATCCGGTGGCCCTTATCCGAGACCTCGCGGCAGGAATCCTCTTCCACGCTCACGTGGGTGATGGTGAGCTTGCGGCCGTTGAACGGCAGCCAGCCGTTGACGCCGACAATCGCGGTACGCTGGAACCCGGTGGGAATGGAGCCATCGAGATACTGCTTCCGGGCGATGTGAATCTCGTCGATGATGTCCATGTTCATCATCAGACACAACTCGATCGCGAGGTCGATGGCGTCCTGGTTCACCAGGAACGGCGGCGTATCGTCCATCTCATACGTACAGACGTTGAGATGGTTCAGCAGGTAGATGATCTCCTTCTTCGTTTTGAATTCCATCAACGCCGTGCCGTCGTATTCCCCCAGTTCCGAGAGCGTCGGGCGCATGTGACGCATCACCTCGCCGTCGTGCGTCTCGGTGTACAGGCCGGCCGGGCATCGGCAGAACAGCTTGTGCGTGGTTCCGAGCTGTTGATGCACTTCGAGCCCGGACATGAATCCAACAGCGTCGTAGTCGAGAGGTTCCATTACTTCGCGGCCTCGTCCACCGTGTCGAGCACCATCCGCCAGGCGAACTTCTTGCCGCTGCCGCGCACGTAATAATCCATCCACGCCATTTCGCTCATTGACTTGAGAAACTGATTGCGTGCGTCAGGAATGCCGTGGGTGTCGCCCGGATACATGAACAGTTCGGTCGGTACGCCAAGACGCTTCAGCGCCATGTGCAGCTCGACCGACTGCGGACTCGGCACGCGCGGATCCCCCTGAACCACGTGGATCATCGTCGGCGTCTTTGCGTTCTTGATGTACTTCAACGGCGACTGGCCCCAATACGCTTCGAAGTCATCGTACGGAAGTTTGTTGCCCAGGTAGAACTGCCGGTTCCGCTGGACGTCGCTCTGCGCGTACATCGAGATCCAGTTCGAGGTTCCGGCCCCGGAGCTGATGGCTTTGAACCGGTCGGTATGGGTCAGAATCCAGTTCGACCAGTGACCGCCCGCGCTCCAGCCAAGCGCGCCCATGCGCGTTCCATCCACGATCCCCTGCGCAATCAGATAGTCCACTCCCGTCATGATGTCGTCGAAGCCGGGCGGGAAGTAGTTGTTCACGATGCCGGTCTTGTGCAGCTCGCCGTAGTTGGTCGATCCGCGGTAGTTCGGCCTCAAGACGACGTATCCGGCGCCCGCGTAGACCTGCGAGCCATAGCCGCCGTTGAAGCTGAGCACGTCGGCCGACGCCGGCCCGCCGTGGATCGCGACGATGAGCGGATAGCGCTGCCCGGCCTGGTACCCGACGGGCTTGACCAGCACCCCTCCCACCGTCTTCCCGTCTTTCGACTTCCACGAGATCTCTTCCTGCTCGCCGAGCGCGAACTGGCGCACCTGAGGATTCGGATCGGTCAGCTGTCTCCAGGCTGGTCGGGTGGCGACCTGATCAATGGTCGCGACGGCGAACAACGTCGGTGACGTGGTGCCGTCGGCATACGTGATGATCAATACGCCGCTGTCGTCGTCTCGCCGGACGCTGAGCGACGCTTTCTCGTTGGTCAGTTGGCGAACAGCATCCTTCTGCACGTCGAGCGCCAGCACCTGGTCGGTCGCGCGAATGCCCTCGTTGAAGTAGATGGCGTTGCTGTCCTTCGACCAGAATGCAATTGCGATGTCGCCGTCAAACGACGCGCCAAGCTTGCGCCACTTCCCTCCGCGATCGCCGACGGCGCGAAGGTAGACCCGCCGGTTGCGCATGCTGTACTTCTCGAGATCGTCTGGCGCCGACATGGCGATCCAGCGTCCATCCGGCGAGAAGCTCAGAGCGCTCTCGCCGACCTCGGTGTTGGTCATGAGGCGTTCGATCTGCCCGGTGGCTGTCTCTAGCAGATAGGGGTCGCTGTTGATGTTCTGTTCGTTGATGTTGCGTTCGTAGCGGCCGGCCGACGTGCCCCGGAACCCGACCCACTTCCCGTCATCGGAAATCGACACGTCCGACACGGTGATCGTCGCATCCTTCGTCAACTGCGTCGTCTTGAGCGGATCGAGATCGACAGCCCAGAGGCTGGCCAGGAACGTTTCCGCATTACGAATCTCGACGGTGAACTTCTTCTCCCGGCGCAGCTTCTCGTCTGGATCTGGCGTGTCTGGCCCGACGAAGTAAATGCGCCGGCTGTCGGGCGCCCATTCCCACGTGGCAACCCCTGCCGCCTGCTTCGTGATCGCCTCGGGTTTGGCCGTGTCGATGCCGACAACCGGAAGGCGGTACAGTTGCTCTTCTCCGGATTTCCCGCTGCGGTACGCGAGCCAGCGGCCGTCCTGGCTGAACGCAAACGTCGAGACGCCGTCCTTGGCGTCCGTGATGCGACGGGCTTCTCCGCCGTCGGGCCGCATGAGATACAGCTGATTCTGAGTCGCCGCCGTCGTCGGCGCCTCCCGGTTCGACGCGAAGACGAAGAAGCTTCCGTCGCGAGCCCACCGCGGATCGGTTTCGTTCTTCTCCTTCGTAAAGGTCATCTGCTTTGTCGACGACACGCCTTGCTGGACGGACACCAGGTAAATGTCCGACTGGCGTTTGGCTTCCTTCCAGTCGGGCGTCGTGATGGTGTAAAGCATCCACTTGCCATCGGCGCTCAACGCCGGTGCGCCGACCTGCCGCATCTTCTGCATGTCGAGAAACGTCATTGGCCGCTTTGCCGCCGCGGCCTGCGGGGGCGCGCCCTGAGCAGCAGCCTTGGACGAAGGTAGCGACGCAGTGCCGCCAATAAAGAACACGGTGGCCACTGAGAGCACCGCACGCGCCGTCTTCGAGCGAGAAGTGAACATAGCTGCCTCGCGGATGATGTGGGTAAGAGTTATTTCGCGGTTTGAGTCGATGCTTTGCCGGCGGCGCCAATGCAGATGAGATGATCCTGCGTGCGGACGTACCATCTGCCATCGACGAGCGCCGGGCTGGCGAGCGTTCGCTCACCGAGCCGATTCACATGTAGGAGCTTGAAGTCCGGTGCCGGACTGAGGACAAACGTATCTCCTTCGTCGTTGGTGACGAAGATCTTTCCCCCGGCGAAGATGGGAGAGGCCGAAAAGCTCTCGCGTTGCGGCTCACCGACCCTCAACTGGCCGATGAGCTCTCCGGTCCTGGCGTTGTGGCTGGACACCACGCTCACCATGTCGTTGATCGTGTACAGATAATCGCCGGCAACGAGCGGCGATGGCACGAACGACGAACCCTTGGGCGTACTCCACACCACGCGGGTCGACGTGACGTCGCCGGATCCGCCAGGCCGGACCGCGATGGTTGGACCGGCGCGTCCGGAGCAGGCGAACACCAGGCCGTGGGCCACCACGGGTGTCGGCGTCACTTCGACGGTGTTGCCCGTGCACGACCACCACACCTTTCCAGTGTCGGGGTCGTAGGCGTCGATGCTGCGGCTGCCGCTCACGATGATCTCGGTGCGATCGCCGACCGTGACCGCGATCGGCGTCCCCCACCCGGGCCTCGGCGTGCGAGTCTGACGCCAGATCTCGCGCCCGGTCGCCTTGTCGATTGCCACGATGAAGCCTGGCGGCGTCGGGATGCTGCGGTCCATCAACCGCTGGTCCTGATAGAGAATCAACCGATCCTTGTAGAGCAGCGGCGATCCGCCTGGGCCGTGATAGAGCGTGATGGTGCCCAGCGACGCATGCCACACCAGCTTCCCATTGAAATCGAATGCGGCGAGGCCGGCGTTCCCGAAATACGCGTACACCCGCTGCCCGTCGGTGGAGACCGACGATGAGGCGTAGCTGTTCTTGGCGTAGAGCGCCTCGGCTGCGGCATCGGGCACGGCCGACTGCCACAGCAACTTGCCGTCCGAGCGCCGAAAACAGAGCACCGAGCGGTTCCTGCCGTCTTCGCCGGCTGTAGTCAGGAAGATCCGGTCGGCCCAGACGATGGGTGACGAGTGGCCGCGACCGGGCACCTTCGTCTTCCAGATGATGTTGGCCGTATCCGACCACGTGTCAGGATAGCCGCCACCTTCGACCACGCCCTGGCCGGAAGGACCGCGCCAGCGCGACCAGTACTTCATCGCCTCGCCGCCCGGCACGACCATCGAGACCGCAGGATCAGCGACAGGCTGAACGCCGCCGCCAGATGCCGTCTGCGCCGAGGAAATCGGGGCGATCGAATAGACCGTGGCGAGAAGCCCGGTAACCGCCAGGATCCCCGAGGCAACGAAGAACGCGCGCGAAGACTGAACCGTCATGAGCCCCCACTCCTGAACGGCCGATCATACTTCGCCTTGGGCCACGGCGTGGGGCGTTCGAGGCAAGGACGGGGTGGCGCCGGCACGCCGACGGCACCACCCCCATGGAAGCAGCCTGCCAGAAGTCCTGGACTGGCCTGCTGCTTACAATCCCTTCACGTGAATCCCGACGGTGAAGCTCCGACCGCGCGCCGGCGCGAATTGGAACTGCTCGCGATAGAAGCGATCGGCCAGATTCTCAACGGCGAACACGAGGGACACGCGCCCGGTGTTCGGCCGCAGGTTGATCCCAAACGACACGCGATGGATCGTGAAACCGGCCAACCCGAGCAGATCCTGCGCGATCAAGTACGGGGAATTCAGCAGCGTCGGCGCAATGCGCGAGACCTTCGACTGCGTCCGGCCGGAGTACTCGAGCCACCAGCGATCCCGAGCGTCGTTGAACCGCGCCCCGAAGGTGAGTTTAGACGGCGAGATGTTGTCCTGCGGCGTCCCGGCCAGCGACGCACCACTCAGCGGGTTTGCGCCGGCGAGCACAGTCCCACGGGTGAAGGCGCCTGTGCCGAACAGCGTCAAGACACCGGGCCGCAGCACGAGCGGCACATCCAGATCCGCCTCAACGCCCTGGATGCGAACGTCGGCGAAGTTGATGGCCTGAGACAACGGCCCCGAAGGCGTCTGCGCCACGATCTCGGTTGAGATGAACCCGTGGTAGGTATTCGAATAGCCCGATACCGATGCGGCGTACCGACTGCCGCGCAGCTTCAGACCGATGTCGAAGTTGTCGCCAGTTTCAGGTCCCACTTTCACGTTCGGGGCAATGGTCCCCACGGTCGCCGGGCCTGCAAACAGCAACTCCTCGAGATTCGGGTGACGATAGCTGCGCCCATAGCGGGCCAGCACGCTCACGCCATCGGCCAGCTTGACGATGACCCCCACGTCGCCCGTGAACGCGTTACGCGAGATGCGGTCGCCGGTTGCGCTCGGCAGCGTCGTCGGGTTGATCGCGGGCACGGCCCCGCCGATGAGCGGCGCCGCGTCATAGCCAGAGGTGGCCTGCGTAGTGACGCGATATTGATCCGCGCGGACGCCGGCAACGACCCGAACAAAACGGGACAGTGCCCATTCATCCTGAGCAAACAGACCGAGATCACGGAACGAGGCGTTCGGCACGCGAACCGGATGGGTGATCGACGGTGTGCCCACCAACGTCGGGGTGTCGAAGATATTCGCCTGGGGTCCGCGTGCGCCGAGTGCCACGTTGCCGATGATGGTCGACTGCGTCGTGCTGGTGCGACTGTCCTGACTCCGATCGCTGTAGGCCATCACCCCGGCGGTCACCACGTGATTGCGTACCGGCACAAACGTCGCCTGCACGTCGATGCCCGGTGTCTTCACGTGCTGCTCCGTGTCGCTCAGAATTTGGAGTCGGTACACGTTGATCGGAAAGAACCCGGGAGACGGCACTGGGTACTGCACGGGAAACTGGTTTCGGAGCAAGCGGTCCTGATCCTGGAAGTACCCCGAGATCTTGAGATTGGTGAACCAGGATGTGATCCCGCGGGCTTCGTACCGCGCAGACATCCGGTCGAGGTTGTTGAACGGAAGCGATACCTGCTGAAAGAACGTGGGCTGCTGGAAGTCCGGGAATCCGGCATTCTCGATGCGCCGCCGGATGTACTTGACCTGAAGCGTCTGTGAGCCGCTGACGGCAAACAGCCCGCTCATGTTCATGTTGTCGCTCGTCGCGCCCGACGTCGGGATCAGCGCTGACGAACGGGTGTACGGCTGGTTGAACGGATCGGGAAACGCGTTGAACGCGAATCCGAAATTGGCGTCGATCGTATCGACGTTCTTGATCTGACGCGACGCAAAGAACGCGTGGGTGTCCTCGTTCTTGCCAGCCGAGCCCGCGCGGTAGTTGTCGAACGTATCCTTCGATCCCGAAATCTGAAAAGCAAACCGCTGGCCGCTGGCTCCAAGCGACACGGTGCCCCGGCGCCCGCTTTCGTTTGAGCTGTAGAACCCATCAAGTCCGTAGGTGAATTTCAGTGCCTCGCTGAATCTCGGCTGGTTCGTGATGATGTTGACGGTGCCGGCCAGGGCGTCCGTCCCGTACAACACCGAGCCGGCCCCGCCAACCACTTCGATATTGTCCACCGAGTTCACATCGACGAGCCCGACCTCTGTCCCGGATCGATCGGTGGCCGTGCGTGCGTTATTGAGGCGTTCGCCGTCAACCAGCACGAGCAGCCTGGTCGAATCCAG
>Ga0334722_10003065_pt1 | contig 18276 bp, 21 predicted proteins | sample C3_bottom_MG_FD_207210 | JGI IMG/M metagenome (GOLD analysis project Ga0334722, IMG submission 207210) | Sediment microbial communities from Yellowstone Lake, YNP, Wyoming, USA - C3_bottom | ecosystem: Environmental > Aquatic > Freshwater > Lake > Sediment | place: USA: Wyoming | collected...
TAACTGTTCGACAGAATCAACTTTAATAGTGAACCAAAGCTCTTTATCTTTTAAGTCGCTTGAAAAAGTGGCTATTTTTTCAGATGAGCCAAAGTATATCCAACGATTATATTCATTATTGAGGATAATCTCATCACGAAGGCTCCAGTCTGGAACAAATATCGATTTGACGGGATTATTTTGATAAACATTAGATATTGGGATTGTGGGGGTTAATACCGTTTCTTTTTTATCTATTTTTTTTAAAATCAGTTGTTGATTTTTTGCAGGAATTATTTTCCATACCCAGGCTCCGATAATCGTAAGTATTATTAACGCAATAAAATTCCTCATCTCATAAATATATCATAACTCGTGATCTGACAGGGTATTATAACTACGTCTATTTTCTTACTTGACAAACAATTTTTTTTCCCCCATAATGAAAAAAGATCTATGAAAATAACTATATATACGACAAAAGATTGTGCTTTTTCCAAACAGGAAAAAGAATATTTGAAAACTAATTCACTTCAGTACGAGGAAAAGGATCTGGAGGCAAACAAGGATTTTTTAACCGAAATGATGACAGTCTCCAATAACTTTGCTGGTACTCCTGTTACTAAAATAGAAAAAGATGATGGAACAATTAGCGTTCTTAAAGGTTTTACCAAAGAAGAATTTGACACAACACTAGGACTTGGTACTCCAGCCCCAGTTGCAGCAGCGGCTCCTGTTACACCGACTCCTGTCAATATGCCAACCATGGATTCGGCCCCAGCAACACCACCAACAACAGAACCTCCAGTAATGGGACAAACTATGCCTGACATGCCACCAATGACACCGGAACCACCAGTGGCACCTATGACTACACCATCTATGGCAACACCACCTAATCCAATGACATCTGATATGACAGCACCTCCGGCACAACCGACACAGGACATAAAAACTGATGAACTAAACTCAGTCTTGAATAAACTTCAAGAACAAACTGGCCAAGCACCGGTATCTCCCCCACCTTTGGCTGATGCAACAAGTGCAGCAGCAGGCGCCAGTCCAACTATTCCAGATTTTCCAGGAAAGTAATTTTTTACGCTTCAACGACAACCGCAGAAACATTATCCGATGGATCTTTTCTAGACATTATATTTAATAAACCATCAACACCTTCTTGGGCTGACTTGCCTTTAACCAATCCAATCATTTCTTCTTTTGTTAAGCGCATGCCGTCTGAAGATAATACTAATCTCGTACCTGGTGGCAGATTTTCTAAAACAGTTATATCCGGTTCGGCCGACATCTCACCATTAGACAGCCTTCTTTGCTTGCCATTACCAAGTGTTCTATATAATTGAAGATCGTATTTATACGTCCCCTCTCCTCTTGCTGCCCAACGATGATCTCTGGTTAATTGTTTGAATGTACCATCTTGCGATATTTGATGAACACGACTGTCACCAACATTTACAACGTAAGTCTTTCCCTTAGATTTGATTACAGCCGCAATGGTTGTACCTGCGTCTGGCGTTGACTTGATGACCTGAGCATCGGCAAATTCAACCGCTTTTTTTATAGCGGTTTCCATCGACATGGTTGGATTGTTTTTTATTATTTCGATTAGTTGCGCTTCAAAAAATTGCGCCCCTAATTTACTTGCTTTACCCCCATCTTTACCATGACCATCGGCCAAAATTGCGATTGAATCTAATCCTTCAGGAAGATTTTTTTCAGTTGCCCGAGTGTAATCTTGTTGCTCTGGCCTCCCACCAAGAATTTGCTTTTGTGCAATGTGTGGGATATCTACTGGTTTAGCCTCTTTTTTATCAGAAATTTTTTGATTTAATTTGTTCTGTCTGTCTTTAGATTCATTAATTAGTTTATTTAGTTCGTTTATAAGATAAACTGCCTCAGGATTTGAATTTGCACTAATCCCTGCTCCCTGATTAAATAACTCTGAAGCAAGAGCATCAATTCCGGAGCTATTTTTTATTGCTAACTCCAAACCAGTGATTTGTTTAACGACGGCACCTGATATTTTTTCTCCAAATAAGACTCCACCAAGGTTGCCAATTTCATGCATTACGCCAGCATTATTTATGCCATCAATACTCATCGCTGCTTTTACAAAAAGTTGCATTCCGTCTTTTGGATTGCGGATTAATCTGGCTAGTTTATCCAAGTCCTCACTCTTTAGTTCTAATTGATTTGAAGGAATATCCAACATTTTGTGCAAGATTTGATTATTCAAATCATATGCGGCCGGAAAACCTGCTTTCATTTCGGAAAACCAACGGTTCATATCCGTTTTCCATTCAGGAAGCTTTTTTTTATTAGGATCTTTATTTCTTTCTTCGCGACTGGCTTTGGCAACAGCGTCCCAGCCGTATCTGTCTTTTAAATCTCCTTTTAGTTTTGTTGCTATCGCATCTTTTCCCCCTTTTTCAACGGCAAAATTTTTATCGGCAAAAAGTAAAGCAGCTTGCACACCGCGATTATCACGATCATAGACCGATGGAGCCACTTCTACTTTTGCCAAGTTTACTCTGGAGGGGGCTTGTTCAACTTGTCTTACGCCTTGAGTTTGTGCAGGAGCTTCTAACATATTAATTAATAATACAAAATATTATCAGCTATTTATGAGCGACCGTTGCCGGTTGTTGAATACCTTGCCTATAAACCTGATTAAATTCACCGGATAGTTGGCCAATACTTTTTACAAAATTTTGATTACTCGTTCCAATTTTATTTTTGGTTCCATCAAGAAGAGATGTGTCTATTGCAACGTCTGTTTGAGATCCCGCATTTTTTTCAGGTAATTGATTAACCCGAACCAAATTCCTTGAAGCCATGTGAAGCACTAAGTCACCATACTCTTGTTTTGGACCAATGTTTGCTGAATTATTATCAGCTGAAAAAACTTCCTCATTTTCTTTAATTTCTATTGCTGGTTTATTTTCAAAAAATTCTCGTTTTGCCGCTTCCTTATCTATTCCACAAATATATAAATTAGCCAAAAGATCAGTCAAGTACTTGTTAACAATACCATCTTGATTATTATCCTTCATGATTAAAAACCATTTTACTGAATCTTGAACAACTGCTGGTGACAAATCATATGGAGCATAATAACTACCTATATGTGGATCTTTCATGTCGGGCATACCTTCTGGCCTAATTTTTTGTTGAAGCTCTAACTCTTCTTTTATAATATCCGCATGTTGAGTTACGATTGTATGCGCTTTAGTTTGTAATCGTGCATTATCTTGAAGTTCTTCTTCAGTGATTTTATGTCTTGATGACATTAATCTTTCAACTATTCTTAATCTCTGGAATGTTTTACTACTGGCTTCTTGAAATAGTTCTAAGCCTCTTTTATCAGAGACTTCTTTAAGCCAAGTCCCCGATTCGACAAACTGACCTTCATCCATATATTATTTGATAAATTACAATCATTATACATAAATGATAAAATGTTTTAATTATGCTCATGCTTGGCCTCTTATTATCAAGCCTTCTCTTTTATAAACAGATCTTGCCCTTTTATTTTATTAGCGATGATTTTGATACGATCATAAAATATAAAAGTTTTTTTGATTTTATAAAAATAGGTCAATATGACATCCATTATTCACCTGTTATCCGCCTAATCAATCACCTCTTGACCCAATTTGCCTGGCCAAATCCGACTCCTTTTCATATTTTTTCAATATTTATCCATCTTTTAAATATTTTTCTTGTCTATAAAATCGCCCAAACATTTATCAAAAATAGACTAAAAAGTAGCCTGGCAGCTCTTATATTCGCCTTTTTTTTCGGAAATTACGAAGTCGTTTTTTGGTTTGCAGCGATTAATAACTCATTACTGGTGACCTTTTATTTAACCGCGCTCATCTTCTTTATTGATTACCTAAGCTCAAAAAAAACTTTTTCATTTATTTTATACCAATTAAGCTTTTTACTGGCTTTATTTACCCACGAATATGCCATTTCCCTTTTCCCTGTTCTCTTTATTTACTGGCTAATGAATTCAAAACTAAAAAATATTAACGAAATTTTTAAACTATTTTTGTTTCCTCTTGTTGTTTTTTTAGCAACAACGATATTAAAGTTAATATTTGTAAAAATGCCGCTTTTTGTCAGAACTTTTTCGTTATTGAAATCGATCGTTTTTACATTACGATCGTTTGTTTATCTTTTTATTCCCAATCCTTATATCGTTGACAAATTATCAAATTTTGTTATGCCGATTGTTTTTTTAATGATATTGTTTTTATTAATAAAATTAACTAATAATAAAAAATCTCTATTTTTACTTATTTGGGGCTTAATGACGATATTTTTATATTCTATAACCAGTGCCCCACAGGCTCGTTATTTTTATATTTCCTATGTGCCAATTAGTATATATATACTATCTGTTATTCGCTTTGGCAAAGTAAAGTTATTAAATTTCTTGCAGGTTTTTTATCTAATATTTATATTTATATCGGGAGTTAGCTTTCTTCAAAACCAAGTGGTCTTCTGGCGCTTAAACAGTCAAATAACTAAAAATGTAATTAATACACTAAATAAAACCTATGAGTCAAATGGGACCAATATGACTAATGGGTCAAATAAGGCCAATTGGTCCAATGAGACTCATGAGTCTAATGGGGTGATTTATTTTGTCAATTTACCGGATAGCGCAAATGATAGTCTATGGAAGGCTTATGTCTTTCGCTCTGGATTTGTTAATCTTTTAAACAAAGTTGTTCATATTTACCCAAAAAAAATCATTTTTTTAACTTCATATTCTCCTAGTAAACATACGATTAATGCTCTTTACGTCTCGCCAGATAAATTAAAATCATTATCAAAAAATAATCAGGTTTTTGTTTATAAAGAAGATATAAAAACAGTCTTCTTACTGCGCTGAGGGGACATTTTTATGCTTATCGATAATAATGACCATGTAGATCAAGAAAACCAGATGAAATAGATTTGAAGAAAAAGATGTCATGGCCGGGCTGTATCGTGGCAAGAAATTAATAAATGAACTTAATATAAAAGGGGCGGTTAGTGCATAAAGTGATAATCTGTAGATCTGTTTATAACCAAGATCTTTCTTCATTACTTTAGCAATAATCAGGAATAATAAAGAAGTTAATAAAAGATAAAATAGTTTTCCAATTAACACAAATATCGCGCCGATAAATGGACCTATTATTAAAAATAGAGCCACAAAAACTAATATTGCCGGCATTAAATATTTAAAATAAGAAAATACGGTCGTCGCCAATTTATCATAACCTGCTTTGTCTATTTTTACGTTATATTTCTTATCAACCGGATAAACTTTTATAGCATTATCTTTATCTTGAGTGATAATAGAGTTTTTTGTGATAAGAACTCCGGTTTTATAGTTGGCAAAGTCCTCAAAAGTTGCTTTGGTATCTATGGTAATAAAATGTTGAAAACTGTCTTTTGCCTCCGTAATATCAATAAAATACGGTTCTTTTACATTTGTCGATACCTGTCCATTTTTTATGTTCACAACAAGCTCACTTGGATAGGCAACTTTTATAAATTCTTTAGCCTGTAAAAGACCTTTATTAAGTTCAGGGATTCTTGGAATCATTGTAAAACCTGATAAAACGGAGAAAAGCAATAGAGTAAAGGCGATAACAAGATACTGATATTTCAATGATTGTGAAAATGATCTTGTGAGAAATTCCGTATATGCACCGACATCAGATATACTTTTTTTAACTGTCGCAAAAAACGAACTGTCTTCCATAATTAAAATAATTATATCACTTTCAAGCAGGGGTGGAGAGAATCGAACTCCCATCAAAGGTTTTGGAGACCTCTATTCTACCATTGAACTACACCCCCTAATTATTTAGCTACTTTGTGCGCTCAGACAGAATTGAACTGTCATCGGAGGTTCCGCAAACCTCTATTCTATCCGTTGAACTATGAGCGCAAACCTCTATTCTATCCGTTGAACTACAGAAACTTTACCTATATTTTATCACATCACACTCACCAGGAACCTCCTCCACCGCCTCCTCCACCGCCGCCTGAGAATCCCCCTCCGCCAAAGCCTGATGAAAAGCCTGAGGAACTACGTGTCGGTGTCGCTGCAGTTTGAAAACTTTTGAGTGAAGAATTCATGCTATTTACAAATATAAAAGTATTGAAATTACTACTTCCATATCCTTGATACCACGAAGGGTTTCTCATGTTTAGATCAACAAACCGTTTTGCCCAGATTTTTTCGACACCAAAAACAATTGCGTATGGGAGTAGTTTTTCAAACATCATTTGCTTATTGGCTTGAAATTCCAGTTGCCTTTCCTGGCTTTGCAGGAAATTTTTAAGCGATTTTGCGACATTAGCACAATCAGCTCCTTCTTGGGTTTTTCTTGGCATAGCGCGACCAAACAAAAATGAAATAATTGCAAGTGGAATGTTACCTGTAAATATTGCAATTCCCGCAATAACATAATATATCGTCCGTATACTTTGTGGATTTGTGGGAAAAAGACCAATTGAGACTACGTCGCCGTACAATTTCTTTTTTACTTCTTCAATTTTTTCATAAAAATTATCTTGGTCTTTTAAATGTATTTCATTTTTACTAGAAAAAAATACATCCAATAATTCTTCTTCATAAATTAAAAGTCCGGTGTTTTTGTATTCTTTTTGTTTTATAAAATAAAAATCTCCCTTACTTCTTTCTTCAATTTTTAAAAATCCGCGTCGGGCAAGATCAATAATTGTTCCTGAAATGTCTTTTAGATCAACTGTCTCATCCCCTAGTGTCCCCACTTCACCAGGTGTCAAAAAACGACCATCTTTCGGACTCTTAGGCGGATCAAACCATGCTCGAACGACAGGTGTAGTCGCCTTTGGATCGCGACCTTTCACTGCCCATATAACGACAATTATCAGTGGTAAAAGAAAGTACCATGAAAATGCCAGCAAGCCTAAAAACAGCCCTACCAATTTTCCCAAAAGGGTTTCTGAAAATGCAACATAAGGTTTTGGTTCAAGAACTGCCACTATTTCTTTTGGGAAACTGACAACGACGCTCATTCCGCTTCCCGCTGTCAATGGGTTTGTGCTTTTGAAAAAGATTTGATTATTCTTTATTTCCTTATCACAGAGTTGTTCTGTACTACCATATGTGCCGGTATAACAGGCTAATTTAGTATTATTCTCGCTTATTACGTAAGGAATCGAAATAGTTGAAGTGGCTTCGGCAACAGGAACAGTCCATTGATCGCCATTAATATTCCAATATATTTCGTCGTGATCAGAAAAATATGCGAGAGCCCCAGAAACTACATAACTAATTGTGTATGTATTAACTCCCGTGATTAATTTATCAGCTGATCCGATTTTTAGTTCAATCTGCTTTTCTGTTTCGGTAATTTTAAATGGTTCTGCAGTGCTAATGTTTTTAGTGACGATAAAATTACCAAAGTTCAATTTAAATACTTTGCCATCCTGATTTGTTTTTATTGTCGGAATATATCTATAAATTCCGTGTCGGGATTGTTCGCCAAAATCATAAGTAATCGTCTCTTTTATATCGACAGTACCGTCTTTATTTACGGTTATTTGATCGTCGAATGCTTTTATTTCTTCGTTTGTCTGAGCATGGACTAAGACTAATGTAGAAGATATAAAAAAAAGAAGCAGAAAAATAAAAAGCTTTTTCATTATAAGAATAATAACACAAAAACTCAATCTCCTGTCAATAATGGTATTAGAATAATCACTTTTAGTCTAAAAAATTTTTGCTTTCCAATTGATCGTTATTTATAGCCTGAAAAAGCGCTGGTATAATTTCTTTATTATCAGAAAAAGATATAGAAAAATAATTTTCACCGCCAATAGGTTTTTTATCTATTGGCAATATGTCCTTATTTATTAACAGCGTTTTTTGGGAAGCTATGAAACTGCTTGGTTCATTCATTCCTTTTGTCCTTGTAATTTCCAAATATATTATTTCGACTTTACCATTGTTCAGTCTTAAAGCAATGCTATTCACATTTTGACCGCCAGTAAGCGTCATACCACCCTCAACGAGTAAAATTCCTCCATCGGGCTTAACTAACTGCAATGCATTCGTAATCATTTTCGCTCTATTACTATAATTACCCAAGCAAGCTACTGTCCCCTGAAGTGTCACTAAGTCTGCTTTTTTAATATCAGGGGAATTATTTACTAAATCTAAATTACCAATTAATTTTCCTTTCTCTAATAGGCCGCTATACCAACCTAATAATTTATCGACGTCTTCTTTTGGTAAAGTTGATATATCCGGCATTTTGTCATCGTTTGTATCAGCTAGAATTCCACTTTTTGTTCTATCAAATTTTGAAATTATTAAATCTTCAGATTTATTTGTAATTGGCCCCAACGGTAATTTATCAACTCCAACGATATCTGTTGTTATGCCGTTTTGCTTAAAATAATCTTCCATTTCCCATGCCGCCGCCCCTAATTTTCCGAATCCGAGACTAATAATCGATATGTTTTTTTTACCTAAAATTTTATAATAATCAATTAAGGCTCGATAATCATATCTCCCTAACACTTCTCTGACCTTCTCTTCCGGTTTAAGAAAATCAAAAAGACTTGGATCTTTAAGACATTCAAGTAATGGCTCTTTCCATTTTTCTGCAGTAGCTTTATTTGGATTTTGTGGAATTAGATGGTTATTTTCCATTATTCTCATCAGATGGTCATAAATATATAAAATTCCGTTTTCCTTACCCTCTGCTATTTTTTCCGCAACTTTTTCAAGTCCTAATAAATAACGGCCAACAAACTGAACTTCTTCATCTTCTCCAGAAAAAAATTGATGAGGGTTTTCTTTTACCTTTGATAGCAACTCTTTAGTTTGTGTGAGCGATCGAATTCCCATATCTTCTTCCACCTCACTCATTCCAACTAAACCATCATATGTTTTTTTATTGGATAAAATATTAAAAAACGCTTTTAATAATTCTTTATTTATTTTTTTACTTGATTCAAAACCGTCTAAATATGCTTTTTCATGATTTAAATACAAATTACGAATATTTGAACTTATGGTTTGGGAATAATACATATCCTTAAAATTAAATAAAATCTCATGCGCATAATTAGGATAATGAAGCGAATCTAATGATTGCTCTCCATATTTTTCACTTAGATATGTTTTTACATAATCAGGCGAGTCAATTAAATTTGTAGAAATTAGCTGTATTCCCACAACCTGTGAGGCTAAGTCAGAAGTATTTTCTTCTCTATATTCTGTATTCTTTATATTATGAATAAAATAGTTCACCAACTGAGTAGCTACTTTACTTTCATACTCAGGAATCGACATAATGTGCATACTTTCTGGCTTAATTTCCTCGTACCATGAATAAAAAGGAAAGCGATCTATTACTGAACTATTTCTTGATACAATAGTGTCAGGATAAAAACCTAATATCGTGGGAAAAGCTCCTTCTAATGGGTATTCTAATTTTGCCCATTCTTTCAATCTATTATCCATGCTCATACATAAAATTTTTGGCAGTCTTCTTACAAATGTATCACTACCCAGTGATGAGTTAAGTATATTTTTTCCCAAAAAAAACGGACGATCTATATAGGGCCGACTTACTCTTTCTTCGCTTGGCATTTTGTCTTTATTATATATTTATAATATTAAATTTTCTAATACAATTTTTAGATATATTTATCTAATAACTGACACCAAAGTAAGCTAAAATATTAATCTGAATAACCATGTATGATTTTTCGAAATAATAAAAATTTGAAGTTTTGTATAATATGTCATGAATTCTCCCATTGGTTTTATTTTAGGTAGCGGCTGGGGAAAAATCATCACTTCTGTAGAAAATAAAAAGGTCCTCTCTTTTGAAAAAATTTTTGGAAATAAAACCACGGTCCCGGGTCATAGCGGTGAAGTGATTATTGGTACATTAAATGGACGAGACGTGATTATTTTATCCGGACGATTTCATACTTATGAAGGCTATTCTACTTATGATGTTGCTAAAACTGTTAGATATTTAAACGACCGTGGAGCAAAAAAAATAATTATCACAGCTGCTTGTGGAGGACTAAATCCAAAATATAAGGTGGGAGATCTTGTGATTTTAAAAGATATCATCACTATGTTCTGTAAAAGTCCTTTGACCGGTCCAAAATTCCAAGACCTTTCCCAACCATTTTCAAAAGAATTAATAAAAGCTGCTGAAATCACTGCTAAAGCTAATAAATTAAGGATTCAAAAAGGTGTTTATGCATATACCCGCGGCCCTCATTTTGAGACATTTTCCGATAAGAAAATGCTATATAAACTAGGAGCAGACGTCGTCGGGATGAGCACCGTTCCTGAAGTGATTATGGCCAACCATTTGGGTATGGAAGTACTTGGTTTATCGCTAGTCACCAATCTTGCTTTTGTTAAACATGATCACAAAGAAGTACTCGCAAATGCCAAAAAACAAGAGGAAAAATTAGGCAATTTTTTTTATAAATTAATTAAATTTTTATAGGTGTCGCGAAGTGAAAAGTTTCTTCGAGAACCGGATTGCGGCGTAGGCCGCAGAGGCTCGCAGAAGAATAGTTGTCACAAGCGACAGAATCTATAAAAATTTATTATCTAATTTAGATTAGTATGAAATTCTACAAAGTCTCGTGGGAAGAGTTGGAAAAAGATTGCTATTTATTAAATAAAAAACTAAAAAAATATAAATTTGACCGGATTTTGTGTATATCCCGCGGTGGACTTGTCTGGAGTCGGATGTTTTCTGATTTACTAAAGCTTCCGATATCTCATTTAACAGTCGAATCTTATCAAGATCTCAAACAACAGAAAGAAACCAAGATAACAGAAACCCCTGCGAAATTAAAAAACGAATCTCTTCTTGTTATTGATGAAATATCCGATACTGGCGCCACTTATAAAGTAGTGATGGATTATTTGCGTTCGTTAAAAATAACTAACTTCAAAACCCTAGCGCCAATAGTCCGCACCTACACTAAACCACTCCCTGATTTTTATATTAAGGTTATTGATGACTGGATTATTTACCCATATGAAAGGCAAGAAACTTATGAAGCTTTTTTGAAAATATTTAAAACTAAAAAAGAAGCAAAAACAATGCTCGTAAAAAACGGCTTTAAGATATAATAGTGAGATGCAATATAAACTCGCACCAGAAGTAAAAAGACAAATCAGAGTACTCGTCAAGCAACTTGATTTTACTCACATAAAAATTAATAACATTCATTGTATACGTTCACTTGATGCCAAAACCCGTGCCTATGCCAGAATCTGGGGTATGTCTCGCCTATTCAAAGAAGTAGCCGGACTCGAACCACATTACATCATTGAGGTTATTTCCAAAAAGTACGATAAGTTACCACCCCGTGAACAGATGAAAACATTGATACATGAATTAATGCATATTCCCAAAACATTTTCCGGAGCTCTACTTTCTCACCGCGGCCCTCACCGTGAAATCAGTGACCGTGAGATAGAAAGAATATTGAAAAACAGACAAATGGAGTGAAAAAATTTATTTCATGTGCTTTAATACCTGACAAAGTAGTCCAACGCTTTTTCTTTTGAGAACATCTCCAGCCTCATTCAAAACGTCGTTATCCAAAGACAAATGACCGCCACTAGTTGGTCTAAAATTACTCAATCTAACCTTTTTACCTTCTTCTCCCGCATTCACTATCCATCTTCTTTTTATTTGTTCAATGCCCAATAATCCACTATATATTGTTTTACAATCGAGACATGTAACCTGACTCCACTCTTCCGCTTTCATAGGCAGTGATTTTACCACAATTAATTCAATTTCTTAAATCAGTAATGTCATATTCAGTTAATCCATGAACAAACTGACCATGGGCGCGAAGTAGATATTCGCCTAACTCATGTGTATTTACTGGAAAAGGATCCATCTCGACTTCGTAAAGCTTTTCTCTTTCATTCTTTGTACCAGCTTTAACATCTAAGATCATGAATGAGACAGGTGTGTATCTTTTGGCAGTTATTGTTCGGGCATGATTACATTTATTACAAGTAAAAGTAATGACAGCAGTTTTATTTTCGATAAATTTCCCTTGTTCGTAATTTGTCATAAAATTATTTATGACTTCTAAAATCAAGGATCATTTGTCTACTTGCTTCGGCAACACCCATTAATATTCCTCCCACAATCAATAGTGCAGCTCCGGTTGCATTTGTGAAAGCTTCAGCATTAACGAGTCCTTGTGAATTCACAATTGGTGAACCAATTAATTTTAAGACTGGAGTTAAAGCTTGAGATCCTGCAATCATATATCCAATCGCGGCAACTCCAAATGTCGTGACGAAGGTGCCCATTGCTACTTCTGCTCTTTTTATAAATCTATTTTCTGTATTCATTAGTATCAAAATTTAACGTTCGCCAAAACTTGGCAAAGAAGTCCTACGCTCCAAGTAGTTCTTTCTAATCCTCTTATATGTTTTAATAAAAAGAAGTCTTTTTCTGAAAAAGGACCATATTGAAAGTGTTTGACACTATAGTGACCAGAACTTTCCTCAAGGGTATCAGCTTTTAAAACCTGATAAGCTTTGCCGTCATTTATTGGAAGATGCCATTCGCCCTTTTTTAAAGGTTGACTAGCTAAGTTTTGATAAATTCGTTGACAATTATCACAATTTACAGCCATATTTATTTTTTACGCCTATAAAGATGTATGTTTGGCGTACCATCATTTGTAAACTCGGAAAGCATATCTGCAACTGACTTATGGAGTCTTTCGTCAGCTTCGTCATTTTTTTTATCAGTGAGTCTAAATTGTCGAAACTTTCCATGATTCCAATTGCCGTCGGCGTCAACATCGTCAATAATGGAGGTACTATTCCCAGTTCGGGTGAGGATAAGCTTTGTAGAGTAGCTCCACCTAACCCTAATAACATCGGTATACCGAAAGCCATCGCGGCTCTTGGAATATTGCTTGCTCCACTTTTTCGATCTCCATTAAATATCTCGCCTATTGTTGTCATATTATTTTTTTAAAACTTTTAAATTTTATTTGGAAAATATCCTAATGGTAATAAGGCATTATCAAAGCCAATTATGCCGTATCTCCATCCATCGGGCCTATCCAAGTTTTTTAGTCCGATAAATGCCCATCCAACTGTTTTTTCACCAGCTTCAATCGGCATTTCTTCTAAGCCACCAGGCAATGACTGTCTGTTTTCGAGATAGTCACTCCACTCAGGATATGAATCGGCTACTAGTTTCCAAGCCTTTTCTACTACCGCCTCATCCCATTCCTGCATAAATTTCTTTGCACCACTTTCAGTTAAAGCTTTTTCTATTCTTTGACCAACCAAATTTTGCGGAATTCTTCTTCGTTCTGGCATACTCTCCTATTTTATTTTCTTTTTACCAATCTGCTTGACGTCGTAACTGACGGAATCTTGTCATTTTCACGAAAATTTGTTATACTATGGGGCTTTATGAAAACCCAAGAGCCATTTACTAAAAAAACAACTGACGAGTTTTTTTCTTCATGGATAAGTGCCTTTAACACTCGCGAATGTTTGACGATTTTGCATATCCCAAAAAGAGATCAGCTGTATCGTATCAACGAGCTTAAAAAGTTGTATGGACACACCGATATCCAACTAATTAGCCTCGATTTTAAAGGTGAAATCATCGAAGACCCAATAGATCTAGAAAATTTTTTAAAGAAAAATATTAATAATAAATATAAAAGGACAGCTCTAATACTTTTGGATGCTGATCAATTGTTGGACGAAAAATATTCCCTACTCTCATATCTGGATAAACTTTATGTAGAAAAACAAAACCTATCGATTATTTATCTATTTCAAAAAAATATTACCTCGAAAAATAATATTAAGCGACTTTCTCCATATACAAGTTTATTTCAGAATATTTCAACATTCTCATTCTTTAAAAAAGAAGATATGGAGCGTTTTTTTCAATATCTGGAGAATTTATTTGATGTAAAAGTACCTAAAAAATTGGCCGATAAAATAATCAACTATTGTGGGGGTGCGCCTTGGCTTATGAAACAAGCGATGCGATATTACGCTCATACAAAAGACGTCAAAAACTTATTTAACCATGAAAATATGAGGATCAAACTCAATATTTTATATCAAGAATTATCACGAGAAGAAAAATTAGTTTTAGAAAAAATATTAACCAAGGACCTTCTCTTTGAGGAGGATGAAAAGCAAACTATTAATTATTTGATTAAGGCCGGGCTACTTACAAGAAAAAAACAAGAATATCATTTTTCAATACCAATTCTAAAAGATTTTATAAAAAAGATTACATATACAAAAAATAAAATTAATCTGAATAAAAATGGTCAATTACTTTTAAACAATGTGCTTGTTGATTCGTTATTCTCCAGACGTGAAAAAAGAGTTGTAAAACACTTGATTGAGAATAAGGAAAAAATTATACAAAGAGATGAAGTCGCTCAGGCCGTCTGGAAGGGTGAAATGGAAGAATATACCGATTGGGCGTTAGATCAGTTTATAAGAAGGCTTCGATTAAAACTTACGAAGATTGGGCTTGATAAAGATATGATAAAAACCGTTAAGAATCAAGGTTTTAAATTTCAAAACTTTTATGGTCAGTCAAACTGAGACTAGAAAAGTTCGCGTATTTGAAACGCCGACAACAGAGGCCGTTCCTTTTCATAGATTTATGTTGACTTTATTCCCCGATTTAATAAAACATCCTTTATTAACCGTAAAAGCAACTCTATTGGTACGGGATTTACAAAAGATTGGCGAAACGGAAGCCGATGGTAGTTATGGATATGTAAGAGGAGGGGCGATGAGATCTTATCTTAATAATACTCAGATTATTGATGAGGTAATCTCCGATCACTATACTCACCTTCCACCAAATTTAAAAGGAAACAGTGCCCTTACCGAACAAGTAGTTGATCAAGCCTTTGGTTTGAAAGATATCGATATTCATATAAGAAGAAAGTCTTATTTTAGAGTTGACGATGCAAAAACAGCCGACGCTTTTAGGGAATCTTTAGGGAATCTGGGTGATTATAGAGTGGATATACATCCTATTGTTGTCGGTAAAAATAGCAAAATGACTTTTTTTAAACTTACTTTTTATGAAAAAGGTGGGGTAATACCCGTCTTAAAACTATCAGTTGGCGATACTTCTGTTACCCAAAATGAATTGGACGAAGACATAAGAGGAACAAGTAAAGCTTCTGTAATTGACCAATTGGCCCGAGGTAAACTATTCCCAGGCGACAATGGCCCTGATTTGGTCTATGACCGCGAACCCCTTGATGATTTTATGGTAAGAACTTTTTTTGATAGAGATAAAATTCTTAAGAAATTTGATGTTAATTTGACTATTCCCAAACTAATTGGTGGATTACGTTCAGCGGGATTTGCCGCCTTTTTTACTCCAATTTTATTAATGCATCCAGAAATTTCCCAAGAAAATTATATGAGGTTTATTATCAAATATTTTTCACCCAATGAAAATGAAGATTTGACAAACAAACTAGCAACTTGGAGAAAAAATCACAGAAAGGAACTGGAAGAAAGAAGAGCTCTTATAGTCAGTGATGCAATCTACGCTGAGACGATAAATCCGTTTGTTTTCCTTACTGATGCTTTTTTTAGCGGACACCTTGCCTATCTTCCGATCGGAAGATATATCGATAGTCTTGAAAAATTAATTGGCGTTCTTTATCAAATTGCCGAAAATACAGGAAGCAACTTTACGACAGACACATTTTATGAATTATGTTTTAATAATGCCGCTAATCTGAATGGTATTTTTAATATCGTTGATGCTCTTAAGGATTTAGGTTTATTATCGCCGGACGTACCAACCAATATGGACACTGTCACTTCCCTGCACGATCCTCTAAACGTAACACTCCAAAAGCCTCTTCGATCGTAATGTTTTTGCCGTCGCAAAAAACTTTAACATAGGCAGTATTACCTACTGAACCAGCTCGTAGACTTTCTTTTGTGCCATAACCTAGGTGTATGAGTAAATGTCTCATTACCCCTCCATGAGTGACTAATAGCACGTTTTGACCCAGGTGTTCTACCGCTTTCTCATTTAAAAAAAATATTGTTCGATTAACTAACGACCTTATCGGTTCGACTTCACCTTTGGCATCTTTTACATTGTTAATCTCGTTTTTATCTAGCAAGCTGAAATGCTTTCCTTCGTACTTGCCATAATATCTTTCCCGTAAATCCTTAACTGTTTGAACAGGTAGTCCCCTATTTTCAACGATAATTTCGGCGGTTCTTTTTGCCCGTTTCAGATCCGAACAATAAACGATGCTGAAATTCATTCCTTTCAGTTTTTCTCCCAATAGTTTCGCCTGCGACTCTCCCATCTTATTTAATGGTACGTCTACTTGACCCTGGATAATGCCTTTGACATTCCAGTCTGTTTCTCCGTGGCGAACTATATAAAATGTACAGAATTTCTTCATCTTTACATTCTACTAGATTTAAAGCCGTTGTAACAAAGTGATATAATCTAAAAGTAGCCGCAGTGGCGGAATTGGCATACGCGCACGGTTCAGAACCGTGTCTCGCAAGAGGTAGAGGTTCAACTCCTCTCTGCGGCACAAATAGATAGGGCTTTAGTGTAAAATTAGCAAGGGCATAGGAGAGGTGGCTGAGTGGCCCATAGCGAGGGGTTGCTAACCCCTTGAGCAGCAATGCTCGCGCGGGTTCAAATCCCGCCCTCTCCGCCACGTAATAAAATTTCGAAAATCGAAATTTTAAACGTGGCTGGGACGTTGAAATTTTTGTTAAAAATTTCTTACGTCCCGCTTTAAAAAATGTCCTACTACGTTTATATACTTCAAAGCCAAAAGAATAATTCTCTATATATTGGCTATACTGCAGATTTAAAAAAAAGATTCAGAGACCATAATTCTGGAAAAAGTAAAGCAACTAAACCATTCATTCCCTATAAATTGATATTTTATGAAATGTTTTTAGATCGAATTGATGCTAAAAATAGAGAAATTTATTTAAAAAGCGGCTATGGAAGAAAAACAATAAAAACAATGATAAAAAATATTTAATCAATACTTACCAAAACTTACTGTTAAGCTCGTAGGTGACGTAATAAGTCGCACCGACCGCGACTGTTTGCTCGGTATAGTATGTATTATTATTACTTTCTGTTGACACACTTTTATCAAATGTAGACGGAGCCGTTCCCCGACCTTGAACTGCTTCATTGAGCATCATCGGCTCGATTGGACCTGGATTGTTTTGATCACTGATAGTTACAAGTTTACCGACATTTAAATTGTTTATTTTTGCAATAGATTCGACTTGACTGCGAGCATCTTTTAGAGCTAATTCTTTTGCTTTTGTCTCCCAACTTTTCATATTTTTGACGGAGTAATAAGTATTTGTTACCTGAGTATTTGGGTTTTCTGAAAAAGCCAACATAACTTTTTTAATATCTCCAATCGGATCTAATATAACGGTAATATTGGTTGTTGTCGTTAATCCATTGTCATAAATTGGCACTGGTCTTGTTTTCATCATAGAATCACTTGGTGCTGAGTTGATTCCGATTGGTTGACTATCATTTAAATAGTAAGGTCGAACAAAACTAGATTGGGAAATGCGGCTTTCGGGAATCCCCAGCTTTAATAATTTCTCAATGAGTGTCGCGACATCTTTTTTATTAGCGGCTTGGGATAGTTCCTGGGTGGAGGCGGTATTTTTTACTTGAGCGGTAATATTGGCCTGATCTGTTACAGCCTCGACTTGACCTGAACCAGTAATCGAAACAGTCTGCTTTGGTCCCTGAAAGCTTTGAATTTTGTAAGTAGAAAAGACTCCCACGCCTACACCTAAACCAACCAATAGAACAATCTTCAATAAGCCTACAAAACTAAAACTTGAGTGGTTTTCCATACTTCTTTTTTAAATATACTCTCATATCTGTGGTAAAATCAAGGTCTTATTAAAATTACTTATGATTAGGCAAAAACCGGTTTTTTTATTCAAATATTTAGGATTCAAGAAAAATAGGCTACAAAAAGATATTAACCGCCTATTCTATTTATCTTGGGAAGATGCTTTATGGGATATTTTAGAAAAAAAACACATTTCTAAAAATAGCGTTGTTCTTGTCCCTGAGTTTTTTTGTGGTGATGTTGAGGAAAATATCAAAGATCACGGATATAAAATCAAATATTATCCCGTAAATAGTAGAT